>Ga0190271_10000164_pt1 | contig 33471 bp, 33 predicted proteins | sample Popmic356T_FD_133747 | JGI IMG/M metagenome (GOLD analysis project Ga0190271, IMG submission 133747) | Populus adjacent soil microbial communities from riparian zone of Weber River, Utah, USA - 356 T | ecosystem: Environmental > Terrestrial > Soil > Riparian zone | place: USA: Utah | collected...
ACCCCCGACTTTCCCAAGGGCGGGTCCACCAAGATGTTCGGCAAGCAACACTCTGGCACGCAGACGCCGGGTCAGACCGCCACCAAGTCGAAGGCGGGCGGCAAGTGGGCCAAGGGTGGGTCCGGCCATATGTTCGGCAAGCAGTCCGCTGGCCCGCGCCGTTCGGGAGTGACCGGCAAGTGATCGACGCGACAAGCGACGAGCGCACCGTCAACAACGTGGTCCGTCACGAGTATCGCGTGCTGACGGACGCCGAGAAGGTGCAGATGAGGGACATCAAGGATTTCGGCCTTGCCTTCATCACCTACTGCAACGACATGGGAACGTCGCGCGAGTTGTCGCTGGCGGTCACCAAGGTCGAAGAGGCGGTCATGTGGGCCGTCAAGCACGTCACCAAGTAGGAGAGTTCGATGGCAATGGTTCTCGCCAACTCCAAGATCGACGATAACGATATCGAGCGGGTCATTCCGTTGCTGCAAACCGGTGCGGGCATTGCGCCTACCAAGCGGTTCACGGATGACGCCGATGTTGTGTCGGCGATCATCGCGCTTCAGATAGCGTCGGGTGTCACGCCTGTCAGCCGGTTCATCGACCGGCAGGACTGGACCAAGTCGCTGATCGCGGTTCAGATCAAACTGAACTCAAGAACCTGTACGATCACCATCGCTTCGCCCGCTGTGGTGTCGCTGGCTACGCACGGCTTCACGGCGGGGACGGCGATCCGGTTTCAGTCAACCGGCGCGTTGCCGACCGGCCTCACCATCGGACCAACCTACTATGTCAGTGCGACCGGTCTGGCGGCGGGTACGTTCCAAGTGTCGCTGACACGGGGCGGTGCGTCGGTCAACACGACCGGGTCGCAGAGCGGTGTCCACGTTGTGTACCCGGTATGAAGAAAGTACCCAAACCCATTGGCAAGGGAAGCAAGACCGAGATGCTTCCCAACCGCCATGCGATGAACCGCCTGACGGGCGGTGAGGCTTGGGAGCGCTCGATCAACAACTACGCGAAAGTTACCCCCAGTGGTGAAGGCGCTATCGCAACGCCTTCAATACTGGACATGAGTGAGATCAAGTATTGAGTGACCGTCAATTGATACTTGCAGCCGCCGAGTTGTCTCGCCGCGCCCCCGAGCAGTGGGCCGAGTTCATGACCGCGTTCGTTGTGTATGCCAGTGGCAAGCGCGATGAGTGCGTTCAGGCTCCGCTCACAATGCTCCCCGTCGCTCAGGGCCGCGCACAGGCAATCGCCCAGCTGGAAGTGTTGTTTGACGAGTGCAAAGTGCAATCCGAGAACATAGTCAAGAAACAGAAGCCCCAGCTACCGCGATAGCCGTAGTGGCGCAGATGGAGAACTACCATGGCCCCGAAGCCCATCGTCAAGGATGACCCGAACACCTTCATTCCCCCCGCAGTGCGCCGCGCCGCCGAAGCCGCCGACGCCGCGATCCGTGCCCAGTCCGGTCAGCCCGCCCCGGAAGCACCGCTTGAATTGGCAGGGGTAGTCGCGCCGGAAGCGCCGCCCCCGCAGGAAGCGCAGTTCGCTAATGGGGGACCGGTCAGCGCCCCCGTTAACACGCCAGCCCCCGAGCCTGTCCCCGAGGAGACGTGGGAGCATAAATACAAGTCGATGGAGGGCCGCTACAAACGCGCCGAAACCGACATTCGTTCGATGAGCGAGCAGCTTAATAGCATGCAGACACTTGTTTCGAACTTAAAGGCGAAGCAGGCACCGACAGAGTTACCTCTGGAGTTACGTCCGCAAAGCTTCCTTACCCCGGAAGAGCGCAGCGAATACGGCGACGAGTTTCTTTCCGTGGTCGCCAAACGCGCCAAGGAAGAACTCTCCCCGGATGTGGCGGCGCTCAAGTACGAGGTCGCCGGTCTTCGGCAGCAGCTTGACGGCACCCGCGAGCAGAGCCTCGCGCGTATGCGGATGGACTTGGAGTTGGCGCTGGACCAGCGCTTGCCGCAGTGGCGCGACATCAACGTGTCGCAGGAGTTTCATTCTTGGCTAGCGTTGCCAGACGCTTACTCCGGTGCTAATAGACATGACTTGCTGAGAGTTGCATACGAGCAGGGCAATACTCCTCGTGTGTACGCTTTCTTCAAAGGCTTCCTCGATCAAGAGGCTGCCTTGGACCCGCGAGCATACGAGCCGCGCCCCGCCGACAACGGCAGAGTCCCGCTCGAATCGTTTGCGGCACCGGGCAGAGCCAAGACTTCAGCGGCCTCTAGCGCCCCTGTTGAGAAGCCGATCTTCACACATGCCCAGATCGCACGGTTTTACGCCGAGTCCGCCGCAGGCAAATGGCGCGGACGTGAGGAGGAGTACAACCGCATAGACCGCGCAATTATTGAAGCGGGGCGTGAAGGGCGGGTCCGGTAACCCTTCTCACAGGAGTCACACAACGTGGCATATCCTCTTGCACCCGCCGGAAGTACCCTTGGTACTTCCGCATATCCGTTCACCAGCAGCCCCAACAACCTCGCGACCACGGGCTTCATTCCCGAAATCTGGTCGGGCAAACTGGTCGAGAAGTTCTACGCCTCGACTGTTCTCGCGGCGATCTCGAACACCGACTACGAAGGTGAGATCAAGAACCAAGGCGACAAGGTTCGCATCCGCACCAAGCCGACGATCACCATCTCGGACTACGCCGCCGATCAGTCGCTGACCCTTCAGCGCCCGTCCGGTAACGTCCTCGATCTGCTGATCGATAAGGGCAAATACTTCAACACGATCCTTGACGATGTCATGGACGTTCAGAGCGATCTGAACCTCATGTCGATGTGGTCTGACGATGCCGCCGAGCAGATGAAGATCAAGATCGACACGGCGGTCCTTCTCGCCATGAAGGATCAGGCTACGGCCATTACCAACCGTGGCACCACTGCCGGTGCAATCAGCGCCACCATCAACCTCGGTGCCACCACGACGCCCATCTCGCTGGTCGCTCGTTCGCCCACCGCTGGCAAGGTCGAGATCGTGGATATGATTCTTCGTCTCGGTCAGGTTCTCGATGAGCAGAACATCCCCGAGACGGGGCGCTGGATCGTGCTGCCGACGTGGGCGGCTACGCTGATCAAGATGTCCGAACTGCGTGAAGCCTATCTCACGGGTGACGGCACTTCGATCCTGCGCAACGGCAAGCTGGGCATGGTGGATCGCTTTACGCTTTACACCAGCAACCTGCTGCCGTCGGGCGCTGCTGCGTCTCTGGTTGCGGGCGAGTACCTTATCTATGCGGGTCACGCGCATGGACTGACGTTCGCTTCGCAGATGACCAAGATGGAAACGCTTCGTTCGGAAATGACCTTCGGTACGGTCATGCGCGGACTTCAGGTGTTCGGCCATAAGGTCGTGGACGGAACAGCGTTGGCGCAAGCAATCGTATCCGTCGGTTAAGCCCACAAGAGAGCGGCGGTCGTGGGAGAACCCTTCGACCGCCTGCTTCTTAGGAGGGACGGATGGCGCTTGATACTGTTGGCCAGTATATCGACGAGGCTCGCATCCTGTTGCAAGACAGGGTGGAGGAATATCGCTATTCAAATTCCGAACTGATTAACGCATTGAACCTCGGGATCATGACGGCGCGGCGCTTGCGCCCCGATCTGTTCCTTGAGGTCACGACCATCCCCAGTTTCACTTCGTCCGACATCGCCAGCAGCACTGCGTTCGCGATGGACGTGCAGTACCGCTCGCCGTTCCTGTTCTTCATGGTTGGCTGGGCGCAGTTGCGCGACGAGGAAGACACGCAGGATGCCCGTTCCACGGCGCTCATCTCCAGATTTACCCAGCAACTGGTGACATTGTCATGAGCTATGACACCGAACGCCTGATCAAGAACGCCCGTACCGCGCTTCCCGGTGCGGTGGATAGCGTGATCCTGCTGGAGTTGTTCAACGTCCTGAACGAGTTCTTTCAGGACACCAACATCTGGCAAGAGGATATCGCTTTCACGGTGCTGGGGTCAGAGACTACCGACACGATCTTCTACATCGAACCGGAGAGCGTCTCTTCCGTTGTGCGGCTGATGAGCCTGAAGGATTCAGTGGGCTTCCCGATCAACGGCAACATGGCGATACCCGGAGAGGTAACGCTGCTGACGCCGCCCGGTAACGCGGGCACGTACGTCGCTACGGTGTCGCTGACCGTGAACGATCCGACGCAGCGCGACGGCTACCCTGAATTTCCGGAGTGGATACTGAACAAGTACAGTCTGGGGATTCTCGACGGGGTGCTGGGGCGGATGATGTCGCAGCCGTCGAAGCCGTATCTGAATATACAGCTTGCCACGTATCACACGAAGAAATTCCGCAACGCTGTCTCGGTGGCTTCCACGGAGTCTGATCACAGGAACGTCTATGGCAGGCAGGCGTGGGCCTTCCCCCAGACATTTGCAACTCGTCGGAGATAGCCAATGGCGAACGCGATTTATCCAAAATGGAAGGAGGCTCTCCTAAGCGATACGGCGGATAGTGCGTTGTCTGGGTCTGGCACGACTGGGTTGTGGGTGGCGTTGATCGATACCGGCAACTACACCTACAACGCCGCACATGAGTTCTATTCCTCGCTGGGGGGCATCGCCGGGACGCCAATGGAGGTCACGTCGGTCACGAAGGTGAACGGTATTGTTGACGGCAACGATGCAACATTTTTGTCGGTAGTGGCTGGTCCCACTATTGAAGCGCTGGTTCTCTTTCGCAAGAACATTGGCGCGAATACGACATGGCGATTGGTTTGTTACCTCGATAGCTCGGTCACGGGATTGCCGGTGACGCCAAACGGCGGCGATATCGCCATTACTTGGAACGCTTCCGGCATCTTCGGACTGTAACCCAAAGGAGATAAAGAGATGGTTGCCTTCAGCAAAGTCGATGTGTTCTCGTTCGATCTAGGAACCGGGGGACACAACTTCACCAACACCGCGAGCGCCGCGCTCAAGCTGGCGCTGACCAACACCGCGCCGACGGCAGCGGCTACGGTGTGGTCAACGGGTTCGTTCCCCGCGCCCGCTGCCGCCAACAACTACACAGCGGGCGGCAACGCGGTGGCGATCACGTCGTTCACGCAAGCGAGCGGGGTGTCCAAACTAGTCTTACCAGATAGTGTGTTCACCGCTACTGCGGGCGGTATCGGCCCGTTCCAGTACGTGATCCTCTACAACACCAGCGCGTCGAACAAGATCATCGGCTACTACAACTACGGTAGCGCGGTCACGCTGGCGGACACCGAGACGTTCACAGTTGACTTCGATCCGTCGCTGGGAGCGCTGACGATTACCGCCACCTAAAGGTCTATCTGAATGGCCCTCCCGGTCACGATCACCGGCATTAGTACGGCGGTCGCGCCGGTTGGGCCGTTCAAGATTGCGGCGGGGACTTATGTTGCCACTGCAATTGATATTTCAGCAGTCTCCCCTGCGGCGGGAACCGGCGTACGCGGAGGGACTGACTCGTTCGCTGCGCCGGGGCAATCGTTTACGACTGTCGGTGCGATAACTGTACCGAGCGTTGTGGGGTACTTTTATAAAACGGGGTCACCGACTGACAATATTGTAGCTGAAATTACGACTGCTTTCCCTACCGGGACAGTAATTGCAACCAGTAATCCGGTCGTTGCATCGACCGTTACAGCGACTGGGTTTTCTTCTACGCAGGCTGTGACGTTTACATTTCCTTCGCCGCCAACACTTTCGGCGGCAACAGTTTACGGACTTGCATTCCGGCGGACCCAATCGACTGCTGATCTAAGCAATCTCGTCTTACTCGGCGTTGGCGCTAGCGTTTACGCCGGGGGTAATTCGTGGACTTACAGCGGCGCGACTAGCGCTTGGACTTCCGGTGCTAATGAACACAAAGTTGCAATCCACAGCAGCACCACTATCGCATCCGACGCTTACTATTTTTTCGGACGCGACGGCACCACCGGGACAACGCTGCAAGCCTACAAGGCGAGTGATCCGTCGGCATCTGGTATTGATACGAACACTGATTTAAGCAGCAGCATTGGTATTGGGCAATCCAGTAGTCAACCAAGACTGGCTCAATCGTTTACTACAGTCGATGCGTTCAGTTTCAACTCTGCTGTTGTTCACCTCTTTAAAACAGGGTCGCCTACTGACAATGTCGTTGCGGATTTGTACGCTTCTTCTGCTGGAATGCCGACGGGCACGAGCCTTGGACAAGCTACAGTAGTAGCTGCATCAGACATTCCAGCGACTACTACTGCTACGACGTTTACTTGGCCGACACCTATATCGCTTAGTGCTGCTACGCAATATTGCCTCGTTATGTCGCGTAGCGGGACGCTGGGTACTACTAACGTAATCGGGTGGCGTAGACAGACTGTTACATCATATGCTGGTGGGTTTGGTTCGCAGGATAATTCTGGCGGTACATGGGCGGCTGTAGGAACGACTGACTTTCAATTACGGATAGCTGGATGGGGCAGCATCGCCACCAAGACCGGCTTCACCACCGCAATTTTGAACCTCGCGGGTTATCAACCGGTCGCAGGTGTTAGCAGTATCGATACCGGTGCATCGACTGCAACTTTTGCATTTACTGGTACCGGGACTAGCGTTGCTCAAGCCCAGTCCTTCACGAACGGCAGCGGTACGTTAACTATTCCGAGTGTTGCCGTTAATTTTGGGGCGGCGACTGGAACTCCTACCGGGAATGTTTACGCAGAAATAACCGACACGAATTATGCCGGTTCGGTGCTTGCAACCAGCAACCAGATTGCGGCACCGACCGGTGTATCAACTTTAACCTTTACGTTTTCGTCGCCGCCGACAATAGCGGCAAACGCAACTTTCGGCGTTGTCCTGCGCCGGACGGTGGGCGACGCTTCGAATTATCCAAGACCAGCGGGTACGGTTGGTGCATCAACATACGCGGGCGGAACGAACGCTAGCTTCAACGGCACGACGTGGACAACGGCGCTTGCTGATTTGGCTATCGTCGTACAAAACAGCGCTGTCCTCGGTCTAAGCCCCGTCATCCATCTGGCGGTGCAAGACGGCACATTGGCGTCCAGCGTGGCGACCAAATACGTTTCGTTCGATGCAACGACCGATACGTTTCTGGCGACGACGGAGACGGTGTTGGCGGCGGGTGCTATCGCGGGACAAGCGACAGCGGGTTGGGGCTGCTCGCTTGCTGTCCGATCAACCGGCGAAGTCGTTTTGTTTTATAATTGCGTGGCGACTAACACATCCGGCACGGCTCGCGCTCGCGTTGCTTACCGGCGACGTACCGGCGTCAACACGTACGCTGCCGAGGTTCGCGTCGATGCCAACGCGGCGTTTGATAACACCACGCCGGAAGTGGTGCTTGGTGCGAATGACCGTATTCACTTCGCGTGGCTCAATTCCACAACCAATATCATGCACCGCGTGCTTAACAGCGTGAATACACTTCTGGCTGCGTCAACCGGCCAAAATACAACTTTTGGAAACGTGTCGTACATCAGCAGTGTCTCGTATAATGACGCTGGCACGCGAAAAGTTGTGCTGCACCGGGGTGCCAAGACGGTCTACTTCGATAGCGCTGACGCCCCGACACTCAATCTGTCTTCAGCGTCTATTTCCGATTATCAGCCGAACTCTCTGTTTGTTGACGGCACTGATGTCTGGACGCTGAATAACAACGTCTCGCAAGACCTTCAGGTAGCCAAGTCCACCAATGCCGGGTCTACCTTCGGGTCGCCGGTAACAGCGATGGCGGCTACAGTTGGTGTGGACAAGGAAGCTCTCTCGCGTGATGGTCTTGTCTACCAGCGCGGCAACAGTGTCGTCATCCCGTACATCGTCAACGATAACGGAACGCTGAAGTATAACGAGTATCAGGTTCGCTACGTTCCGCCTCCGTTTGTCGGTTATGTCGACCCGCTGCATAGCCAGCTTACTGGCGCTGACGGTTTAGATTTTGGTTGGTCGTCCGCTAGTGCAGAGCAACTAGCTCAAAGCATTACCGTCCCGTCGGGTACGACGTGGACTGTTGATAAGTGTCAAATCAAAATGACCGCGTCGAGTCCAAGCGATGAGGTCGTGGTGGATATTCGGTCGGGAAGTCCCACTGGCACGCTGATCGGCACCAGCACGAATACAGTTTCGGGATCGATTGTGGTCTCCACCGCAAGTTTTGTGGAGTTTACATTTAGCAGTCTCGCGCTCCCAGCCGGGACGTATTGTTTTATAGTACGTCGAACGGGCACCCTAAACAACACTAACGCCTATAGCGTGGTCGCAGCATTCCCCTCTGCATATTCCGGAGGTATCGTATCCCTATACATCAGCGCGGCATGGAACAGCACAGCTTTCGCTAACTATGACTTCGCGATGGAGATTGGAGGTACGAGCGCGACAGCGGGCTATACGCTGACGGCTGGCACGGGCGGGGTTACTACTGCTGGTCAGGCTGTAACGCTACGCCGCTCGCGCGTCATGGCCGCTGCTACGGGCACGGCCACTACTGCTGGTCAGCCGGTGGGAGTGCGCAAGGGCTACTCGATGGCGGCGGGTACCGGCGCAGTTACTTCTGCGGGTAAAGCAGCCACGCTAGCCCGCAGCCGTGTGATGCCCGCAGCGAAAGGTGCGGTCACCACTGCGGGTATAGATGCGGGGCTGATCTATGGCTCGCCGAACCGCGTCATGCCTGTTGCTACAGGCGCGGTTACTTCTGCGGGCAATCCAGTTGCGCTTCGGATTGCTCGTAAGCTGCCAGCGGGCACGGGCGTGGTCGTGTCCGCTGGTCAGCCTGCAATACTACGCCGTACCCGCACCATGCCCGCAGCGACGGGCTTGCTCGCGTATTCGGGTCAGCCGGTCGTTCTTACTTACGATGCTGTCGGTGGTGGCCCATGGACACCCGCCGAACTCGGCACTGATCTGATCGCTTGGTACGACTTCAATGACACGGCGACAGTCATTCAGTCGGGCGGGTTTCTTACTCAGTGGAATGACAAGAGCGGCAACGCGCGTCACGGCGTCCCGCCAAACACCAGCGCGTTGTCGATCAATTCCGACGGCATCTACCTCGCCAATGCGACGAGCGGGGCGGGCTTGGGCATTCAGATGCCGACGCTGCCGTCGGTGTATTTTGACTGCGCGTTCGCTGGCAAGCCCAACGCGGCTGGCAGTTACCGTACCCTCATAGCGCAACAGGTAGGCGGTCAGCACCATGTCCTGATTGAAACCGCCACCAATGTTCTCGGCAGTTACGCCGGTACAGGACTTTTCCAAGCGGGTTCGCTGACGTGGTCTTCGGTCAATGGCCAAATTTACTTATCATTTTCTAGCGCCTCGACCGTCAAGATAGGCAAGGACGGCGATAGCCTGTTTGACGAAACCGGCGAGAACCTTGTCCCCGACAGCGCCCCCTTCCTGATGAACTACGGCGTTGCTGGTGGTCAGGGATGGGGCACGGTTCGCGAGTTCGTCTTTATGACGGCGGGCCGCTCACAGAGTGACCAAGACAAAGTCTCGGGCTATCTGGCGTGGAAGTGGGACGGCATCCTCGGCGTCACGACGCACGTCGCCGCGCTGCCTTCGGGCCATCCTTATAAGGGTGCCCCGCCTACTACCGGCGCTCCCGTCACGCATTACACGATGCCAGCAGGGACCGGCGCGGTCACATCTGCGGGTCAGCCGGTTACGTTCCTCCGCACCCGCGTCATGCCCGCCGCGACCGGCACGGTTACGACGGCGGGCCAAGCCGTAGCGCTGCGGGCCGCTCGCAAGCTGGTCGTAGCGACTGGCGCGGTTACGACAGCAGGACAACCGGTAGGGCTTCGGTCTGGGCGTAACTTGCTGGCGGCTACCGGCGCGGTCACGACAGCAGGCCAAGCCGTAGCGTTGCGAACCGCTCGCAAGCTCGTAGCTGGTACCGGCGCGGTTACGATCACGGGCCTGTCGGTCACGCTTGTCGCTGCTGACAACGAGATAATGACGGCGGCTACGGCTCCGGTCACAACGGCGGGCCAGCCGGTCACGTTCCTCCGCACCCGCGTCATGCCTGTTACGGCGGGCGCAGTTACGACGGCGGGCCAGCCGGTAGGACTTCGTGTCGGTCGCAAGCTGGTAGCTGGCACGGGCGCAGTTACGACGGCGGGCCAGCCAGCCATCCTGCGCTACGGCCACAATCTCGTAGCGGGCACGGGCGCGGTCACGACGGCGGGCCAGCCGGTCACGTTCCGCTACACCCGCGTTATGCCTGCTGGCGTCGGGGCAGTCGCGGCGGCGGGACAAGTCGTCAACCTGCGTTACTCTGCCGATCAAAACACCAACATGCTCGTCTCGACGGGCGCGGTCACGACGGCGGGTCAGCCGGTAACGCTGCGCCGTACGCGCATTATGGCTGCTGCCACAGGCGCGGTCACGACAGCGGGCCAAGCCGCAGCACTGCGCCGTACGCGCGTCATGCCCGCCGCCACGGGCGCGGTCACCACTGCGGGCCAGCCAGTAGGGCTTCGTGTTGGCCGCAAGCTCGTAGCGGGCACAGGCACAGTTACGACGGCGGGCCAGCCAGTCACGTTCCGCCGCACCCGCGTCATGGCTGCTGGTAAGGGCGCGGTCACGATTACGGGCTACGCCGCCACGCTGATCTACGCCGACAACCAGATAATGGGAGCGAACCCGGTTAACTTCGCGCTCACTGGGCAAGCTGTAACGCTGCGGGCCGCGCGTAAACTGGCGGTTACGAAGGGCGCGGTCACGACGGCGGGCAACGCAGTAGCCTTGCGGGTTTCCCGTAAGCTCGCAGTGGGCACGGGGGCGGTCACAGTTACGGGGCAACCCGTCAACCTGACTGTTGTAACAGCTGGCACTGTCTTAACCCCGGAGTTCTTCACTAACGAAAACGCATTCTACCTGCACGATATTACGGGCAGATATGTAGTTACGCCCGCGTTCTATGCTGACCCGGATAGCTTCTACACGCAGACGGCCACCAGCATTTATAATGTTCGGCCTGCGTTCCACACTGATCCGGACACGTTCTATCCGCACATCGTAAAATCTTTCCAGAACCTTCTTCCTGAGTTGTTCGCTAACGCGAACATCTTCTATTCCCCCACGATTTCGTACGATCAGTTTATCGAACCCCTGTTGTTCGCTGACCCTGATATTTTCCAATTACATCTGATCAGCCTCTTTTACGGCGACACCGAAGTGCTGTGTGTCCCGTACGAAAACCGGCGCATGGGGCTGGGGGCTGATACGCGCGGGATGATTGCTCCAAGAGAACTTCGGGCTATGGAAGCGCTGCCGCTGGAGGGCGCTGTGGAGTATCTCACACGGATCGCCCGCGCCGAGGATAAATCCATGGAAGTGCTGGGCGAACATGACACTATGGTCGCCAGCCCACGAGGAAGGAAACGACGATGAACTTGGGAAAATTCTTTAAGTCGCCCGACGAACGGAAACGCTATTCAATCGATTACACCGATTGGCTCGACGCAGGAGAGTTGCTCTCGGGTGTTACCTTCGAAGTAACTCCTGTCGATGAAGACCCTGTCGTGATCGATGGTATCGCTATCGAAAGCGGATTCAAAAGCGTTGTGTTCTACGCATCCGCTGGACTCGATGGCCGGTCGTACAAAGCCATCGCGATCATGACAACGGGCGGCGGACAGATTAAAGAAGATACAGTGCAATATGTTGTAAAAGCTCCATAACACCCACAGGGGCAACACGTCGATGGTCGTATCGCTCACGCATAAATTTATATCCGCCAAGGGCGACGGTTCCGACGCTACGTTGGTTCGCCCGACAAACTGGAATGACGAACACGCTTTGGTTCTTGCGACCAGTAAACTACTGGGGCGCATGACCGCCGGTACTGGTGACGTGGAAGAGCTTCCCGTTACTTCGTACATGGTGAACTTGCTCAACACGGCGGATTACGCCTCGCTCGCGGCGGCGTTGGGCCTGCCGACGACCGGCGATGCCAGACTGACTTACAAGCCGGGTCCGGATGCGGGCTGGATTTTTGCGAACGACGGCACGATTGGCGATGTGGGTTCCGGCTCGACGGTAGCGTCATTCACTACGTTGGCACTGTTTACGCTGTTCTACGACACTATGGAGTACGCTACGCCATTGCAGACCCTTAGCGGCGCGACGACAACACGCGCGGCGCAGGGTACGGCGGCGCAAGCGTTCGCCGCAAAATGCCGCATGGTAATCCCAAAGTCGTTGGGGCGTGCGCTTATCACTGGCGGTGGCATTGGTGCAGGACTTACCGGGCGTTACGCCGGTCAATCGGGCGGCTCGGAAACCCATACGCTGGTGCAGGCCGAAGCGCCGGATCACGTACATACAACCCCGGTAACCGGTTCGACTTCCGGCGTGCTGTACGGCGTGGGCTACGGCACCGGCACTGGTTACGGTACCGGCGCGGGCACTGCGTATGGCGAAATTCACGCCGATACTGGCAATGAAAGCGCTGACCACGCCCATCACACTACGTCTACCGGTTCTACGGGGTATATGGATCGCTCCATCGACCATTTGCATGGCGTCAATGGTGCCACTCAGTCGATGAACCGAAGCAACCCGCACAGCCATGGCGTGAACGGTGGCGTGTGGGGCGGCTCTACGCATAACTGGGTGAACAGCGCGGTCTACTACGACGGCCCGGTTGGCGCAGCGGTTATTGGTATCAACAACACCGATATCAACCATGAGCATGGCATCTCGTTCACGAGCGGTGCTTCGGATCGCGATCTTAACCACACGCATGGTGGCGTTAGTGTTGCTGCTTGGTCAGGCGGCAGAAGCGCGGCCCATTCCCATCGCCTTGATGTCGGCATGACCAGTAGCGTTAACGTCACCAGCCTTGCGGTTACCGTCAACAGCAACACTATCAACGTACAAATTCCGTCTGGTGTCCTTTCCGTTTCCGCGACTGGCACTTCGAATGGCGCTCAGGGCTACGGTAACCAGCCACACAATAATATGCAGCCGTGGACTGCATGGAACGTAATGATCCGACTCTAATGGTTGAGCATGTGAAATCATGGATGAAGGAGAATTCTGCGCTGGTCTACTTCCTCATCGCTCAGATGATTGCGATAGGAGCGGCTGGTGCAAGTGCGTTGGCGTACTTCACTAGGCTGGAGACGCGCGTGTCAATCATGGAGACACGCGGTGCAGAGTACAGTGTAGCGCGAATGTCGAGAATGGAAGAGAAGATCACGGTGCTTGAACAACAGATCAAGCAGAACCAAGAGTCGATCAGGCTGTACCGGGACCAGTACTTCAAGGATCGGAACAACAAATGATGTATAGCCGCGTTGTAATCTCATCAGGTCATGGCAAGCATGTTCGTGGCGCGTCGGGTGTCCTTGACGAAGTCGATGAAGCCCGCAGAGTGACCAACCAGATTGCTACTGAGTTGCGCTTCAGGGGCATCGATGCGGTCACCTACCACGACGATATCAGCAAGACCCAGAACGAGAACCTCAACCGGATCGTGGACTTCCATAACTCGAAAACCCGCGATCTGGATATCAGCGTGCATTTCAATGCGTACACCGATACGACCAAGCCAATGGGCACGGAAGTACTCTACGTCTCGCAGCAGAGCCTCGCTGCCGATGTGTCGGCTGCGATAGCCGCGTCAGGCTTTATCAATCGGGGTGCCAAAAAACGTACTGATTTATTCTTCCTGAACCACACCGCCAAGCCCGCGATATTGCTGGAGATTTGCTTTGTGGACTCAAGCGCCGATGCTGACCTCTACAACAGAACCTTCTCTGTGATCTGCGCTAACATCGCGGGCGTGCTGGGGGGTGAGTGCGCTGCCCCCGAGCCAGCCCCACCGGCAGGCACGCTGTTCGAAGCCACTGGCAAATGCTCTTACTTTGGCGGGCCGGAAGATACTGGCGTCAGCGCCAGCGAAGGGCTGGCCTTCATCTTCAGCGTAGACGATGCTCCCCAACTATTCCTGCCGTACCAGCCCGAGGGAACAACTGGCCTTGCTCGTCGGTTGAACCCGTTCGTTTCTTATGTTGCCTGCCGCTGGGATTACAAAGTTACACCAAAGGACACCCTGCTGGACTACATGGCGTTGGTGTCGTCCACCAAGACAGGCATTGCGATCAAGGCGTTCCCCGCTGATTGGGGGCCGCACGAGAGTACAGGGCGGATCGCCGATCTGTCCCCTGCCTTGATGGACGCGCTTGGCATCGAGACTGACGATGAAGTGACGGTCATCTATCCCTACGAGGAGGATTGACTATGTCGGTAGCCTCAATAATCACCTTTCTGATCTACGTCTGTGTTCTTGCGCTTGTGATCTACTTGGTCATCTGGGTGCTGCGTGATGTGTTGGGCCTGCCGATTCCGGATAAAGTAATCCAGATTCTGTGGGTCATTGTCGCATTGATCGTCATCTTGTGGCTGGTACAGATGGTGTTGGGTGGCGGATCGTTTAAGCTAGGTAATCCCTTTCGGTCAGGAATCTTCGGAGGTGGAGCCTTTGCCGCCCTATCCACCCCCGCCACCCTCTATTTGTAGGGGGTGCTGATGAAAGCGAAAAAGAAAGCAAGGCTGAAGCCCAAAGCTAAAGCCAAGACTAGACTGCCTCCGAAACGAAAGACCAAACCAAAAGGAAAGCCCATGAGCAAAGTTACCAACGATAGTAACAAGGACATCCCGCCGCCGCCCGAGAAGATCACCCCGGCGTCCGAAGCGCCGACGCCGCCGCCCGAGAGGATCACTCCTGCATCCGAAGCGCCAACCCCGCCGCCCGGTGCAGCACCGTCCCCGCCCCCGGCAGAACCGCCGCCGATCTCCGAGAAGACAAAGGCTGAGATGGAAGCAGGCGCGGCGGCAGTAGGCGCTGGCAAGCTTGACGAAGACCCCAAGCCGTCGAAGAAGCGCGAAGCTAAGATGAAAGAAGATGACGAGGACTAAATGGCTGTAATTAAGATTGCAGCGTTTGGCGGCATGATTCCGGCAGTGGACGACCGTCTGCTGCCGGATACTGCGTCCGCGCTTTCGCAAAACTGCTACCTCTACACCGGGCAGCTGGTTGGCATTGTCGCGCCCAAATACATCCGCGATATGAGTACTACGGACGTAGGCAAGGCGTATCGCCTTCCCAACAACTACTACGACGCCGAACACATCGAAGACGCTGTCTGGATGGAATTCCAGCACATCGACACAGACATCATTCGTTCGCCAATCGTCGGCGATACCCATGACAGATATTACTGGGCCAGCCCGATATCGCCGCCGCAGGTTAACTCGGCAGAGCGCATCAGGGACGATCCACCGCTGCCGTCTTTTAACCTTGGGGTGATCCAGCCGACAGGCACGCCCACCATCACATCAACGACTGGCGGCATTGGCTCAGATGAGACGCGGGCTTATGTGATCACTTGGAATACTTCGTTTGACGAGGAAGGCCCGCCAAGCACGCCAGTGCTAGACACCGGCAAGATCGACGATACTTGGACCCTGTCGCTGCCAGTGGCGGGCGTCGGCGATATCGCCGACTACAATCTGGCCAACACGCGCATCTACCGTACGGTCGCTTCGGGCGGCGCTACGTCTTATTTCTATGTCGATGAAGTCCCTATCGGCACAACGACATACGCCGACAACAAGTCCACGGCGGAAGTGTCTTCGAACGAGATCATGTCCAGCATGGACTGGACGCCGCCCCCTCCGGACCTTGAAGGCTTCGTGTCGATGCCGAACGGCATGCTTGCCGGGTGGAAGGGCAGTGAGTTGTGGTTCAGCGAACCCTACCGGCCCCATGCGTGGCCCGCTGCCTACACCAACTCCGTGGAGTACCCCATCGTCGGGCTGGGGGTTATCAACCAGACCCTCGTTGTATGTACGGCTGGCTACCCCATCGTGGCTACCGGCATCCACCCCGATAGCGTTTCGATGTCAAAGCTGGCATCGTTCGAGCCGTGCATGTCGCGCGGGAGTATTCTCTCTGTACCAGAAGGTGTGCTTTACGCTTCTCCTAACGGGCTGGTACTGGTGGCTAACGGCGTTGCCAAGCTGGTAACCGAAGGCATCGTCCAGCGCGACGAGTGGAATTTCTATAATCAGGTATCCACGATGCGGGCTACGCGCATGGGCAGCGCGTATTACTCGTTTGGGAGTTCGCGCCCCGGCTTTATGCAGACCGAAGGAGCCGACGGTGCGTTTCAGGTCGGCGATACTCCTGAACTAGTCATGCCGCAGCAGGATGACTTCGCCGGTTCTGTCAAAGGTATCCTTCTGGATAATGCCAATCAGCGCGTGGCGTTCAATACGCTCCAAAGCGACGTTGTTACGACTAACGTGTTCAACGACGCATGGTCGGGTGAGACGCTTATTATTCGCGAAAATAAGCTCTACCGGATTGATCTGGCTGACCGGACTTCAGTTCGTGATACGGCGATCTGGCGGTCGAAGATTTTCCAAGCGCCCGACAAGAAGAACTTCGCCGCTCTACGGGTGTACTTTGAGATACCGCCGTGGGCACCGGAGACGTTCGACGACAAGATACCCATCATGACTGGTGCGACAACGGGCGACGTTACCATATCGGCTTCCAGCGAATTTCCCGGTTGGCCCGCGTGGCACGCCGGTCGGGATAGCTCGCTCTATCTTTGGTCAACTGACACGGACGCAGCCTATCCCCATATCCTTACTGTGGACTTTGGAAACTTTGGATCGTTCGTCGCCGCGCAGTATACGTTTATTGGCGTAAGCGCCAGCGATCCGGATGGACCGGGGTACGCGCCCAAGAATTGGGTATTCGAGGGATCGATTGATGGCGTAGCGTGGGTAGTGTTAGACACGCAGGTTGACGCGCCCCCATGGGCGGGCAGTGAAATACGCACATTCTCGCTGTTGCAATCGGGCCAAACCGCTTATCGCTACTACAGGCTTTACATCACGCAGAACCATGGCGGACTGCATAATTACACCACGGTAGGATCGCTTCATATCGCGCCCGCGTCCTATGGCACCATTCGTGTCTATGCTGATGACAGGCTGGTACTGACGCGCGAGCTTCACAAGTCCAGTGAACTGATGAGGCTTCCGTCGGGGTTCAAAGCAGACTACTGGCAGATCGAGATCGAGACGGCGATCAAGATCAACTCGGTCCAGATGGCGACCAGCGTCAAGGAGCTTTTGAAAGGGTAATGGCGCTCAGATACCCCTCAATCCCTGAACCGACGCTCGCGCCCGAAAGCATGCGAGACGCTATCCTGTCGATCAAGCAGATGCTTGAGATACTGACCGGACAGCGTGGCAATCCCGGTTACGCAGCGATCACCATCGACAATGCGCAACTCACTGGCGCTATCACCGGTCTTTATAGCGGCATTGCCGACAACACTGCCGACATTGCGCTCAAAGCTGACATGCTCAACCCGCAACTGTCGGGAAATACGCATTGGTCTTACGACGTTCCCACTGGTGGCGCGGGTGGGTATTACGACTCAGCGTCCGTGCCAAACCGTTTTTGGGCGGGCGCGGCTGGCGAGACGTGGGCGGTCTATAATGAGACTACCTCCATGTTGAGCTTTGACGGGGCTACCCGCGACGCGACGTTTTCGGGGAAGGTGCTGGTTGGCCCAGCGCTGGTTGGGGAAGTCGGCGATATTGGTGCGGCCCGTGCGGGCGCACCGGCTACGGGTGCTTACTATTTTGGCAGCACCGCTGGCAAGGTACTGTACTACGACGGCGCTAATTATGTGTTTTACGGCGGCAGTATACACCCCAGCGCCAACGCCACATACAATTTAGGTTCAGCTTCGTATCGCTGGAATATAGTCTACACGTCTGACTTGAGCCTCAAGAACGACCACGGCGACTGGACCATCGTTGAGGGCGAAGACGATCTGTTCCTCTACAACAACAAGCGCGGCAAGACTTACAAGTTCACGCTGACTGAAGTGGACCCCGCCACTGTGCCGCCCAAGAAGGTCTAGCCATGGGCATAGATATGTCAGGGGTTGGTATCTATAAGAACGCGAGCAACGGCGTCACGCTGCACTACGTGAATTTCAATTCTGTCGGTCAGGGCGCTGCTGGTTCTGTGCCCGGTTACATGGGATGGCAGGCGGGTGGGTCGAACTTCTATGCAGCGCCAACCGGCTGGCTGATCAACGCTGTTAACTGGCAGGCGTACTTGAACACTGGCAATGGTGTGTTCACCTGTCCGGTCGCTGGCTACTACGCGATGGGCTACAACGGCATCCACAATGGCGGTAGTGGCATCCCGGCGGGCTATAACACTTTTGGTTATGCGGGCTTCGCCAAGAACGGCGCGTTGTCTTACTTCGTCCACTGGAACCAATCGACAGGCACTTACTGGAATACGGGCGGCACGTCCATACTGTTCTCGTGCGCTGCCGGGGATACGCTAGCGCTGTTCGTCAATCGCTCGCCATCACCAGTAGGCCCAGACTCACAGGGGCTGAACTACGGGCTGTACCCCAACACGCACAATTATATCTGGTGCAAACTGGTGGGGTGACGCATGGGCTTTGACATCGCAGGCGTTGCCACACTGACTTCACCCGGCACGACGCTGTCGGTTGACGGTGCGTCCAACTGGATGCAAGTGAGCGCCAATGGCGTCTTGACGCGACCGCAAGCCCCCTACATGCGCGGCCAGCTTGTTGGTAAGGGCGCACCTTACAATAGCGGTACTGGTCCTTTAATGGTTTCAGCCGACGTGAATGTTGGCGGTTGCTGGAACGACGCTTCCGGATACTGGACCGCGCCCGTGCAGGGCTTCTACATGGCAACCCTTGGCGCTCTGGCTGGGTCAGCGGCAGGCTCGGGCTATTTTTCTATTCGCAAGAACGGCGGCGATCTGAATTTGAACCACTGGAACCACGCAGGGGGATGGCACTACGTCACTCTATCCACCATCGTGTACTGCGAGGCCAACGATTACTTCTGTTGGGTATTGCAGAGCGTGTCCCCGCCAACCAATGGCTTCTTCGGTGATGGAGGGCATGGCATGTACAGCATCGCCTTGATGGCCTGACCATGCCGATCAATATCAACGGCTACAACCTTTCAAACGAGTCCGGACTCAGGCTCGGCGCGTCCAGCACCACGATTGTCGGCACTTATGGAATTTTGGAGCCAACGCTGCCGGGAATGGCGGGGTCCGCCACAGCGGGTGGCGCTTACAAGGTCTACCCGTTCCCGGTCAACGATGTGAACCTCAACACTGGCTCGCCGTGGAACCTCAGTACTTACAGGTTCACCTGTCCGGTGGCTGGTATCTACTACATTTCGTATTCGGGTATTGTCGGAGACGGTGACGGTTCTGTCGGCAAGGCAGCGTATTACGCCATTATCGTCAATGGCGGTAACTGGTATTTCTCCTACCGCGACACCCTCGCTATTTGGGAATTGCACCACATCGAAATGCAGCTGAAACTCTCTGCCGGTGACTGGATTTCATGGGCGATGAATACCGCGCCGGGACCAGCGTCAGCAACGTCGGGCGGCGCGTATCAGTCTAATCACAACACCTGCACAATCTGGCTAGTAGGATAGCAACATGCCGACTTACACAATCGAACTGACTGACGTTGAGCAGAAGGGGATGGAGTACATCTCGACCGACGTTGAGTTCTGGATACAGAACGCCGTGCATGAGCGGGCGCGGCTCGCCGTCGAGGAGATGGTCAGGGACCACATCAACGACATGATGGCCAAAGGCGAAGCGATCTCGGGCACCAAGGAAGATATCGTGATGACTACCAAGCTGCCGAACGCCAATGCCCGCAACGAGGCGGCTATGGAGAAGATGATGGCCATGCCCAATGCTCATCAGCAACGACCCTGAGCATGGGCGGATACTAGCCAAAGCGGCTGGCACTTTCTTCAATCCCGAATGCGACCGCGTGCTTTCCAGAGTCGAGCAAGGCCGACTGCTGGGCGGAATAATTTTCACCCGCTTCACCCCGACAAGTGTCTTCATGCATGCTGCCGGTTTAGAACCGCGTTGGTTGGATAAAGACCTATTGTGGATGTTGTTTAGTTACCCTTTCGAGCAACTCGGACTTGAGAAAGCCTTCCTCCAGATTCCTTCCAACAATCTCAAATCATTGGACTTCAGCAGGAAGTTGGGGTTCAAAGAAGTAGCTCGAATTGTCGGCGTTTCCCACGATGTTGATCTTGTTATAAAGTCGATGCGCCGCGAAGAGTGTCGTTGGCTTGTACGCGGATCAAGGAGATAATTCATGGGCGATCTATTTGGCGGTGACGATCCCCCGCCCGCCCCCGACATGAGCGGGGTTATCGCTGCTTCCAAACAGGCACAAGAACTCGGGTTCAAATTAGGGCAAGAGCAACTCGCTTGGGCGAAGGAAATCTACGCCGCCAACAAGGGCAAGACCGACGCCATCGTCGAGAATATCCTGTCCGACAGCCAAGCCGCGCGAGATATGTCGCAGCGGTTCAACGACCTGAGCGCCAAGCAAGAAGGGCTTGCGTCCGAAGCGCTCGACATCAAGAACAAGGCGCTCGGCAACGCGGATACGCAGAACGCGATCCAAGCGGATCAGCGTGCGATCCAGAGCAAGCAGCTTGGCGTACAGGACCAGCAGCTTGCCAACCAAGCCGACATCCGCACCCAAGCGCAGGACCAACTGACCAACCAGCAGGGTCAGCTGGAAAACCAGAAGACCATTATGGGTCAGGCGCAGGACCAGCTTGGGGTCCAGCAGAAGCAGCTTGGCATTCAGGACAAGCAGCTTGGCGTGCAGGACACGCAACTCGCTGAACAGCAGAAGCAGTTCGGGTATCAGGCGGACCAGCAGGGACGCGCCAACCAACTGTACAACGAGTACCAAAGCGTCTACGCGCCCGCCAAGCAGCAGTTCATGAACGACGCCAACGCCTATGACACGGCGGCACGGCGCGATCAGGTTCGCGGCGCTGCCCAAGCCAATGTCGGCGAGCAGTTCGACGCGCAGCGCAATGCGATGACGCGGCAGCTTGAAGCATGGGGCGTCAACCCGGCATCGACACGGTTTGCGGCGTTGGACATTGGCACCCGCGCCAAGGAAGCCGCAGCGAAAGCAGCCGCAGGCAATACGGCGGCGCTCACCAATGAAGAGCGCGGGCTGGCGCTGCGTCAGGCGGCAATCGCACAAGGACAAGACCTCAACAACCAAGGCACGGCGGCAACCGGCGCTGCGATTGGCTACGGCAACACGGGCGCTACGCTTGGGAGCGTTGCCAACGCAGCCGGTAGCAACGCCAACGCGGCGGGCAGCAACGCGATTGGTGCGGGCAACACGGCGGTCGGGTTTACCAATGCAGGTAACCAAGCTGCCAGCAACGCAGTCGGGTTCGGTAACACTGCGGTCGGCATGGAGAACGCCGCGAACGCCGCAGGCAATGTCGGTGCGAACTACGGGCAACTTGCCAATACGGCTGGCTCGAACGCGATCAGTGCGGGCAACGCTTCGACGAATGCGCTTCAGGCGGGTACAGGCGCGATCAATTCGGCGGGCAGCGCTTATGGCGGCGCGACGGATGCCGCCAAGGGTGAGCTTGCCTCGTCCACGGCTGCGGGGGCGCTGGGTTCGCAAGCAGGCCAAACGCTTAATGCGGACTTTGCGACCGGTGCGAGCGCGATGGGCAACCCCACTTCGTACTTGGGGATGGGCAACCAAGCCACGGCGAACTGGGGCAACACGCTCAACACGCAATACGACAATCAGTTGGATGCTTACAAAGCCGAACAGGCGTCTTCGTCCGGTATCGGATCGTTGCTTGGTGCCGCTGCTGGTATCGGCCTGAGTACGGTCCCCGGCGGATCGCTGATCGGCAAGGTGATTGGCGCGGCGGAAGGCGGCGCGATCCCGGCGAGTACTTCGCCGACGGGCGGGCAGACGGTTGACGATGTGCCCGCGCAGTTGACGGCGGGTGAGTTCATCATCCCGCGCGACGTGACAAGCTGGTACGGCGAGAAGTTCTTCCAGAACCTGATTGCGAAAGCCGGGAACGAGAAGGGCAAGGCGAAGGCCAAGCCCGCGATTGGCAACGCGCCTGTCCAGCCCCCGGCTGTGGTGTCGCGGCCAGATACCCCGATGGGAGCGATCTAATGAGCTTCGCACAGGAGATCAGGGACTTTCTTGGCGCGAGCCAGAGCGTCATCAAGACGTTCAGCGATCAGTCCCACAAGCTGGCGCAGGACAAGTACACCAACGCCAAGACGGACGAAACCATCAAGGAGATGAACGATCCGCTGAACCAGAAGATCAAGGAAGCAACGCTCGCCCAGAAGCTGGCGTCTGCTTCGCTTGCTAGGGGCAGGCTGTCACTTGAACAGCAGGCGGCGGCGCTGGCCGCGAAGCCCATTCAGCGCCCGACGGGACCGGGCGATGTCGTTCAAAAGAAGGACGGTGACGACGAGGAAGCCGTCGAACCGGCGTTTAGTACGGGCGCACCGAATAAGAAAGCTGATAAGCCGGTTGTCCAAAACTGGGCCAAAGGCGGGCTGGTCCGAAAGTTCGCCGAAGGCGGCGCGGTGGAAGAAGAGGACTTGGCGGCACCAGTTGCGCCAGCCCTTCCGACAATGTCTCAACCGATTGGTTCCGCAACCATTGGTCGGCCTACCCCCCAGCCTTCGCCGGTTGCCCAACCCGGCCCAGCTATCGGCGGCACTGCGGGTGCTGAAGGAGCTACCGCAGAAAATTATGAATTTGGGGCACGCAGCAGGAAGCCGTCTGCCGCTGCCGTTGCTGCCGCGACAGAAGTCGAACCGCCGACAGAGAACGCCATCGCGGAGTCGGCGAAATATGGCGTGCAGGTAATTGGCGGTGGCGAAGCGGTGAACACCACGGTTGGCCGGATGAAGCTTGAGCAGTACATGCGTGGAGCCGGTGCCGCGCCCGTCAACGAGATGCACGAGATTTACAAGAAGATCGATCCTACCGGTAAGAAGTACAGCGAGAGCGAACGCAATCTGATAGCGTTCAATACACTGTATAATTTCAAACTGAACAGTAGTGGCAGCGAAGGGCCGGAAGCCGCACGGAAGGTGGGCGCAGCCATGCTGCAACACCATCGTACGGCATACGAGCGCTACAAGGCTATTGCTGCCGCTGCGCTGGAAGGCGGCAACCTCGACGTTGCTACCAAGGCGGCGATGAAGGCGTACGCCAACATCCTTGACAAGAAGGACTTGAAGCTCTGGGTCGGAGAGGGCGACAAGATCGGCTACACCTACACAGGCCCAGACGGTAAGCCGATTAGCAAAGGCATCATGTCGCCTTCAGAGCTTGGTGCGGTTATTACGGGCCAGAACGCCAAGTCCTATGACCAGTGGCTGTTATCGGCGGCGGGTGCCGCCCAGCAGGAGATCACTGGTGAGAAGAAGGCCGCAGTTGGTAAGGGCAAGAAGACCAACGAAGGCGGCACCGACGAGCTTACGACCTCTGAATACAAAGCCCTGAAAGACAGGTCTGACAGTCACGTCGATACATGGAATACCGAACAGCAGAAGACCAAGGACGGCAAGGCGGGCATCACGCTTGCGCCGAAGGAACTCGCTGCGACCAAGAACATGCTCTACCATGTGATGGCCAATAATCCCGGCACCGAAGACGAGGGGCTGCGGCGGTTGAACACTTACATCAGGTCGCCTGTACCCAAGGAAGGCGAGAAGATGCCGTTCAACACCGTCGAGGATAAAGAAAATAAAATGCGCATCATTAACTTCCACGACGGCTACTCGATGCGGATACCCGAGAACGAGTATCGCGGCACGTTTCGCGTGGCGCGTGGCGAGTACTTGGACAGCCTTGATAAGCCGAAGCCGCCGCCTGAAAAGAGCTATACCGAGATGGCGGTTGACACGGGCAAGGATGGCTTGGAAGGCGTCAAGGGGATGGCCGGAAGAGTGTGGGGGCCGACTATCAACGCTGCACGCGATGAAGGCGTGACCGGCGTTGCGAAAGACCTCGTCGATCTGCCGACTCGTATCGGAACGGAAGCGTACGGCGTTCCGATCAGTGCTGGCAAGAAAGCGATTGGAGCGCTTTACGAGGCAGCAGCAGGTGCGCCAGCAACCGTAAGAGAGGCGCTGGATACAGTGTCGGAGTGGGCCAAGACCCATGACCCCAAGAGCAGCAAAAATAAGAAGACGCCAGAACCCCTGCCGCAAGAGGATGTACCGTGAGTTGGGACGCATTAGGCAATCTCGACCCCGTACCGGAACAGGAAACGACATGGGGCGACTGGGCTAAACTCCCAGCGCAGACAGTCACCGGGATAGGTGCGGGCGCGGCTGGACTGGCGCGGAGTGTCGCTACGGCGGGCGACAGCCCAAACGCGGCGGCGTTCTTCAAGGGGCTTCAGAGTGTCTCGCGCAAGGCGGGCGAAGACATCGAAGGTTCGATGACCGAAATGGGGCGGCATCGCGCCAACCTGAGCGTCACCGATCCGGAGTTCTGGGAGAACCCCGGCGCGAATACCATGATGAAAATCGTGGGGGCATCGCCCTACGTGGTCGCTGGCGGGCTTCCCGGCTTGATCATCAAGGAGACGGCGGCGGCGCTGGGCGCGACCATAGCCGCGACCGGGACGCTGGCGGCGGGAGACGTTACCGAGGAAATCCAGTCGAGGATTGACAAGGCTTCGACTGAAGACCTCAAGAAACAAAGCCCTCTGTTTCGCGCCATGCTTGAGGAGAAGGGCGAAGCGGGGGCACGCGAAGAGTTCTCCCAACAGATGCTGGGCTGGAAGCCCCTCATCGCGTTTGGATTGGGCGCTTCGCTTGGTGCCTATGGCCCCGCTGCCAACCTCGTTCGCGGCGTCAAGGGTGTCGGGCGTCCCGGTATCGGCAAGGCGGCGATTGGCGGCGCAGCAGAAGAAGCCGTCGAGGAAGGCTACGGCGGCACAGCCGCCCAGACGGCTGAAATCCAAGGCGGGGCGCGTACGGACTACGATCCTTCGCAGATCATGAGCCGAGCGGCGACGGGTGCCCTCGTCGGCGGCGTGATGGGCGGTGCGACCGGCATTGGCGGCGGCAAGAAGAAGTCGAAGGATGGTGTCGAAGTTGTCGATGTCGGCATGCCCGACGCCGCGACACAGTCGGCGTTGTCGGCTGTTAGCGGGGCGACCAACCCTTTAGCTATTAACCAGCAGAGGGGCGAAGCGGCGGTAGACGAGGTTATGCGGCAGACCGCGCAGCCCCCGGTCACCGCACAGCAGACGGCAGAAGAAGTTCTGGGGCAGTCTTCGCAGCCCCCGCCCGCCCGAGTAGGGCTGAACCCGGTCACGCCGCTTTCCGGCCAGCAGGGCCAAGACGCTGCCTTGGATGTGCTGGGGCAGTCTTCACGGCCCCCGCCCACTGCGCTCCAACAGGGCGCGGGCGCAGCGGCGGATGTGTTGGGGCAATCTTCACAAGCCCCGGCTACGCCTCTCCAGCAAGGAGCGGGCGCAGCGGCGGGTGTGCTTAGTCAGTCGTCCGCGCCGCCGACTGGTGCGCCGCCCACCACCATGGGACCGGGATCGCAACTGCCGCCGATCCCCCAGAGCAACGTACCCGGCGCGGCCCGCCCGCCGCTGGCGCAGGACAACGTAGCGCCGCCGCCCGGTCCCGTCGCAAGTAACACCAACGTACCCGGCGGCGTGCCGCAGGATAACGTCTCCGGTGCGGTGCCGCAGAACAACGATCCCACTGCTGCCGGTGGGGTGCCGCAGGACAATATCGTCCCGTCGAAGGGCAAGTTCGCCCCGCATATACTTGCGCAGTTGAAGGCCCGTGGGCTTCACGACGTAGAGATCGCGCAGCTAACGCCGTCGCAGGCGGAATTTTCAATCAAGACTTTTCCAATTGTTAGCAGCGAGCAGGCTGCGCCGGTAGCGCCCGCCGCGCCGACCGCCACGCCCGCCGCACCGCCCGCTCCTGCCGCTGCTAAACCTGCCGCGCCTGCCGCGAAGGCCGCGCCTGTCGCTGAGAAGGCCGCGCCGCCCGCGCCGCCCGCCGAGAAGCCCGCTGCCGAGGCGCGTCCGTCTGTTATCCTTCAGAGCCAGACCCCTCAATCTAAAATCAATGCAATCAAAACAAGGCAAAGAACAAGAACAACAGTATCGAAGGCGGTCAAAGCGGACAAAATTGCCACTGAAAACGCTGGCCTCGAAACCAAAGCTGGCAAGGGGCATGGCTCGCAAGCCAAGAAGGCAGCACAGGACAAGGCAGCCGCGCATGTCCAGAGCCTGCTCGACACCGTGCATGAGCAGCACACGGTTCCGGAGACGCCGGAAGCCCGCGAAGCGCTGGCGCTAAAACTACAAACTGTCCTCGACGACGCGGCGGCTAAAGGCCATGTGCTGCGGGAAGACATCGACGAATACGTCAGGAAGACTGCGAGCTACGCCGCTGGTCACGTAAAGACCAGAGAGCTTACCAAGGAAGAGAAGGCGGCGTTCCTTCACAGTATACCAAAGCAGGTAACTCATCCGACCACGCCGAAACAAGTCACGTATCTGCGTGAGCTTGCTGACGTGCGTGACGCGCTGCTGGCCGATGACTTCGGGCCGAACAGCCCCACCTATCCGATGGTCAAGGGCTTCATCGAAGACCACAACCTCAAGAACCTGCAAGGGATATTCGACCGCCGCAGGGAACGCGCCAAAGCCATAGAGGAGCAGCGCAAGGGGAAGGGCGGCGGTAAAGCCAAAGCCAACCAAGCTGACTCGACTGCTAAACGCACCGAGGGCGTGGTTCTGGGGGACAACCAGAAAGCCGCCCTTGCCCCGGATATCCTGCAAAGGCAGGCCGACGAGGAAGCCGAGAGGCAGAGGGTTAAGGAAGAACTCTTCGGCGCAAAGCCGCTAACCCCGCCCCCGCCAGCGAAGCCCGAAGGCGCTGATGTAGTTAAGGCCCACCTCAAGAAGCAGGCTGACGCAGCACAGAAGCGATCTGACGAAAAAGCAGCGAAGCAAGCCCCGGCCAATGAAGGCATCCCCTTCATGATTACTGCTTCCATGAAGCAGCAATTAATGGCGCGGGATTTCAGCGCTGCACAGATAAGCGAACTGACCCCGGCGCAGGCGCACGAAATACTGAAGCACCCCCATGTCGAGAAGCCCAAAGCGGAAGCCCCGCCAGTAGAGGCAGAGGTAGAGGCAGCGCCTGAGTCTGGGCGCGTCCGCTTCAAGACCGACGACATCAAGAAGTTGTTGGGGAAGGCCCACCCCAGAGTGGTTTCCGCAACCCGCATACGCAACGACTTGCGCAAATGGGTGAACTCTCTTTCCGACGAAGCCTACAACAACATCTCCCCGGAGACGATTGAGGCGCTGCGTACTGAGACAAACGAGAAGATTCTGAACGAGATCGCCGAAGAAATTAACTTCAACCCGGATACAAAGGCCGCTCCGCAGAAGACCAACCTTGCGGACAGGAACGCTGCGGACACGGCGGATGCGGCGACGAAGCTTCGTGCCGCCACCGCTGCGGCGCGGGCGGCAGAAGCCAAGCCCAAGCCCACCAGAGAAGAACTGGAGAAAAGGGTTCAGGAACTGCTTGGCAAGGCACCGCCGAAGCTTGAGTCAGCTGACCCCCGCGCCCAGCAAAGCGTGCGCTCCGAAGAGCCGACGGACACCGGCATCAGCGGCACAGACGAAGAGTGGCTGGCTGTCAGGGACCGCCACGGTAGTGATCTTCAGTATGTGGTCGATGAACTCTACGAGCCTGACGCCATCGTATATTCGGATAGCACAGCCGAGGTGCTGCGCCGTCTGGACTTCAGCCACCTTGGCGAACTGCCGCAGTACATCCAGAATTTTGCCCGCAAGCGCCTGACCGAAATCCTTGAGCATGTGCCGCTTCACATCATTGAAACTAAAGTCAATGAGTCGATGCACGCCGAGGACTTCGCCAAGACCGGTAAGCTTCCTGCCGGGTTCTATGATCCGAATATTCAGCGGGATCATTCGTACAAGCCCTACATCGCCATCGATGTCAGCCAACTGGATAACCCGAAGAAGTTCGCGCGTACGGTACTGCACGAAGCGATCCACGCTGCGCTATGGCACAGGCTGGAAGGTAGCGCGTATTTCCGCAAGCGGATCGAAACCTTGATGAAGGAGTTCGACCGGCAGACCAAGGGCCATGAGTTTCGGGAGCATATGGAATACTCGCTGACGAACGTCCATGAGTTCGTCTCCGAAGCCATGTCCAACCAGATCATGCAACAGGTCATGAGGGGACTGAGCCTAGACGCTGATACCGCGCGTGGGCTTGGGACAGGCGGCATCTGGAGCAAAGTCCGCACGCTGTGGTCTTCGTTCGTGGAGGAAGCCCGCAACATCATGGGCTTCAAGCCGCTGCCGGGTGTGCATAATTTTCTCGACGAAACGCTGAAGGTGGTCGGGTCTGAGCTTGAGAAGAAGCAGTTCACTGCTGCGCAGCGCGGCATGTACAAGGCGTATAAGCCGCCCCCGCAAAGGCCGGGGCGCTTCTCACTGTATGATTCCGGGGAAGCTATCTCTGCGGCCAAGGGCTATGCGTCCGATAAAAGCACCAACGTCGGCGGCAAGATGCGCCGTGCGGGCGACTGGTCGTCTTCGCTGTGGATGCTGGGCGAACGCGCTAGAAAGTTTATGGGTGATCTGGGCAACCGGGTGTTCGAAGCCCGCGCCAAGCAGGAGCATGAGAAGGACGAAATTCTCAAGAAGTACGGCGGCGACAAGGTCACCCATGCGCTCGCCGAGGCGCAGCGTAAATTCCCCGAAGCGTTTGCGCTGGCCAAGAACATCGTGCTGCGTGCGTCCCTGCACGATGTGAATGTGGTCGGCAGCAACACGCATCTGGGTGTGGACGCCCTGATGGGCGTTCAGGCCAAGAAGTTACTTCCGGGGTTACAAAAGGAATGGGCTGATCCGGCAATCAACCCGGTGCGCGGCGTTATTCTGGACGCGATGAAGTTCTACAAGGACATTCACGACGCCACGGCGCGGGAAACCATCAAGAACATCCTGACCGAAGGCAACGTCTACGATCCGGCGCTGGCCGAGCGTATCTTCCAGCGTGGCCTCACCGACGAGGATCGCGTCAAGTTCAAGAACAATGTGATCGTCGAATCATTGGAAGAAGTAGCCGCGCTGCATCAGCGTAACGGCTGGTATGTACCCTTCAGGCGCTACGGTGAATTTATCTCTGCTGCCGAGCATGAAGTGTCGGTGCCCGCGAACGCCACCAAGATCAGCGATAACACGCTGCAATTTACTGCGACCGGCGCTAAGGGCGAAGCTTCCGCCCGTGACATGGTCAAGGCTTATCTGGAGCAGGACAGCCATACCCCGCAAGGTAACCTTCTGACGCCCACAGTGATCCGCAAGGTCTGGGTGGACGCCAACGACCACAGCAAGATTCTGGAGAAGGAAGAAGTAGACGCGGTCCCTGCCTACCGCGTGTCGATGCAGAACCGCCACGTCGAGTTTCACGACAACGAGTCAGAGGCGCTCAGGAACGAAACCTTCATGACTGAGTCGGGCATGCTCAATGCCCGCAAGCATCACCGCGACCAGAGCTACAGCAGCGAGCGCGAGCTTTCCGGGGCGATGGGGGATATCTTGCGCTCGCTGGAGAAGCAGCAGCGCTACATCGACGCCGAGCCTGCGCAGAAGCAGGCGATGCGGGAGATGTTCCACGAACTGTCGCTGGGGCTTTCCAGCAACACGTCGGTCAAGAACTCCATGAAGCAGCGCCGCGATGTCAGCGGCATGTCGGACGACATTGTGCGCGTCACTGCCGACTACGCCCGCATGACGGCCAACCACCTCGCCAAGCTGCGCCACCGTCCGGGGATGGACAGGCTTTTCGAGGAGATGCGGGCGTACAACAAGGCGAACCAGTACGACAAGGACAACCTCCGTCGCGGCGAGCTTTATCAGGCGATGCTTGGCCGTATCTACGGCAAAGAGTCAAAGCTGGTCGAAGAGGAGCGCGGCGGGTTCATCACTAGGCTCTTGCAGGTATCGCGGCTGTCCAAGCTGGCAGGGCCGAGCTTCCATATCATCAACGCCCATGAGCCGTGGACGACCTCGATGGCGCTGATCGGCGGGCGGCATGGCTTTATTGCCTCGTCGCGGGCGCTGAAGGACGCTTACAGCCTGATCGGGGCGCGTGGCAACGTGGTCGCCGGTCTGAAGGACATGATCAAAGCCTACAACTCCGACACCGGGTTTACTGACTATGTGAAGGTGTTCAAGGACGAGATCGCTAAGTCCAAGGGCGCTGGTCCCGACAAGATCAGGCGCATGCAGGACATGATCGACTATCTGGACTCGCGGAACCTGTACTCGAATTCTTCGGTGTTCGAGATCGGCAAGTTCGCCAACCCCGAGGGCAATATCGCTGGCAGGGCGCTGGATCGCGCCGACTTGATGTCGAACCAAGTCGGCCAAGCCATCGAGTCCATCAACCGCACGGTGACGGGCCTCACCGCCTATAACCTCGAATACAAGAAGAACGGCGGCAACCACGAAGCCGCAATGGCCTATGCCTACAACACCACCCACGAAGCGATGGGCGACTACTCGCACTGGAACGCCGCGCCGATCTTCAATACGCAGGGCGGGCGGCTGGCGTTGCAGTTCAAGAAGTTCGGTCACAAGACCTACTTCATGCTGGGCCGGATCATGAAGGACGCGATAAAGGGCGATCCTCAAGCCATGAAACAGTTCGCCGGTCTGATGGTGACGCATGGGTTGGTGGCCGGTGCCCTTGGCCTGCCTACTGAACCGTTCAAGGTGGCGCTGATGGCCGCTAACGTGTTCGGCGCTACCGCGTTCACGCCAGAGGACTACGACGCCGCAGTGCGGCAGTTGGCGTTCAATCTGGCTGGCCAGAAAGGCGGCGAGATCATCTCAAAGGGACTTTACAGGGCTATCGGCCTTGAAATGTCCGGTCGGTTGGGGTTGGACAGCCCGCTGACGCAGGGGTCACCGAGATCGACCAAGGCCAACGACTTGAAAGCGTGGCTGATGGACACGGTTGCCGGTGCCGCGCCCGCCTATCTGTTCGACCAGATCGGGGCCGTGCAGGCTTTGGCGAAGGGTGACGTGGCCACCTTTATCACCAAGGCATCGCCGATCCGTGCGGTCAGCGACATTACCAAGGCGATTGTTGGCGTGTCGGGGCCGAAGCTTTCGCCGACGGGGCGTGAACAGCATGAGGCACTTAGCCCAGCTGAAGGACTAGCCCGTGCGATTGGTATCAATCCGGCGAGAGTGGCAGAGAACTATTCGGCGCGTAGTACGGCTGCTCGTGAAAGCCGCGAGCTTGCGACGGATCGCACGGCGAAGATCGTTGAATGGGTCAACGCCAAGGGCAAAGATAAGGTGAGTGCGCAGCGAGCCGTCCAGCAATGGAATCAGGCCAACAAAGACCCCGGTGCCCAGATCACCCAGAAAGACTTGGAACGGGCCGCACGCCGCCGCGAGACTGAAGAAGAGACTGGCTCTTACCAGTTGGGCGTCAAGGTCGATAAGCGTTCGCGGGGTATCCTTGAGAACGTCAAACAGGTCTACGGGCAGTAACCTCTGGGGTAACACGATGGTCACGACCACCAAATACATGAAGAAGCAGCCGAAGAAGAAAACCCGTAAGTTCGCGGGTGGCGGGTTTGTTAACTCGTTCAACGACAGCTTCAACAAGTTCAAGAAGAACTCGTCAGAGCCTGAGAAGTCGAAGAAGTCGGACACTATGGAAGTTACTGTCCCCGTAACTGACAACGAGGAATAGTCATGGATTACAAAAAAGCCGGGTGCAGGCCCAAAGCGCAGAAGGTGCGGAAATACGCCGAAGGCGGATTGGTAGAACCCTATCCCGGCGCTGACGATAATCTGTTCTTCGCCAGTGGACCCGACGAGAAGATCATCCGCGCCAAACGAAACATACGCTCGCGGATGCAGCAGGATGATCGGACTAGGACCAAAGACTGGCCGGGGATAAACGCCTACATGGATAGGGCCAAGACCAGAGAGATTGCCGACGAGGTTCGCGGCAGGAAGCGCAGTAGCTTCGACCGCGAAGACGACTAGACGGGTTTCCGGGGACACTTTTAAGTGTTAGATAGGGGACGCGGACATGATCCGCGTTCACAAGAAGGAAAACGAAATGCCCCGTGGCATCCCGAACAAGAAGAAAGTCGCCAAGAAGCGTACAGCAGCCAAGTCGGCTGTGAAGAAGGTGGCCCAGAAGGTCATGAAGCGCCGCAAGAAGAAGGCGTAAGCTAACAACCTTCGGAGGATTAGCGATGGTATATGATCCAAAGCATATGAAAATACAGCCCGTTAAACCTCCGAAGGTTAAAAACAGCCCCTTCAAAGAGAAAAAGGTTGCGGCGCTGAAGTTATCCAAAGGCGGCGCGGTTAAAAAATAAGGTGAGTGCGCGTCGATGAGCGGTGCCTAAAATAAAGGAATAACGTAATGGCTGGGAAGCGTGATCCCTCTTCGCACCGTACTCCTGAGCAGATTCGCAAGATGGACCGGGGCTATAATTCTCGCCCTGAGATTATCAAGAACCGCTCGCAGCAGAACCAAGCCCGCGCCATTATGACGAAGAAGCTCGGCGCTGCGGCGCTTGCTGGTAAGGATGTGGCTCATAAGAAGTCTGTGATCTCGGGTGGAAGTAACTCGGTGAGTAACCTTGGAGTCCAGTCCAAGAAGAAAAACCGGGGCTGGGAACGCAACCCCGGCGGTCGCCCCTAGTCGCCTATGATTTGAAACCAGCAATCTTCTTGCTGGGGTATTTCACTGCCGCCGGTAGACGATACGAACTTGAAATAGCTGAAGGTCGGCCAGTCTTGCAGTGCGAGTTTCACCACTGCGTTGGGCGGACAAACCACTTCCCACCTATGATTCTCCAGATGCAGCGGATAGAAATTCGCATTGTCGGGAGAATACAAGAACGTCAGGTTCGCTTGCTTCCAAGACGCAGGCGAGATGATCAAATAGGGCTTCAACTGGTCAAGACTTAGTACGTCGGAAACAGACTGTCCCGCCCTGAAAAACGGACCTGATCTGATTTTCATTGTTCTTCCTCCTAATTCGTTATGATCTGGAATACGCGGTCTGCTTCCTGATTAACGTCTTCGCCGCCAAAAACAGACATGAGCCTGACGTAGCTGGCCTTGGGCCACAGGTTTGTCTCCAGCACCCACGCGGTATTGGGAACGCAGGGGGCCACCCACTCCTTGCCGCTATGATACAGCAGATACCAGTTCGTGCTGTCATAGGAGTAGAGGCACTTCAGGTTGGCGGGCGCTGTCCAGTCATCCGGCATAAGCAGGACGAGGGGCTGCGTGTTTCCAATGCTGACGACATTGGTGATTGCAGTGCCCGCGTCGAACGTCGCAGTTACAACAGGCATGGTTTATCCTCTCTTAGCGTTTCATGGATTCTTCAATTTGTTGGCTGGCTATTCTTGCTTCCAGTTCCACCAGCTTAA
>Ga0190271_10000165_pt1 | contig 33463 bp, 36 predicted proteins | sample Popmic356T_FD_133747 | JGI IMG/M metagenome (GOLD analysis project Ga0190271, IMG submission 133747) | Populus adjacent soil microbial communities from riparian zone of Weber River, Utah, USA - 356 T | ecosystem: Environmental > Terrestrial > Soil > Riparian zone | place: USA: Utah | collected...
AGCCCATAGATTGCGCCTGAGAACATCTGCGCCTCGATGATGCCCGGATCGATAGCCGTACCGACATCGACCGCAATCCACATTTTTTCCAGCTTGATGCCGTTGGGCGTGTCGGCGATCTGGATCACCTGGCCGCACCAACTGCCGAAGGACAAAGTGAAGGCAAAGCCCTTCGCTTTTCCAGCCGGGAGCTTCTCGCCCCAGTTCGACATTTCCGCGACCTTGTCGACGACGGCGACGGCGGCGGGGTAGTCTGCCATCAGCTTGCGCCGCATCTCCACCGGATCGCTTTTCGCGGCAGCGGCGATCTCGTCCATGAACCCTTCGTGGAAGAAGCCGTTCTGCGAGCAGCCGACGGAACGCCAGAAGCTGACCGGGATGGTCAGCGGCGCCTTGATGCCGGTCACGCGGTAGTTGGGGATCGTATAGGGCTGGTCGTGCGAACCGTCGGTGATCGACTTGTCCGGACCGATGGGGGAGCGTCCCGGAAAGATGCGCCCGATCAGGCTGGCCATCATCGACTGCGCGGCTATACGCATGTCGACCGCCACCGGCAGTCCATCATTGCCGATGCGCGCGCGCATCCGCGCCACAGCAGCAGTGCGGTAGAGGTCGTGACGCATGTCCTCTTCGCGGGTCCACGTCACCTTCACCGGACGGCCATCCGCCTCCTTGGCGAGCAGGGCGGCATAGAGGGCAAAGTCGACTTCGCCGCGGCGTCCAAACGCACCGCCCATGGATGTCGTGTGGACGACGGTATTTTCCTGGGTGACGCCGGCCAGATCGGCGCAAAGCCACCGCACGATGACCGGCATCTGGTTCGGCGCCCACAGAGTGAGCTTGCCATCCTTGAGCTGCGCCGTGCAGTTCATCGGCTCCATCGGCGCGTGCGACAGATAGGGAACCTGGTATTCCGCCTCGATCAGCTTCTCGCGCGGCGCATCGGCGAACGCCGCCTCGACATCGCCGTCATCGCGCATCACGTCGCCATCGCCCGACATCGCGGCGTCAGCGATGACCTTTATCAGCCCCTCACTGTCTGGCGGATTAGCGGACTTTTCCCATTCGACCTCGATCGCATCGGCAGCGCGGAACGCGGCCCAGCTGTTTTCGGCAATTACTCCGAAACCTTCGCCGTAGGTCGTCTTCAGCGGTACGATCTTGATCACGCCCGGCATCTGCTCCGCCTTGGACAGATCGTATTTCGCCGGCTTCGCACCGAACACCGGGCTTATCCGAACCGTGGCGTAGACCATGTCCGGCAGCCGCACATCGATACCGAAGATCGGCGCGCCGGTGACCTTGTCGCGCATGTCGACGCGCTGCTGGGACTTGCCAAGCAGCTTCCACTCTGCCTTTTCCTTCAGCTTGACGTCGCCGGGAGGATCGAGCCTTGCGGCATCGGCGGCAACATCGCCATAGGTCAGGCTCTGCTTGGAGGCGGCGTGCACGATCGTGCCATTGTCGGTGGTCAGCGCGCTCGGATGAACGCTGAGCCGGGTCGCGGCGGCCTGCAGGAGCAGCGTGCGTGCCGCTGCGCCGGCCTGACGCATCCGGTCGAAGCCGTCGCGCGTCGAGGAAGAGCCGCCTGTCGCCTGCAGCCCCAGAACCTTGCCCACAGTGCCAAGGGCGCCGCGCACCGTTTCGGCCACCAAACTATCGTCGAAGAAATTGAACGGTCCGCTTTCCTCAAGCATCGCCGCGTTGAAATAGGCGTAGGACGCAGGTCCGTGCTCCACCTTGACCTTGTCGAGCGTGACATCCAGTTCTTCCGCGACAAAAGCGGCCAGCGTGGTCGAGATGCCCTGTCCCATCTCGGCACGCGGAGCGATGATGGTGATGCTGTTGTCGGCGGCGATCTTCACATAGGGGTTGAATGTCGCCTCGCCCTCGGCGAGGTCGCCCTCCAGCGGATTCGCATAGGGTTTCTTGACGTACCAATAGCCGACGGCCACACCGCCGGCGACGGCTGCGGCGCCGATCAGGAATGTGCGGCGGGCAATCTTTCCCACGCTGGCCATGACTATGCCCTCGCCGTCTTCAAGGCTGCCGCCTTGTGGATTGCGGCGCGGATGCGGGGATACGTGCCGCACCGGCACAAATTGCCGCCCATCGCTTCGTCGATCTCGTCGTCGGTCGGGTTCTCGATCTCGTCCAGCAGCGCGACGGCGCTCATGATCTGGCCGGCCTGGCAGTAGCCGCACTGGGCGACCTGTTCTTCCAGCCAGGCTTGCTGGACCGGATGCAGCTTGCCCTCGCTCTCCAGCCCGTCAATGGTCAGCACAGCGCCCTGGACCTCGCCGAGCGGCAGCGAACAGGAGCGCACCGGCTGACCGTCGATGTGAACCGTGCAGGCGCCGCAGGCAGCGATGCCGCAGCCGAATTTCGGTCCCATGATTCCAGCGATGTCTCGCAAGGCCCACAGAAGCGGCATTTCAGGATCGGCTTCGATGTCGATGTCTTTGCCATTGACGTTGAGGCGCATGGGGATACCCGTCGTTGTCGTCCACTGCCGTCGCGGCCTTATCGGCGCACGCTAATACATATTGACAAATTCTGTAATTTTGTCAATAGTGTGGATCCGAACAGATTGTAACAGCGAACGGCATCGACGGAATTATCGAGGAACAGGCCGACCCAAATTGGACCATTCAGCCTCAGCGACGGACGTTCTTAAGCGTCAGCGTGTTCTTGACCGCGCGATAAAGGTGTTTCTGGCCTATGGCTATCAGCGCGTGACGATGGACGACATTGCCCGCGCCGCCGAAGTCTCTCGTCCGGCGCTCTATCTGCTGTTCCGCAACAAGGCCGATATCTACCGCGCTATCGGCGAACGCATGTTCGAATTGTCAGCGCAACAGATGCGGGATGTTCTTTCCCATGATGGCAGCCTGGGCGAGCGTCTCAGCGGTGCGATCGATCAGGTCATGATCGAGATGATGTGCCAGATCACGGACTCGGCCCATGGCGCGGAACTGCTCGACTTGAAGAACAGCCTCGCCTCCGATCTCGTAGGGGACTGGCATGCCGACATCGCCGGGCAGTTTCGCAAGGCGATCGAAGCGGAAGCCCACAGGCTTGACGTCGACCTCTCCGCGCGCGGACTCTCCGCAGAGGGACTGGCCGAGTTGCTGCTGGACGGACTGGAGGGCATGAAGCACCGGGTGGCCGATGCTGCCGGTCAGCGCGCGGCGGCGCGCCAGTTGGTGCGCGTCATCGAACTGGCGTTAGCCCCGTAGGCTGATCAGTTGCGCGGCCGTTTGACCGCCTCGGGCTGCACATGTGTGGCAAGGAATTCGCGCACGCGGCGGCCGAGACCATGGCTGCGCAATGGCGCTATCGTCGCCGCAGGGCCTTCGCCTAGCTTCAGCGTCGCCTCCTTGCCGATCTTGTCGAAATTCTCCTCCAGCCAATCGCCGGCCGCTTGCCAGCCGAGGTCATGGAGATATTCCAGGAACGCCCATTCCGCGTAGAGTTTCGAAGAGGCCGACAGATCCTTGAAAGCCTCGTCGGCGTCGATGCGGTGCATCAGCAGGCCGCGCAAATTTCCCGGCGGCTGCTGGCCCGTCGCGATCAGAGCGTTGACTCGCTCGATGGTGACGAGTTCGCGCAGCAGCGAGGCGTTGAACGTGATCTCGTCTACGCGATTCTGGATTTCATTCGCCGATTTCGGCGTGCCCTCCCGAATAACCGGGTTGATCTGCACCAACAGCACATCCTCGACAAAGTTGGCGCCGAAGAAGGGGGAGATTGCCGGATTGCCGCCATAGCCGCCGTCCCAATAGGGCGTGCCGTCGATCTCTACCGCCCGGAACATCTGCGGCAGGCAGGCCGACGCCATCACCGCGTCCGCGCCGATCTCGCCGTCGGAGAACACGCGAAGCTGTCCCGTCTCGACATTGGTAGCCGACAGGAAAACCTTGATCGCGTCAGGCCGGCGGAGATTGTCGAAGTTTATCTCGCTTTCCACGACATCGCGCAGCGGATTGATGTTGAGCGGGTTGGCGGCATAGGGCGAAATCATCCGACTGACCGCCTCGAACCACAGGAAACACGGCGAGCTTTCAACCGACCAATTGCCGAGGAAGACATCCCACGGCATGCGCTGCACGGGGCTGAAGCGCCCTTTCAACCCCACTGCCCGCCAGAATGACCGAAGCCGGTCACGCGCGCCTTCGGCTCCGCCGCGGACAAAACCATCGGCCAGGGCTACCGCATTCATGGCGCCGGCGCTGGTGCCCGACACGGCGGCGAAGCGCAGCCTTCCATCCTCGAGCAGCCGGTCCAGCACGACCCAACTGAAGGCGCCATGCGAGCCGCCACCCTGCAAAGCAATATTGATCTTCCGGATTTCATCGCCGTTTGTCGACACGTCGCAGATCTCCTTCTTGGTCGACAGCGCCGGCCTCACCAATCCGGATATGTCGCACCGCAGCACGTCGAATTTCGCGGTGCATCATAACACGTCGACAAGAAATGTCTGAAAATGTGAGCGCAACAGCGCCTGGAATTGCCAAGGCGGCGTCCGTGGCCGCTTGTCGCTGGCGAGCAACCCGGTAAGACCGATCTATGCCCGACTCAGGCCCGCCCCATGGATGACCGTCCGCAGCGCGCGTCCTCGCTTGCGCCCCTCAGCCATCCCGTCTTCAGGGCCGTGTGGCTCGCCAGCCTCGTCTCCAATTTTGGCGGCTTGATCCAATCTGTCGGCTCGGCCTGGCTGATGACCTCCATCACAACCTCCAATGACATGGTTGCGCTGGTGCAGGCGTCTACGACGCTACCGATCATGCTCTTCTCGCTGATGTCGGGTGCAATCGCCGACACATTCGACCGCCGCCGCGTGATCCTCATCGCGCAGATCTTCATGCTGCTGATCTCAATCACGCTGACCGTCTGCGCCTGGCTGGGCATGATCACGCCGTGGATGCTGCTCGCCTTCACCTTTCTCATCGGCTGCGGCACTGCCCTCAACAACCCGTCCTGGCAGGCATCTGTCGGGGATATGGTTCCCCGCGATCATCTGCCCGCCGCAGTGGCGCTCAACAGCGTGGGCTTCAACCTCACGCGCAGCGTCGGGCCGGCGATCGGCGGCGCGATCGTGGCTGCGGCCGGCGCCGCGGCCGCCTTTGCGGTCAACGCGTTCAGCTATGTCGCCCTGCTCTTCGTCATAGCCCGCTGGAAGCCGGACCTGCCGAAGAATACGCTGCCGCGCGAAACGCTGGTGCGCGCCATGACCGCCGGCCTGCGCTATGTAGCGATGTCGCCGCACATCGAGACGGTGCTGTTCCGCGCCTTCATCTTCGGCGCTACCGCCGTGGTCATCCTGGCGCTGCTGCCGCTCGTCGCCCGCGACCTGCTCGTTGGCGACGCCTTGACCTACGGCATCCTGCTCGGCTGCTTCGGCATTGGCGCAGTGGGCGGTGCTTTCATCAGCGTCCCCTTGCGCCAGATAATGTCCACCGAGGCGGTCGTGCGGGCGGCCTTCATCGGCTTCGCCGTCTGTGCGCTTGCCTGTTCGCAGAGCCGGTATTTGCTGTTCACCGGAGCCGGCCTGCTGATCGGCGGCGCGTGCTGGGTACTCGCGCTCTCGCTGTTCAACGTCACCGTTCAGCTTTCAACGCCGCGCTGGGTGGTCGGCCGCGCGCTCGCGCTCTACCAGACAGCCACCTTTGGCGGCATGGCGCTTGGCGCCTGGCTGTGGGGTCTGTCGGCCGAGACCTATGGCACCGATATCGCCCTGGTGATCGCCGCTGGATTTATGATCTTCGGCGCGGCCGTCGGCTTGCGCTTCCCCATGCCGGCGCTGAAGCAGCTCAATCTGGACCCGTTGAATCGCTGGCAACAGCCGAACCTTGCGCTCGATCTTCGGCCGCATAGCGGTCCGATCTTCATCGTCATCGAATATGTGATCAAGGACGAGAACCTGGCTGCATTCATGAAGGCCATGGACGACCGCCGCCGCATCCGCTTGCGGGACGGCGCGCGCCAGTGGGAATTGATGCGCGATCTGTCCAATCCCGACATCTGGCGCGAGACCTATCATGCGCCGACCTGGGTCGAGTATGTCCGTCACAACCAGCGCGCCACCCACGCCGACGCGGTCGTCGGCGAAACGATCCGCGCCCTGCACAGCGGCGACGGTCCGCCCAAGGTGCAGCGCATGATCGTACGGCCGATCAACTGGGATGAAGGCTCCCTACCTGCCAAGACCGCCCTCGACATGCACTGAGTGCCGCCAAGTGCAATCACCTCGCGTCCGGCTCGTCGCGACTGCGGATGAATCGAAAGCGACGGGCGGACGGCCCAGGTCAGAAATTCACATCGCGCCCGGACGAGCGGATGGTGACCGAAAATCCCGCCAGAACATCGACCAGCGCGGTGAGCATCAGCGTGAAGAACAGGGAATATGCCGCGCCCTGGACGAGCAGGAACTCCACCAGGAAGGCGACGAAGACGAACAATGACAGCACGTGATCGATGATCGAGCGGTTCGACGTCTGCGTCGACTTCATGATCTCCACAAACAGCAGAACGAGGGCGATGGCCACAAGGCCGTCAGCCCAGGTCATCGTCCAGACACCGCCGGACATCATCGGCAGGGAGAACAACTCGCGCTCCCAGATCTCGTTACCCGTCGGGCTGGCCAAGCCGAGATTGTAGAGAATGAACGGAATGACCAGCAGTGGAATTGCGCCGAGCATTCATGCCTCCGGTGTCTTTTCAAGCGTCGCCCTGTAGACCGCCGACCAGCGGCGAGGTCAAGCGGTCATTGCGCCAGCGGCACGGACTGCGCCGCGCTGACGATTTGCTGCTTCCATTCTTTCAGCGAGATGACCCTGCGTTCCCGCCGCAATCCTTGACAGGGAACGGTGATGGCTTCACCATCATCGCAAGGGGTGTATCGCGAAGACCCCGTGAGGCGTCAGCCCAACGTTCGCGTCCACAGACTCCCTATTTGGAGGTGGGCGCCATGCCATCAACAACTGCAATCACCGTATCGCAACTCAGCAGGCTCGTCGGCTTGCCCGGCGCTCCGCTGCTGGTCGATGTGCGAATAGACGACGACTACAAAGCCGACCCGCGCCTGCTCCCGGCCTCCATTCGCCGGGATTTCAGGACTGTCGCAAGTTGGGCGCCCGGCTTGTCCGGCAATCACGTGGCAGTCATTTGCCAGAAAGGGCAGAAGCTGTCGCAGGGGGTTGCCGGCTGGCTGCGTCATCACGGGATTGCTGCCGAATTCCTCGAAGGCGGTTTCGAAGCATGGAAGGGCGCGAACGGCCTCTTGATTCAAGCCGGCAAGCTTCCTCCGCGCGACGAACAGGGCCGCACCGTTTGGGTAACGCGGGCGCGCCCGAAAGTTGATCGGATCGCCTGTCCTTGGCTCATCCGGCGTTTCGTCGATCCGGCAGCGGTGTTCCTGTTTGTCGAAGCCGCCGAAGTGTCTGCGGTCGCAGATCGCTTTCAGGCGGTGCCGTTTGACGTCGGGGATGTGTTCTGGAGCCATCGCGGCGAGCGATGCACCTTCGACACGATGATCGAGGAGTTCGGGCTTGCCTCCGGCGCGCTGGATCGCCTCGCCACGATCGTGCGGGCGGCCGACACGGCGAGGCTTGACCTCGATCCACAGGCAGCCGGGTTCCTCGCGGCGTCGCTGGGGCTTTCGCGCATGTTCCGCGACGATTTGGAACAGCTAGAGGCCGGCATGCTGCTCTATGACGCGTTCTTCAGATGGTGTCGCGACGCCACCGAGGAAACGCACAATTGGCCCGCCACGGGAAAGGCGCCATGAGCGTCTTGGCCGAGCAGGAAACGGCCTCCCTCACGGGGCCGCCACCCGTGCCGACCTTCGCCGAGGCGACCCGGCTGTGGGCGCGCATCGGCCTGCTGAGTTTCGGTGGACCGGCCGGGCAGATCGCCCTGATGCACAAGGAACTGGTCGAGGAGCGCCGCTGGATCGGCGAAACGCGTTTCCTGCACGCGCTCAATTACTGCATGCTCCTTCCGGGTCCGGAAGCGCAGCAGCTCGCCATCTATGTCGGCTGGCTGCTGCACCGCACGGCAGGCGGCCTCGTTGCCGGATTGCTGTTCGTTCTTCCGGGCGCGGCGGTGATGATGACCCTCAGCATTCTCTACGCCGTATATCGGGATGTGCCGCTGGTCGACGCTGTGTTTTTCGGCGTCAAGGCAGCGGTCCTGGCTGTCGTTGTGGAGGCGCTTATCCGTATCGGACGGCGTACTTTGAAAAACCGCGTCATGGTCGCGATCATGATCGGCGCGTTCCTGTCGCTCTATGTGCTTCATCTGCCTTTCCCGATCGTCATTCTGCTGGCAGGACTGGTCGGGTGGCTGGGCGGCAAGATGGCTCCGGAATTGTTCTCGTCCACGCGCCATGGCGACGGCGGGGGAGCGGACGGCGCGGCCGGAGCCGTCGATGCCATGTTCGAGCGCGGCGAGCTTGACCACACGCTGCCCTCCCGCGCGCGGGCCGCGAAAACCATGACCGTAGGGGTGCTGGCGTGGCTTGGCCCGGTCGCGATCCTGTGGGCGCTCACCGGCAGCTCCAGCATCTGGACGCAGCTGGGCAGCTTCTTCAGCGCCATGGCCGTTGTGACGTTCGGCGGCGCCTACGCCGTGTTGGCTTATGTGGCGCAGGCGGCGGTACAAAGCTATGCCTGGCTGCAGCCCGGCGAAATGATCGACGGACTTGGCCTGGCCGAAACCACGCCGGGACCCCTCATCCTCGTCCTGCAGTTCGTCGGCTTTCTCGCCGCCTTCCGCAGTCCCGGCGCGTTCGATCCCATCGTTGCCGGTTGTCTCGGCGCGCTTCTGACGCTTTGGGTCACCTTCGCGCCATGCTTCCTGTGGATTTTCCTGGGTGGACCCTATGTCGAGGCCCTGCGCGGAAACCGTTCAATCTCCGCGGCGCTGACCGCGATCACGGCGGCAGTTGTCGGCGTTATCGCCAACCTAGCTCTATGGTTCGGCTTGCATGTGCTGTTCCACGAAGTCGCCCTGATAAGGTTCGGTGGGCTGCGGCTTGACGTGCCAGCGCTATCCTCTCTGGACTGGCGCGCCGCGCTGCTGGCGGCGGCGGCCATGATCGCGCTCCTGCGGCTCAAGCTCGGCATGCTTCCGGTGCTGATCGCCAGCGCGGCTGCCGGCATCGCGCTCAAACTGATCTGATCGCGAGATCCGCTACCGCCATCAGGAGGAGAGGAATTCGATCAGGCTGGCGTTGAACGCGTCGGGCTGTTGCCAGGGAGCAAAGTGACTGACACCCGCAAGGGTAATCAGTTGCGCGTCCGGAATGGTGCGCGCGAGATAGGCGGCGTGCTCCGGCCGAATGAACTCGTCACGCTCACCTTGAACGATGGCGACGGGCCTGGAGATCGCGGCAATCTCGTCCGCCGTATAGTTCGGCTGCGAATGAACCAGTGCGTCCATCACGCCGACCACCGCCTTGAAATCCTCCGGCCGGGCCGAGAGGCGGGCATAGTCGCTTTTCGCCCGGGCGAAAGCCTGGTCAAGGGCGGGGCTGAACAGCGGTTCTGGACGGCCACCGCTGAGGTCGAGGTTGCCGGCATAAGCGAACACCCGGTCCACGCGATCCGCCGCATGCATACCCATCAAAAGGGCGACGATCGCGCCATCGCTCCAGCCGGCCACCGCTGCGGAGGAAATCTGCAACACGTCGAGCACCGAGACCACTTCAGCCGCCATCAACTCATAGCTCAACGGCGTGTCGCCGGGCGAACTGCGCCCACGGCCCCGATTGTCGATGAGGATCACCCGCCGCCCCGCGGCGACCAGCGCGGGCACCTGGTTGGCCCAGTCGTCGCCATTTCCCAAGGCGCCGTGCAGCAGAACCACCGGCGCGCCATCGCCGAACGAGGCGCACCAGAGCCGGGCGCCCGCGAAATCGACATAGCCCTGCTCGTCCGGCTGCGGCAAAGGCGCTGGATCGTCGAACGACAGATCGTGCGGTGCGACCGAGCGCGGTAAAGTCATACGGACCGGTCCTGGAAGACGCAAAAAGGCCGGCTGTCGCCGGCCTCGAATGCAAGTAAGCTAAAGGCGGGCCTCAGCCCTGCTTCGGATCGAGAACCTGACGGCCGCGATACATGCCGGTCTTCAGATCGACGTGATGCGGACGGCGCATTTCGCCCGAGCTCTTGTCCTCGACGTAGGTGGGCGCCTTGAGAGCGTCCGCCGAACGGCGCATGCCGCGCTTGGACGGCGAGGTCTTCTTTTTTGGCACTGCCATGGAACTGCTCCAGTCAAATCAAACAAAACTCCGCCGGCCCATATTTCAGGTACCAACCGAGCTGAATTCGGAAAAGTGCGGTGCATATACACAGCGGGCCGGGCTTTGACCAGCACCGAACGGCAAATTTTTGCCGCAGGCGGTACCGCAGTGCTCATCCGCGCGTCTGCTGCCATGGAAGCGGCTTCGTGGATATGCAGCCCAAATAAAGACGTCTTCAGCGCCTCATGGATGCGAACGATGTCTTGAGGCGGCCCCCTGCCATGGCAAGTGCAAGAAAGCTGCCCAGCTAAAGTCAGTTATCCAGGCACCTGATATGCGCGCCGGCCTGCTGCGCGCGGCGCTCGATCAGACGCGCCAGGCGACTGAGGCCCGGGCCGGGCTTTGCCGGATTGCGGGTGATGGGATTTGGCAGAGCGACGGTAAGCAGCGCCGCCTGCCGGCGGGACAATTTCTTGGCGGACACGCCGAAATGGTGCTGCGCCGCCGCCTCGACGCCGTAGATGTTCGGCCCCCACTCGGCGATGTTCAGATAGGTTTCCAGGATGCGCCGCTTCGGCGTGACGAGGTCGTAGTAGATCGCCAGCGGGAATTCGACCACCTTGCGCAGGATGGAATCGATGTTGAACAGATAGAGGTTCTTCACAGTCTGCATCGGGATGGTCGACGCGCCGCGCACTCCCTCGCCTTCCAGCGCATCCTCCAGCGCGATCCTCAGTTCGCCGAGATCGACGCCGCGATGGTTACAGAACTGGCCGTCTTCCGACATGATGACCGAATGCTGCATGACCGGAGCGATGTCCTCCAGCGGCACCCAGCGCCGGTCATAGCCCTGGAAGGTCACCAGATCGCCCAGCATCAGGGTCGAGACCGGATGGACGAAGGAGGGAATATAGAGCAGCGTCAGCACCACGGGCAGAAGCACGAGGATCGCCAACCCCTTGAGGATGCGGCGAAACCATAGCCCCCTGCGGCCCGGCATCAGAACCTTGCGCACTCTCGCCATGTCAGGCTGTTCCGGGCGAGCCTTTCCCAGGTCCGCCTCAACGATGGGTTCGCTCAACGCAGCCACCCCTGTCTCCTTGGAATTCGCATAGCCGCGCGCGAGCGAATGTGCAACGCCGAGAACGCCAAAGCTTGACCCGCGCGGACGAAACCTTACAGGCTCGTTTCATGCTGGACCGAAGCGACATGCCTTTCGAGGCTCTTTTGCAGGCACGCGCCTCCGAGGTGGAGGCGGTTCTGGAAGGACTGTTGTCCAGCCGCGAGCAAAGCGGCGAACTGGCCCGTCCGCCCCGCCTGCTCGCAGCCATGCGGCACGGTGTCCTGAATGGCGGCAAGCGCCTGCGACCCTTCCTGGTCGTTGAAAGCGCTGCCTTGTTCGGCCGCACCGGTGCGGCGGCCCTGCAGGTGGCGGCAGCGCTGGAGTGTGTGCATTCCTATTCGCTGGTGCACGACGATCTGCCGTCGATGGACGACGACGATCTGCGCCGCGGCGAGCCCACCGTGCACAAAGCCTTTGACGAGGCGACCGCCATCCTTGCGGGTGACGCTCTCCTGACACTGGCCTTCGACATCCTGGCAAGCGACGCCGACGCCTCCTTGGGGCTTGGGCAGCGCCGATTGGCCGACGCCACCTCCGAAAGCGACCTGACCGACCGGCAGCGGATCGATCTGATCCTTGGCCTTTCGCGCGCAGCCGGACTGGGCGGCATGGTTGGTGGCCAGATGCTGGACCTCGAAGCTGAAAAGAGACCGCCCGATGAAGCCGGAATTATCCGCCTGCAGGCGATGAAGACAGGGGCGCTGATCCGTTATGCCTGCGAAGCCGGCGCAATTGTCGGCGACGCTTCGTCGAGGGACCGCGAACGCCTGGCCGAATTCGGCTCGGCCATCGGGCTCGCCTTTCAATTGGCCGACGATTTGCTGGATGTCACGGCCACCAGCTCGGCGATGGGCAAGGCGACGGGCAAGGACGCCGCCGCCGGCAAGGGAACGCTCGTCGCGCTGCACGGCGAGAAATGGGCGCGCAGGCAACTCGCTGGCTTGGTGAACCAGGCCGAGGAACTGCTGGCGCCTTATGGGGAAAGCGCTGGGATATTGCGGGCGGCTGCAAGGTTCATCGCAAACAGAAGCTGGTAGCGCATCGCTGACTTTAGCCGCTTGAGTCTGCCGAGGCGATGAGGGGCACAGCGGTTGCCATGCCCCCAATCTTCAAATCAGCTGAAAAACTGTCCGCCATTGGCCGAAATGGTCGAGCCGGTAATGAAGCCGGCATCGTCGGAAGCCAGAAATGCGACGCAGCGAGCGATTTCGTCTGCTTCGCCGAGGCGCCCGACCGGAATCTGGGCGATGATCGATTCACGCACCTTCTCCGGCACCGCCATGACCATGTCGGTGGCAATGTAGCCCGGGGCCACGACGTTGACCGTGATCCCGGCACGCGCGCCTTCCTGCGCCAGCGCGCGGGTAAAGCCGATATCGCCGGCCTTCGAGGCCGAGTAATTGGCTTGCGCGAACTGGCCCTTCTGACCGTTCACCGAGGAAATGGTAATGATGCGACCGAATTTGCGTTCGCGCATGCCGTTCCACACCGGATGCGTCATGTTGAACACGCCAGAGAGGTTCGTGTCGATGACGTCTTTCCACTGCTGCGGCGTCATCTTGTGGAATGGCGCGTCGCGGGTGATGCCGGCATTGTTGACCAGCACATCGATCGGACCGACCTCCTCCTCAACCTGTTTGATGCCAGCGACGCAGGCTTCATACGCGGCGACCGACCATTTGAAGACGGGGATGCCGTGCTCCTTCTTGAAGGCCGAGGCGGCTTCATCATTGCCGGCGTAATTTGCCGCAACCTTGAAGCCAGCGGCTTTCAGCGCGAGCGAGATTGCCGCGCCAATGCCGCGCGATCCGCCAGTAACGAGTGCTGTACGTGCCATTTCTCAATGTCCTCCCAGAGTATGAAGATAGGCAGTAGGAATAGGCTGTAGGCAATAGGGAAACAGCAAGAATCGGCAGCGGATCCCCTACTGCCCAATTCCTATAGCCTACTGCCTACTGCCTCAGTTCATCGCTTCGACACACATGGCGACGCCCATGCCGCCGCCGATGCACAGAGTCGCGAGACCCTTCTTGGCGCCACGGCGGCGCATTTCGTAGACCAGCGTGTTGAAGACGCGAGCGCCCGAAGCGCCGACCGGATGGCCGATGGCGATCGCGCCGCCATTGACGTTGACGATCGACGGATCCCAGCCCATGTCCTTGTTCACCGCACAGGCCTGCGCGGCGAAAGCCTCATTGGCCTCCACGAGGTCAAGATCGCTGACCGACCAGCCAGCCTTGGCCAGCGCCTTGCGCGAAGCCGGGATAGGGCCGGTGCCCATGATCTGCGGGTCGACGCCGGCGGTTGCCCACGAAACGATGCGCACCAAGGGGGTGATGCCCCGCTTCGCCGCTTCCTGTTCGGTCATCAGAAGGGCGGTGGCCGCACCATCGTTGATGCCGGATGCGTTGCCTGCGGTCACGGTGCCTTCCTTGTCGAAGGCCGGGCGCAGCTTGCCCATCCCGTCCATGGTCGAGCCATGGCGGATATACTCGTCCTGGTCGACGATGGTGTCGCCCTTGCGGCCCTTGATGGTCACCGCGACGATCTCATCCTTGAACTTGCCGGCCTTCTGGGCCGCTTCGGCCTTGTTCTGCGAGCCGACCGCGAACTCATCCTGCTGGTCGCGGGTCAACTGCCACTGGCGGGCGACGTTTTCGGCGGTATTGCCCATGTGGTAGCCGTAAAAAGCGTCGGTCAGGCCGTCCTTGATCATGGTGTCGACCATCTTGAAGTCGCCCATCTTGATGCCGTTGCGCAGATGCTGGCAGTGCGGCGCCATCGACATGGATTCCTGTCCGCCGGCCACGATGATGTTTGCGTCGCCATTGGCGATCTGCTGCATGCCGATGGCGATGGCGCGCAGGCCCGACCCGCACAACTGGTTCAGGCCCCAGGCGGTCGCTTCGTTCGGGATGCCGGCATTGATCGCCGCCTGGCGGGCGGGGTTCTGGCCCTGACCGGCGGTCAGGATCTGGCCCAGGATGACTTCGTCGACTTCCTTGGGATCGACTCCGGCGCGCGCCAGAACTTCCTTGATCGCAATGGTGCCGAGATCATGAGCCGACGTATTGGCAAACGAGCCGTTGAATGATCCGACCGGTGTTCGTGCTGCGCTGGCGATGACGATGGATGACGCTGACATTTGGTTTCCTCCGGCCAATCGGGCTATTTAGAGCTTCCTCAAGGGTATGTCTGGTTCATTGCCGCTTCCGCAAGTTCAAGTCAAACTCGAAATGCTTGCGCATGGGAGCCATTCGTAAGTGGGGTAGCACCCATCGGCGGCGTTGCGTGAAATGTGTCGTGCAGCAGGTTTCGCAGTGCACAAAAAGCTTGGATTTGTTGCAGCATTTCGCATATCGTGACCCAAAGACCATAAGCGACCAGCCAATTTCGGCGCCGGGGCGCGTTCGGGAGGCTCTTGATGGCAGCTAAAGACGATCCGGTGGTGATCAAGAAGTACGCCAATCGTCGACTCTATAACACCGGCACCAGTACCTACGTTACGCTTGAAGACCTCGCGGAGATGGTCAAGCGCAACGAGGAGTTTGTCGTACAGGACGCCAAGAGCGGCGACGACATCACCCATCCCGTGCTCACCCAGATCATCTTCGAGCTGGAGAACAAGGACGGGCAGAATATGCTGCCCATTCCGTTCCTGCGCCAGTTGATCGCCTTCTACGGCGACCAGATGCAGGCGGTGGTCCCGACTTTCCTGGAGCAATCGATGATTGCCTTCTCCAAGGAGCAGGAGCGCTTCCGCGAGCAGATGAAGTCGATGATCGGCAAGACGCCACTCGACATCATCAAGGTTCCGCTGCCGATCAAGGCGCTTGAGGAACAGACGAAGCGCAACATCGAGATGTTCCAGAACGCCATGCGGCTGTTCTCGCCCTTTCCGCCCAGCGGCGCGGTCAGCGCTGCGCCCGCGAAGGAACTGACCGCCGAAAAGCCGGTGAGCACGGAAAAAAGCGACGATCTGCAACTGCTGAAGGAGCAGATCGCGGCCATGCAGAGAAAGATCGAGAGCATGGGCTGAGGGTTCGGCCCCGGCATGTGGGTGGCGATACGCTCTCATGACAGTCACGCCGCCTGGGGAAGCCCGGCAATCTCGTCCTTGCGTCCACCTAGCGTCAGCGCCATTGCTGCCGCCACAAGGCACATCGCTCCGGCGATGACGAAGGCCGGCATGTAGCTGGCGAACTCCGTTCTTGCGAAACCACCGCCATAGGCAGCTGCCGCCGCCCCGAGTTGATGCCCGGCAAAGACCCAGCCGAACACCAGGTTTGCACGCTCGCGTCCAAAACGGTCGGCCGTGAGTTTTACCGTCGGCGGCACCGTCGCCACCCAGTCCAGGCCGTAGAACACGGCAAACAGCGTCAGCCCCCAAACGGAGATATCCATGAAGGGCAGTGCCAGCAGCGACAGGCCACGCAGGCCGTAATAGGCGAACAGGAGAAGGCGGTTGTCATAGCGGTCGGAGAGCCAGCCGGAGCCCAGCGTGCCGAAGAAATCGAAGATGCCGATAACCGCCAGCATGCCCGCGGCAGTGACAGCCATCAGCCCATAGTCGCCGCACAGAGCTATGAAATGCGTCTGCACGAGGCCGTTGGTGCTGGCGCCGCAAACGAAGAATGTGCCGAACAGCACCCAGAAGGTCTGCGTCTTGGCGGCGTCGCGCAGCGAGGTGAGCGGCGAAAGCACCAGCGATGAGAGCCGCAATGCTTGTGGCGGCTGTGCAGTCGAGCCGGGCACCACCGGCTCGCCATAGGGCGCGAGCCCCAGATCCGACGGCCGGTCGCGCATCAGGCTGATCACCGCCAGGGCCGCGACGAGGATCAGTCCCAGCACGAACGTCAGCGCGGAGCGCCAACCATAGGCCTCCGTCAGCACCGCAAGCAGCGGCAGGAAGACGAGCTGACCCGTTGCGGTGCTCGCCGACATCAGCCCGACGACCAGTCCGCGCCGCGCGGTGAACCAGCGCGTGGCCACGGTCGCGCCGAGCACCATCGCCGTCAGGCCGGTCCCGAACCCGACCACAATGCCCCACAGCAGCACCAATTGCCAGAGTTGCGTCATCCACAACGAGGCAAGCAAGCCGGAGAAGATGACCGCCAGGGCGATCGAAACCACCTTGCGCATGCCGAAATAGTTGATGAAGGCGGCCGCGAACGGGCCGAGCAGGCCAAACAGGAGAAGGCGGATGGCGAGCGCCGTGGAGATTTGCTCCGCCGTCCAGCCAAACTCCTTCTGCAGCGGCACGATGAGCACGCCTGGTGCGCCGACCGCACCGGCGGTGACAAGCATGGTGAGGAACGTCACACCGGCGACGACCCATCCGTAGTGGATATCGCGGCGGGCAAGATTTGCCGCGAGGCCGGAAACCGCGGCAGGTGCTGCATCGATCATCGAGAGTTTCCGTTTAGATGATGGCCGTCATTTTTCTTGCCTTTTGATGACGGTTATCATAAACACTGTCAATGCACATTTGATGAGGATCGTCATTAAATGCGAGTTACCCGCGAACAGGCTGCCGAAAATCGCGCTCGAATTGTGAGGACCGCGGGACGGCTTTTCCGCGAGAGGGGATTCGACGGCATCGGGGTTGCCGATCTCATGAAGGCGGCAGGGCTGACACATGGCGGCTTTTACGGGCATTTCGCATCGAAGGATGCCCTCGCGGCTGAGTCTTTGGCAGAGGCGCTGAAGGGCAGCAAGGCGCGCTGGCAAAAGCGCGCCGCTGAAAATCCCGATGCTCCCCTGGCTGCTTTGGTCGACTATTATCTCTCCGACCAGCACCGGGACGCGAGGGCCCTGAGCTGTCCGGTCGCGGCGCTGGCGTCGGAGACGTCACGTCAAAGCGACGCGGTGCGCAAGAGTTTCGGCGACGGCGTGGAGGGGCTTGTCGAGGTGCTGAGCGAGGCGATGCCGGAGACCGATCCTGAGGATCGCCGCCAAAGCGCGCTCGTGGCATTTTCGGCGATGGTCGGCTCGGTGATGTTGTCGCGCGCCGTCGGCGACCAAACACTTGCAGACGAGTTCCTGCAGGCGTCGCGAATAGCCTTCGCGAGACAAGGCGAGGAATGATGGCGGCTGGCCGATCCTAGGCCGTCTTGCCCGGTCTACGCCGCGCGTCGACCGTAAGCTCTCAGAAACGTCGTGACCGCAGTGGCGGCGGAACGTCGCAATTCGTCCTCCGTGGGGTTGCCGCCAAGCACCATGATGATCTGCAAATCGGCATGAACCAGCGCAACGAACTGGCGCGCCGCGACGTCCGGATCGTCGATGTCCAGATGGCCGGCCAGGGCAAGCCGCGCAAAGCGCGCCGCCAAAGCGGCGTTGGTCTTGCCGGGTCCGTCCTCGCGCCAGGCCGAAAATAGCTCCGGATAGCGCTCGCCCTCGCTCTGGATCAGCTTGCGCAGGAACTTGCCCTCGCGGCTGCAAAGGCAATTGCGCGCAAGCCGCATGGCAAATCCGGCAAGGTCAGCCTGGAGATCGGTTGGCTTGTCTGGAAAGGTCGCCAGCGTATCGAACATTTCAGCGTTGATGCGTTCGGTCACTTGCCGCACCACGGCGGCGAAGAGATTTTCCTTGTCGCGATGATGATTGTAGACGGTCTGGCGCGATACGCCGGCTTCCATGGCCACCAGATCGATGTTGGCGCCTGAAAACCCTTCCCGGCAAAACACATTCGCGGCCGCATCAATGATGGACAGACGCTTGGCCGAATGGCTGCGCGCGACGGTGGCGATGTCAGGATCGGTCAGGGTTGGCATTTAATTTAGATAGCACTGGTTGACTATTTGGACAAGCCTGTCTAAAAATCTCGACAACAGCCGCGTATATTCGCCCTCGGAACAGGCGAGTCGGCTGGTTTGTCGGTTGCGGGATGCTCCCAACGTCCTGGCTTCGACCCCAAGTGAATCAAAAGAGAGACAAGCCATGCAAGCTGGATTCCTCCGGAATGCGGTCATACTCGGCCTTTTGTCGGCCATCGGACCTTTCGCCATCGACATGTATCTGCCGGCGCTGCCGTCAATCGGATCGGATCTGGGCGCCAGCCCCTTTGCGGTGCAGATGAGCCTGTTGATCTTCTTCCTCTCCATGGGATTCGGCCAATTGGCCGTCGGCCCCCTGTCCGATATGTACGGCCGCAAGGCTCCGCTCTATGTCGGTCTTGCCGTATTCGCCGTGGGCAGCGTCGGCTCGGCGCTGGCGCCGACCATCGAGTCCCTGATCGCCTTCCGCTTCCTGCAAGGCCTGGGCGCAAGCGCCGGCATGGTCATCCCAAGGGCGGTCGTGCGTGACCTGCATACCGGCGTTGCGGCGGCACGGCTGATGTCGCTGCTCATGCTCGTCTTCTCGATCTCGCCGATCCTCGCTCCACTCACCGGCTCGTTCATCATCGAGGCGGCTGGCTGGCGTTGGGTGTTCTGGGCGGTGCTGATTGCGGCAGCCATTGCAGCAGTCCTGCTGAGCTTGGGCTTGCGGGAGACGCGATCTCCTGAGGAGCGCGCAGGCAGTTCGCTGCGCGCCGCGCTGCGAGGCTACGCCCATCTGCTGCGCGACCGCAATTTCCTCGGCCTCTCACTGATCGGCGGCTTCGGCATTTCCAGCTTCTTCGTCTACCTGTCGAATTCGCCCTTCGTGCTGATCGACCACTACGGACTGTCACCCTCCGTCTACAGCCTGTTCTTTTCCGTCAACGCCGTGGCGTTCTTCGCAGTGTCTCAGCTGACGGGCATGCTGACCGCGCGTTTCGGGCTGCGCCGCGTCATCAGGGTAGCGGTCTCGTCTTACGCCACCGTGATGGTGGTCCTGTTCGCCGTCACAGCGTCCGGGGTCGAATCGCTTGCGGTGATGGCCGCTCTCCTGTTCGTGGGCTACGGCTTTCTCGGGCTGGTCATCCCGACGACATCCGTCCTGGCGATGGAGGAGCACGGGGAGATTGCCGGCACCGCCTCGGCTCTCATGGGAACGCTTCACTTCGCGACTGGCGCCATTGCCATGACGATCTCCGGCTTGCTGGCCGACGGCACGCCGCTGCCGATGATCACCGGCATAGCCACCTGCGCCGTGCTTGCCTTCGCGCTCGGACAGTTGATTCTCGGTCGCGGGCGCGAGACCGTCGACACTGGGGAAGCGGCCGTTCCGGCGGAGTAGTGGACTGTGCCGGCCGCCATCCGGGCGTAGAGCCGCTGCGGCGGCTTGCCACAATTTGTTGACATCGACCGGTGTATCATCCACCTGAGCAGCGAAAAATCGTTCCAGCGGAGCACCGGGCGATGTCCGGCTATTTCTCTTCCCCCTTTGCGCGCCGACAGTCGGTAGCAGTCGATGTTGGCGGCGTGATCGTCGGCGGCGGCGCGCCTGTCGTCGTGCAGTCGATGACCAACACCGACACCGCCGATATTGACGGCACCGTGGCGCAAGTCGCCGCGCTGCATCGCGCCGGCTCGGAGATCGTGCGCATCACCGTCGACCGCGACGAGAGTGCGGCGGCGGTGCCGAAGATCCGCGAGCGCCTGATGCGACTCAACATCGATGTCCCTCTGGTTGGTGATTTTCACTATATCGGCCACCAATTGCTGGCCGATCACCCGGCCTGCGCCGAAGCGCTGGCGAAATACCGCATCAACCCCGGCAATGTCGGCTTCAAGGACAAGCGCGACAAGCAGTTCTCGGCGATTGTCGAGATGGCGATCAGATATGACAAGCCGGTGCGCATCGGCGTGAACTGGGGTTCGCTCGACCAGGAATTGCTGACAAGGCTGATGGACGAGAACCAGAACAAGGGCTCTCCAATGACCGCGCAGGAGGTCATGCGCGAGGCAATCTGCCAGTCGGCGATCCTCTCGGCCAATCTGGCCGAAGAGATCGGGCTTGGCCGCGACAAGATCATCCTGTCGGCAAAGGTCAGCGGCGTACAGGACCTGATCGCCGTCTACGCCTCGCTGGCCACCCGCTCCGATCACGCGCTGCATCTTGGCCTCACCGAGGCCGGCATGGGCTCGAAAGGCATCGTGGCCTCTTCCGCCGCGATGGGCATCCTGCTGCAACAGGGCATTGGCGACACGATCCGCATCTCGTTGACGCCCGAGCCGAATGGCGACCGCACACGCGAAGTGCAGGTGTCTCAGGAACTGCTCCAGACCATGGGCTTTCGGCAATTCGTGCCGATCGTCGCCGCCTGCCCGGGATGCGGCCGCACAACCTCGACCGTGTTCCAGGAACTGGCGCAGAACATCCAGGAAGACATCCGCCGCAACATGCCGGTCTGGCGCGAGAAATATCCCGGCGTCGAGCAACTGAAGGTGGCGGTGATGGGCTGCATCGTCAACGGCCCCGGCGAATCCAAGCACGCCGACATCGGCATTTCCCTGCCGGGCACCGGCGAGACGCCGACTGCGCCGGTGTTCATCGACGGCGCCAAGGCCGCGACGCTGCGCGGGCCTAACATTGCCGCCGATTTCGAGCGCATGGTGGCCGACTACATCGAGAGGCGGTTCGGACATGGCGGGCGTGCGGCGGCGGAGTAGGGTCGTGGCGGGCTCGCAAACACGATGAGCCGCTCTCAGACGAGTCCTGAAACTTTCCCGGCGAAAGGGCGGTTCAAGTCGCAGAAAGTCCGGGGAAGATGCCGTTCGCGCTTACCGAAACTCTTGAGCTTTGCGGCACTTCTTGGCGCGCTGATTGCCACCGACCCGGCCCTCCCCGCCGACAAGGCCGATCGCGTCGGCGGGCCGGATCCCATTCATCGCATCTGCAATTTGATCGAGATCCATGCGACCTTGAACGGCCTGCCGAAGGACTATTTCGCCCGGCTGATCTGGAAGGAAAGCCGCTTCGACGCCAATGCCGTAAGCTATGTCGGCGCAGAAGGCATCGCTCAATTCATGCCGGCGACCGCCAAGGCGCGCGGCCTCGCCGACCCGTTCGACGTCGAGCAGGCCATCCCCGCCTCGGCCAAGTTTCTGGCCGAGTTGAAGGCCGGTTATGGCAATCTCGGCCTCGCCTCCGCCGCCTACAATGCCGGCGAGGGGCGAGTGTCGCGCTGGCTTGCCTCGGGCGGGTTCCTGCCGCTGGAAACGGAAAGCTACGTGCTCGACATCATGGGTGAAGACGCATCGAACTTTACCGACGCGGCATACGCTGGGACCAACCGCCCGCTCGATCCCAAGCTTGAATTTCTCGACGCGTGCCGCAAGCTGCCGATCATCATGTCGCGCACCGTTCCGATGGCGCGCGTCCATGTAAAACCCTGGGGCGTGCAGGTGGCCGGGAACTTCCGGCGCTCTGCGGCTGTGCGGCAATGGGAGCGCGTGCGCGCCCGCTTCCCTGCTTTGCTCCGGCAATATGAGCCTGTCGTCGGCCGCGTCCGCAGTCCGATCGGTCGCCGTGGCGTCTATGCAGTGCGCATCGGCGTCGACAAGCGCGCTAACGCCGACATCATCTGCCAGCAACTGCGCGGCGCCGGCGGGTCATGCATTGTGATGCGGAACAGGTGAACCTTCTCGCCAAGCCGCAAACAGTCAGCCTCCGAGGATATGTCGATCATGAGGACTTCTCTACGCGAGAAAATAGTGCAGGTCCGCGAGCGCAATATATCCGAGAAGGGCCAGAACGTCGGCCCTTCGTTCTATGCCTTCTTCGCAAACAAGAATGATGACCCGGAATTGTTGATGGAGGCCGCCGAGTGGTGGATTCGCACCCATCGGCTCGATCATTTCGAGAAGGCGACAAAGATACGGGCGATGGTCCTGGCGCTCGACCAGGCGGTATGACCGACCCTCGTCGCGCACGCTCTTCCAGCCGTCATTCCGGCGTGAGCGGAACCCGGAATCCAGAGCGGCTACGTTGGAGGAGAAGCGCCTGATTAGACAAGGCGGGCACTCTGGATTCCGGGTTTCGCTCACCCGGCCCCGGAATGACGCGCTTCAATTGGCGCTCTTCAAATAAGATAGGGCACCACGCTCGATCTGTAGCAATGAATGCCATGCGCGGACACCCCCGCAAAAATACTTTCGAAAAGAATCAAGCCCTTATCATCTTTTCGCAGAAAATCTTCTCTACGCCTTTTCCACCCGCGCGATAATTCCGTCTACGTGTTCGAAGGACGGGCCATGGGCGATCAGGACGGAGAGATAAGGCAAACCCAGGACGCGCTCCGGCGCATCGTGGCGATGCTCCTCGCCTTGGCGGCGCTGGCAGAGCGCGTGGGCACCCTGTCCCACCCCGTTCGTTGCCTCGTGCTCTGGATCCTGCGTCCAGCTGAGACGGCCGCAAGGGAGTTCGCCACCGAGATGACGCCGGTGTTTGCCGAACATGCCGCGAATGTGCGAAACGGGAACAGTGCCGCCGATGCGATGCGCATAGCCTTGCAATTTCGGGCGATCGCCCAGGCTCTCGACGATCTGACACGAAAAGCCCTTCGCCTCACACAGGCCCGGTCGGACAACCTCGTGGGTGGCGAACCGGGTAGCAGAATGCCGCTCACAATCCGCGACGTTGCCGAGCTTTTGGCTGCTGCGCGCCTGAAAGGGCTTTGCACGCTGGAGCGACGCGATAGTTCATAACGGCGCCCCCTGGTTTTTCCATTTGCGGTTCACCCTGCGCGGGCGGCGGCGCGTGCATTGTGATGCGGAACAGCTGGGGACTTACCCTGCCCCCTTGGGCAGGCTATCGTATTGGGCCATCAGCGACGGCGGAGACTAACGTCGGGTGTCTCAACGTCGTCATCCCGGCCAAAGGAGCGTAGCGACCGCCGAGCCGGGATCCAGCGCAACAACAGACGAAGGCGCTTATTCGCGCGTAGGCTCGGCAAGGCAAAAGAGTATTACGCTGAATCCCGGCTCAGCGATCGCTGCGCTCGCTTGACCGGGATGACGAAGCGGCGCCGATCGAGGCCAATCTCCATCGTCAATCTGTCATATGCGATGGCCCTGCCCCTGCGGTGCTCACCCCACATCCAGCACGATCTTCCCGATATGCTCACCCTCCTCCATGCGCTCATGCGCGCGCCATGCGTCGCGGAGCGGGAAGATCATGTCCAGGACCGGCACGATCTGACGCGTCGCCAGCAGCGGCCAGACCTGCGCCTCGAGTTCGGCCGCGATCTGGCCCTTGAATTCGAATGTACGGGGCCGAAGCGTCGAGCCGGTATGCACGAGCCGCTTGACCATCAGCTTGAGGAGATCGGCGCTGCCCACCGTTCCGCCTTGCGTGGCGATCTGGACAATCCGCCCTTCCACCGCCGCCGCATCGTAGTTGCGCGCGACATAGTCTCCGCCAATCATGTCGAGGATGACATCGGCGCCCTTGCCCTCGGTCGCTTCCTTCACGGCGGCTACGAAGTCCTCATCCCGGTAGTTGATGGCCCGCACCGCGCCGAGCTTCTCACAGGCAGCGCATTTGTCGGCCGAGCCCGCGGTGACGATCACTTTCGATCCGAGTGCCGTGGCGATCTGTATCGCCGCGGTGCCGATGCCCGACGAGCCGCCATGCACCAGCAGGGTTTCTCCCGGTTTCAACCCGCCGCGCTGGAACACATTATGCCAGACGGTGAAGTAGGTCTCGGGCAGCGCCGCGGCCTCGGTGAAAGTGAAGCCTGCCGGCACGGAAAGAACATTGCTTTCCTCCACGGTGACAAATTCCGCGTAACCGCCGCCATTGGTGAGAGCGCAGACCCGGTCATATGGCTGCCACCGCTTGGCATCCGGCCCGGTGGACGCAACGATGCCCGCCACCTCCAGCCCCGGAAGATCGGATGCGCCCGGCGGCGGCGGGTATATGCCCTTGCGCTGCATGACATCTGGCCGATTGACGCCGGCGGCAGCCACCTCGATCAGGATCTCCTTGCCCTGCGGCTCCGGCACGTCCCGCCGCTCGGGCTTGAGCACCATCGGGCCACCCGGCTCGGCGATCGTCACCGCCATCATCTTCTCGGGAATCTTGTCGATCTTCGCCATGGATGATCCGTCCTTTATGTGGCCGTTTGCAACTTGCCGACCAGTCTATGTATCCTGCCGCAGAGAGGCTGCAAACCGGAGGAGGCTCATGGCGCTTTTCGACGAGGAACCCCACAAGAAGCAGAAGCCGCACGAAATCGGCCAGGACCTGGCGCTGCTTTCCGTGGGCGAATTGCGCGAACGCATTGCTTTGCTGCAGCAGGAGATGGTGCGGCTTGAAGCCGAACTGAGCTCCAAGAGCACCACCAAAGCCGCAGCTGAGGCGCTGTTCCGGCGATAACCGCGAGGCGTCGCTTTCGCGCCACTTTGTGCGGGTGAAAGTGCATAGACGTGCATCCGAATCGAACCGCGTCCGCAGGAGCGAGAATGTTCGCCACCTATCGCCCGATCCTTGCGCTGCTGCGCGGCACCGCCTTCATGCTGGCCGCTTCCGGGTTGCTCAGCCTGCTGATGCCGTTGCGCGGCCAGGCGGAAGGGTTTTCCACCGTGGTGCTGGGCCTGCTCGGCACCGCCTGGGCGGGCGGATTCGTGGCCGGCTGTTTCCTGGCCCCCCGTCTGGTGAGGCGGGCCGGTCACGTGCGGGCATTCGGAACCTTCGCGGCCATCAGTGCAATCACAGCCCTGCTCACCGGCTTGATGATCAGCGAATGGTCATGGCTCGTTTTGCGGGTCTTCACGGGCTTCACCACCGCCGGCAGTTTCATGATCATCGAAAGCTGGCTGAACGAACGCGCCACCAATGCAAACCGCGGCACGGTTTTCGCCCTCTACATGATGGTGACCTATGCCTCGATCATGGTCGGGCAAATGGTCGTCGCCTATTCGGACGTTACGACGGCGTCGCTGTTCATGGTCACCGGCATTCTCTATTGCTTCTCGCTCATTCCGACGGCGGTTTCGTCTCAGGCCAGTCCTCGCCCCCTGGAAGACGTTGCCCTCGACCTGAGGGGCCTTTACGCAAACTCGCCCGTTTCACTTGGAGCCTGCCTCCTGATCGGCGTGGCCAATGGCTCATGGGGCACACTTGGCGCGGTCTACGGCGCCCGGATCGAAATCTCCACGCCGGAAATCGCCCTCATGATGAGCCTGGTGGTGGTCGCTGGCGCTGCGATGCAAATGCCGATCGGCCGCATTTCCGACATGACCGACCGGCGTTACGTGCTCGCGGCGGGCAGTGTGGTCGCCGCCCTCGTCGGCCTCCTGATCTTCTTGCTGACGCCACGAGCGGGACCGGTGGTGATCGCCATGACCGCCTGCTACGGCGCGCTGGCCTACACGCTCTACCCCGTCGCCGTCGCTCATGCGAACGACCATGCGCGCGCCGAGGATTTCGCCAAGGTCTCCAGCGGCCTGCTCCTGCTCTATGGCTTTGGCACCATGATCGGCCCGATCCTCGGCTCAGCACTGATGAGCTATACCCGGCCGGAGGGGCTGTTTGTCGCCACCGCCATCGCGCATTTCGCCCTTGCCGCTTTCACCGTCCTGCGTATCCGCCGCCGCGCCGCCGTTCCGGTCGGCGACCGCGAAGCCTTCCAGACGATGCCAGCCGACCGCGCGACGCCGGAAGCAGCGCGGCTGGATCCGCGCACAAGCAACTCCGAAAACTGAGCGGGTGGCGGGATTGCCGCGCGGGTGAGGCAGACGCTGATCTTGCTTTTCGCACCGCAGGGCGCGGCGCCGCCGACTATCCGCATATCGAATCCGGTCCTTGCGATTTTCGGCTGCTCGCCTAAGAGTTAGCCATGGCTACTGTCGATGAATTCGCAGCGATTTCCGACCCGCACAGGCGGCGGCTGCTGGAAGACCTCCGGACCGGGCCGAAATCGGTCAATGAACTCGCTTCCAGCCTGCCGGTGTCGCGCCCGGCGGTCTCCCAGCATTTGAAGGTCTTGCTGGATACCGGCCTGGTCAACGCAAAGTCTGTCGGCACCAAGCGGCTCTACGCGGTCAATCCGCGCGGAATGCTCAAGCTCAACATCTGGCTGGATCAATTCTGGGAGAAATAGCCACGCGGCCCGGCCGGCGGTGGTGGCTAAATTCCCGGCGGCTCAATCGCCGCCGGGGCGGAAGGCTTTGTATGTCTTTCCCTATCAGTGTGTCGTTGGACGAACCTTCAATTTCTCAATTTCGTCCTTGAGTGCAAGCTTGCGTCGCTTCAGCGTCACGATGTCGAGGTCGTTAACGGAAGGATGTCCCATGGCTTCGTCGATTTCCCGCTCGATATCACCATGCTTCCGCTGCAACTCTTCAAGATGGCTGGCAAGAGACATTTATAGATGCTCCCTTCAAGGTTTCTCCTCAGGTGAACCATCATGCCTGTATCCACCGCTGGCTTGTAGCATGACGGTACGATGACACTTTGCCACCTTCGTTTTCGAATGTCGAATGCTGCTTAGTAGGATTTCCCGGCGGGACGGAATGTGGTAAAGGCACTGCGCCGGCGGCTGTCGTCGATCCGGTGTTTCTCGCTTGGGCGGCCCTTTGGTCGCCCGCTTTGCAGACGGTGACTATGGCAGACCAGGACCAGGCCGATCTTCGGCTAGAGTTTGCACGGCTTAAGCAGGAACATGCGGACCTTGACGCGGCGATCAATGCAATGATCGCGACGAATTGCGACGCCCTCCAGATTCAGCGTCTGAAGAAGAAGAAGCTGGCGCTGAAGGACCGCCTTCGGGTCCTCGAAGACCGCGTCATTCCCGATATCATCGCCTGATAGCGGCTGGCGTATCGTCGCGGTTGCCGGCTTTGCCTTGCGGCCCACGGCTATTTTCGCTAAGCGCCGCTCTTCCTTACGGAGAGCGCAATATGGCTTCTACCGCCGACGTCGCCATCATCATGGGAAGCCAGTCCGACTGGGCGACCATGCGCCATGCCGCGGAGACGCTGACCGCGCTTCAGGTCAGCCACGAAGCGCGGATCATCTCCGCGCACCGGACGCCTGACCGCATGTTCGCTTTCGCCAGAGGCGCGAAGGCAGAGGGGTTCAAGGTGATTCTCGCCGGCGCCGGCGGGGCGGCACATCTTCCCGGCATGACGGCGTCTCTCACACCCCTCCCGGTTTTCGGGGTGCCCGTCGAGTCCAAGGCGCTGTCCGGGCAGGATTCGCTTCTCTCCATAGTCCAGATGCCGGCGGGTATTCCCGTCGGCACGCTGGCGATCGGACGCGCGGGCGCCATCAATGCCGCGCTGCTGGCGGCCGCAGTCCTGGCGCTCGGCGACGAAGCGCTGGCCGAACGGCTGGACGCCTACCGCCAGGCGCAAACCGACAAGATCGCGGCACGGCCCGCGGACGACGCCTGATGGCCAAGTCCGGCGGCCCGCTTCGGCCTGGTTCGACGATCGGCATTATCGGCGGCGGTCAGCTTGGGCGCATGCTCGCCATGGCGGCGGCCAGGCTCGGATACCGCACGCTGATTCTCGAACCACAGGAAGACTGTCCCGCCGCGCAGGTGGCGAACGGGCAGATCGTCGCGGCGTATGACGACAAGGACGCGTTGGAGACGCTCGCCCGCACCAGCGCGGTTGTCACCTATGAATTCGAGAACGTGCCGGTGGCGGCAGCGCAGCAGTTGGAAAGATCGGTCGCGGTCTATCCGCCGTCGCGCGCGCTGGAAGTCTCGCAGGATCGACTTGTCGAGAAGACGTTCCTGAATGGAGCCGGCATCGCAACGGCACGGTTTCAGACCGTCGACAGCCCTGCTGCCCTCGCCACCGCGCTGAACGCATTCGGCGATGAGGGCGTGCTGAAGACGCGCCGTATGGGCTACGATGGCAAGGGACAGCATCTCTTCCGCAAGGGCGATAGCCAAAAAGTCTCCGATATCTTCGCAAGCCTGGGTGGTGTCACGCTCATCCTCGAATCGCTGGTGCCGTTCGACCGCGAAATCTCGATTATCGCTGCGCGCGCGGTGGACGGAAGGGTCGCAACCTACGATCCGGCGGAGAATGTCCATCGCAATGGCATCCTGCACACGTCCACCGTTCCCACAGCGATTTCGCCGCAAACGGCTGGGAATGCGCAAGCCGCTGCGGCAAAAATCCTCGCCGCATTGGATTATGTCGGCGTGATTGGCGTCGAGTTCTTCGTCCTGCCGGATGGCTCGCTTCTGGTCAACGAAATCGCACCGCGGGTCCACAATTCAGGCCATTGGACCGAGGCGGCTTGCGCGGTTTCGCAGTTCGAGCAGCACATTCGCGCCATCGCGGGGCTGCCGCTCGGCGGCGTCGAGCGTCACAGCGACTGCGTGATGGAAAATCTGATTGGCGAAGACGTGCTCCGAGTCGAGGCTCTAGCCGCGGAAAAAGACCTGGTTCTGCATCTCTACGGCAAGGCGGAAGCGCGTCCTGGGCGGAAAATGGGACATTTCACCCGGCTTTCACGGCGAACAGCGTGATTCCGACGCGACGCCTCGGTTGACAGGCTCCGGGATTCTCGTTTATGAGCCGACCCAAGTTTCTGGCGCGCTTTCGAGCGCGCCTTTTAGTTCGGCCCGCACGGGCCCCAGTCACAGGCCAGACCAATGAAGATCAAGAACTCGCTCAAAGCGCTGAAGGGCCGCCATCGCGACAACCGTCTGGTTCGCCGCAAAGGCCGCGTCTACATCATCAACAAGACTGCGCCGCGCTACAAGGCTCGCCAGGGCTGATTGCCCGGCGCGGGAGCTCGGCTCTCTCACGCGAAATTCAGTTTGACGTTCCGCCGCACCGGACTAGATTCGGGCGCATGCGGAACGTTTTTACATTTTTGCTCCTGACTGCTCTCGTCTGGTCGCCTGCCGTTGCGCAGGTGGCGGAAGATCCGACGCCCAAGCGGCAGGCTGAGGAGCCTGCCAAGCCGGAACTTACCCACGAACAGAAGCTTGACGAGCTGTTCTCAGAACTGAAGCGCGAGCGCAACGAAAAGGCCTCCCAGCGCATCTCGGGGCGCATCTGGCAGGAGTGGAACCGTTCAGGCAGCGCCTCCATCGACCTGATGATGGGCTGGGCCAAGAAGGCCATGGACGACAAGAAATACGATGTCGCGCTGGACTTTCTCGACCAGGTCGTCGTGCTCGATCCGAAATACCCTGAAGGCTGGAACCGTCGCGCGACATTGCATTTCATGATGCATAATTTCGGGAAGTCGATGGCGGACATCGAGCAGACACTGGAGCTTGAACCGCGCCACTTCGGCGCTTTGTCCGGCATGGCGCGGATCATGGAGGAGGGCGACCGCAAGGAACTGGCGCTTTCCGCCTACCAGCGCGTGCTTGAAATTTATCCGATGGACCGCAACGCGCAGAATCAGGTCTCCGAACTGTCCGAGCAACTGGCGGGCGAGGCGATCTGAACCGTTCCCCGTTCTTTTCATCGGCCCAGTGGGCCGATGAGTCGGGTTAATGCGCGCTGGATGGGCAGCGCAAAATGCGCTACTTGGCCCTAGACCTTCCCTCTCCTTGCCGATGAATCCAGTCGCCCGATGAATATCGTCTACGCCGCGCTGGCCTTCCTGCTTGCCCTGCTTCTCATCCTCGTCGGCCTGACGAGGGTTGGCGCATGGGTGATCGAGCGCCGGAACCCGCCCGTCGGCGCGTTTGCCGAGATCGACGGTGCGCAGATCCACTATGTCTTTGTGCCTGCTGGCCCCGATGCCGATCTGCCGCCGATCGTCTTTATTCATGGAGCCAGCGCCAATCTGAAGGATCAGATGCTGCCGCTCCGCCCGCTGCTCGAAGGCCGGGCTCCACTTCTCTTCTTCGACCGTCCGGGCCACGGCTGGTCGACACGCGGCAATTCCGACAACGCGACGCAGAACGGCCAGGCCCGTACGATCGCCGGTCTGATGGATCGTTTGGGCATTCGGGATGCCATCATCGTGGCTCATTCCTTCGGCGCTTCCACCGCCACCGCCATGGCCTTGACCCAGAAGGACCATACGCGCGGGCTGGTATTCCTGTCGGCGGCAACGCATCCTTGGGAAGGCGGCCGAACCTCCTGGTACTATCACCTGACCACAACGCCGGTTCTTGGTTGGCTGTTTTCGCAGGCTCTTTCATTGCCGGCCGGGCGAGGTCGCATGGCGGGCGCCACCGCGTGCGTCTTCGCGCCGAATCCCGTGCCGGAGGGCTACACCGAGCAGGCCTCAATTCCGCTGGTGCTGAGACCGGCGGCATTCCGCGCCAACGCGGCCGACGTTCAGAGCCTCTACCCCTATGCGGTCCAGAATGCCTCGCGTTACAAGGAGATTTCCGTTCCGACCGTGGTCGTTTCGGGGGACCGCGACACGGTCGTCTATGAGGAAATCCACTCCATCGGGTTGAAGCGGGATATTTCCGGCGCTGAATTGTTGTGGATCAAGACCCTCGGCCACAAACCCGACTGGATCGCGCCGGATCTGCTTGTTGCCGCGATCGAGAAGGTGGCGGGAAAGAACCGCGATCTGCAGGCTCTCGCGCGCGCCGTTGAAACCCGCATCGCCGGCGACCGGAGCGGCGCGGGCACCTGCTACGATCCCAACGAACCCGCCGCACAAGACGCCGAAGGACCCTGATCCGCGCTGAATCTGTGTCTGGCCGCATTCCCGATCCGGAAAGCTGCAAGGCACTGGAAACGCTCTATTTGTAGCGGATGAAGCTCTTGTAGATATATCCGCGCTGTCCATCGTAGACCACGAGGCACCAGCCGCAATCCCCTTCGGCATCGACATCGGCATCGGTCGGCAGAACTGCGATCACCCTGGATTCGTCCGCAGGGCCCTCTCGCAGATTGACATAGCGCGTCAGCCGCGCCGCCTTGAGCTGCGGCAGCGGAATTTGCGGCGCGGCAACGTCTTCGCGGACGCTATCGTTGCTCAATGCACCGCCGAGTTCCAGCCGCGTGACTTCCGTCTCGCGCTCGACCTTGGGCTGGCCCTCCAGGCGATGCGCTTCCTCAAGGCTGGCGACTTCCGCCTCGGTCTCGGCCACGACGACGCCGATTTTCGCTTCCAGCGACGCTAGGTGCTCTGCATCGCCCGATGGCACCGCCCTGCCCCTCGTGCCGCCAGCGAGCCGCTCGTTCGAGACGATGACTGCAGGTTTGGCTGTGACAGCAGGCGTGGGTTGCGCCTCAGAACTGGGGGCCGCTCCTGCGCCGGCGTCAATTCGCGCAGGCCTGGCCGGCAGGGGCGCAGTCACCAGTTGGGCGCTTCCCTCCGCCTTGGCGGTGGGAGCGCCATCCGCCTCACCAGCCACCGGTGCCGAGGGGGCACCGGTTATCGAGCCAGTCTCCAGGGGATCGTGGTCGAAGAAGCTCGCCGTCGCGACGCCGAACAGGAAAAGACCCGTGACCGTCAGGCCGCCGATGGCCAGAAGAGCCCTGGCATTCAGCCTGCGCGGCGCAGCCGCTTCATCCCGGTTGAGCACGACGGGACCAGCTATATCGGCGGATCTGCGCGACACTGACAGGGGGCTTGTCATCACACCACTCCAAAGACTCGATCACGGCGACAACCGGCAACGCCCCCACCCGGTTCACCTACAACGCACGAAAGACCGCGCGGCCGGAGACCGGCCGCAACGGTTAGCAAAAGGTTAATAAGAAGACTCTTGGACGGAAATCAGGCAGCGCCAGCGCGGGCATCGGCGTCCGCCCTGACGGCATCGCTATTTTGTCGACAGCCGATCGCAAAAAATGCGTTCTGTTCAGGAGAAGACGCTAAGCGTAATAGCTCTGCGCGCGGCCGCCTTCCGCTGTCTCCTTGCGCTCCATGGCGCGATAAAAATCGCCAAGAAGCTTCCCGCGTTCAGGCTTGAAATGGCGGCCAGCTTCGCTCAGCGCGCCGATACGGTCGATGCGGAAGGTGCGGAAATCACCGCGCATTTCGCACCAGGCGACCAGGGTCCAGACCCTGCCCCAGAACCACAGGCCGAGCGGCCGAACATCACGGGCGGAGCCATTGCCGTTCTCGTCGCGATAGTCGAGCGTAATCACTTCCCGATCCTCGACCGCGCGTTCGAGCCGGTCAATGGCCGCACGATCCGCGTCGCTGACAACCCATTTCGGCGAATGGATCTCGGTTCGCTCGATGCGCGCCCGCTCCGTATCGGGCAGGACCGCGCCGATCTTGACCAGCGCCTCCTCGGCAGCGCGAGCCATCGCGGCGCCGCCAAAGGCGCGCACCATGCGCGCACCGGCCACCAGGGCCACTATTTCATCTCTGGTAAACATCAGGGGTGGAAGGTCGAACCCCTCCCTCATCATGTAGCCGACACCGGCTTCGCCATCGATTGGCACGCCGCTGGATTGCAGATCCGCAATGTCGCGGTAGATCGTTCGCTCGGACACCTCCAGCCATTGGCCGAGCTTCTGCGCTGTCACCAGCCTTCCGCCTCGAAAGTGCTGCACGATCTGGAACAGACGATCCGCGCGCCGCATCAACCAAGTCCTTCGGCGCGACGGCGGCCTACCACGAAATCGCGGCCAAAGCTCAGTCGGCCCGTCGTCGGCGTGTTCTCGTTCAGCACGCGCCAGAATGGAGTGACCGCATCGAGCGGCTGGCCGCGTTCCAACGCCTCGTGCGCGGCCTCGGCGACGGTCCGCAAATGATATCCGGTATAGACCGGGCAAGTGACCTCCGCGCCATGCTCGAGCGCCATGGCGGTGCGCAACGCCCGCACATCCATCTCAACTCCGCTGGGGATCGAGCGAATGAAATCGTCGATCTGCCGCGCGGTCGGCACAAGCATCGTCTGGCCCTCGACCACGTCGCCCATGGTTCTGGGCGTGGGCTTGACGACTGACTTGCCCTGTTCGAGCTTGTCGCTCCAGCTTTTCATGCCCAGATCATACTCCTCATCGCAGTCAGAAGCATGTCACAGCGCTCCTGACATCATTGTGTCAGGAGGCTTCAGCATATTCACGCGCGAACATCCGGCGCATCTCCGCGGTTTGACCGGCCTTTTCGGGGTAGAGTGCGGCCAGGAACGCGGCGGCAAAGGTGCCCGGCGCGGACCCCGGGGCGGAGACGATGTCCCCATCCGCGACCGCATGCGGAAGCTCCTCATATTTCGACCGGCCGGGATAGTCGGGCAGGTAATGATCCAGCCATTGCCTTTCGTTGCTGGTGTGCCTTGCCTCGGCAAACAGTCCAGCTCGCGCAAGCGCCAA
>Ga0190271_10000166_pt1 | contig 33363 bp, 51 predicted proteins | sample Popmic356T_FD_133747 | JGI IMG/M metagenome (GOLD analysis project Ga0190271, IMG submission 133747) | Populus adjacent soil microbial communities from riparian zone of Weber River, Utah, USA - 356 T | ecosystem: Environmental > Terrestrial > Soil > Riparian zone | place: USA: Utah | collected...
CACCCCTATCGCGCGACTCCAAAAAATAGCCCCGGGGGAGCATTTAGCACAAACAATCCTTGCTTTTCCCGGGGAGAAGTGGCCCGAAGTGGAAGGAGGTGGAGGTAAAGTGGCCCGAAGGAAGCGAGAAGAATCCGAACGACTTGCTCGGAGACCCGCTACGAGTGCCGAAGGACGAGAGAACGAGCTTTCCTCCGCCGCCTACGACCTGGCCGAGGAGCAGATCCGTGGTGGGACAGCCTCGTCGCAGGTCATCACCCACTTCCTGAAGATGGGATCCTCGCGCGAGCGCCTGGAGCAGGAACGCATCCGGCACGAGAACGAACTTCTCGAAGTAAAGCGCGATCAGATCGAATCTCAGAAGCGTGTGGAGGAGCTTTACATGCAAGCTCTATCGGCCATGCGCTCCTACTCAGGATCTCCTGATCCACTCGAGATCGAACCCGGTGAACAGGAATAGAGTCTACTCAGAATTGCGGCGGTTTCGCACGTTCGAGGATCGATTCGCCTACCTCGCCCTACCTGGGGTAGTAGGTAAGTCCACCTTCGGTTTCGACCGCTGGATCAACCAGAGGTTCTATGGCTCGCTGCTCTGGCAGCAGGCCCGGGACGCCGTGATTGTCCGAGATCATGGCTGTGATCTAGGTATTCGGGGCTATGACATCCACACGGGACTTCTCGTTCACCACCTGAACCCGATTACCGCTGACGACATCGTCAACGGTGAAGAGTGGCTCATAGACCCCGAATACCTGATCACGACCACCAAACGTACCCATAATGCCATCCACTATGGCAACGAGATGCTGCTCCCGAGGGGACCAGTGGTTCGTGAGCCGGGAGATACCAGTCTCTGGTAAGGAGAGTCATGCCCCCAGCCAAGAAGCCCCGGGCGAAGGCTGCCCCCAAGAAGAAGGCCGAACCGAAGGCCCCTGAGCCAGTTCAGGAGGCTCCCGAGCCCGCTCCCGTCGAGGAGAAGGGACTCCCGTTCCAGGACGCCTCTTCTGAGCGCGATCTCGCCTCCAGCCCCTGGGCCAAGGCGGTTCCGGAGCCGGTCACGCATGATCCGGTGGCCGACTACCACGCTCGTGAGGCCGCTCGTACGGCCCAGCGGGAGGAGCACACCGCTCGTGTCGGAGGTGGATCCCCTCCTCCCTCTACCAAGGTCGTGGGCGACGACGGTCTCGAGGTTTTCGAGGACGACGACATCGACGATGACGAGGACGGGGACGACGAGGACCCCTCCACCGCAGATCTGCCGTCGGACAACTACGACGACGCAGAGAACGACCACGACGACCAGCCTGGCTGATGGCCTCCGTCTCCGGTCTGTCCGCGAGCCATCGCGCGCACGCGCGCAAGCTCATCGCCGAGGATGCCTCCCGCTGCTACGCGCGGCGGCACGTCATCCACTACACGCAGGGCGGCGCCCGTTGGCAGGGCATCTCCAGCCGTCGATCTGCGGTCCGCAACACGTACCCGAACTACGCCGACTGCTCTTCCCTGGCCACGTGGCTCATCTGGGACGGCATCGCGCGTTCCTACGGCGTTCGTGACGTCGTCAACGGCGCCTGGTGGCGCTACGGCTACACCGGCTCGATGTACCGTCGAGGCAAGGCGGTCACCAAGCTCTCGAGCATCAAGATCGGCGATCTGGTGTTCTACGGTGGCGGTCGGGGCATCCCGACGCACGTGGCCATCTGTCTGGGCGGCCGCCGAGTGCTCTCGCACGGCTCGGAGTCCGGCCCGCTGATCCTGGACATCGACTACCGCGGCGATCGCCGCATGATCCGCAGGTACATCTGACAGAGGACTCGAAAGGAGGTGTTAGATGGAAGAGAGCATCCTCATCGGTACCAAGAAGATCCTGGGCGTGGCTCAGGACGACACCTCCTTCGACTTCGACATCATCACACACATCAACTCGGCCTTCGGGAACCTGTGGGATCTGGGCCTCGTGCCCCCCGACGGGTTCATCATCGAGGACGACGAAGCGGTGTGGGCTGATCTCTTCATCGAGGACTCGTGGACTCTGTCCCTCATCAAGACGTGCGTCTACCTGCGCGTCCGCATGCTCTTCGACCCGCCGACCACGTCATATTTGATCGGCGCGTTGGAGAAGCAGATCGACGAGCACACCTTCCGGCTCTCCGTGCAGAGGGAGAACAAGGAGTGGAGCCTGCCGGTGGTGGCATATCCGCCAGACGTCATCGACGGTGGTGACGCTGGATGACGGGTCCCTACACCATCCAGTTCAAGCGGGATAGCTCAAGCCGCTTCTACAATCTCAATCCTCAGCTCAAGCAGGGGGAGCCAGCTTACGAGACCGATACGGGTCGCGTAAAGGTCGGAGACGGTTCGTCGTTGTGGCGGGATCTGGAGTATTTTGGTGGAGAAGGCGGCGGGGGAGACCCTGACGCGTTGCTCGAGCACATCAACTCACTCCTTCCCCACCCTGTCTACGACGACGGGCCGTCTCTGACTCTCATCTACGAGAATGCGAAGGTGTGATCTTGTCTCTTCAGACACGTCTCGCCGATCTCACCACCGCGATCGGTACGGACATCAAGCAGTTGAGGACCTGGATCACAGGCTCCTCGTCAGGCGACCTCACCGGTCTGACCACCACGGACAAGTCGTCCGTCGTGGCGGCCATCAACGAGGTCCAGGCCGAGATCGGTTCCGGTGGAACTCAGCCGGATGCCTCCACCACGGTCAAGGGCATCGTCGAGCTGGCCACGCTGGCCGAGGTGGCGACAGGTGCTGATACCGAGCGGGCGGTCACGCCCGAGGGGGTGCGCCAAGAGCGCACGGCTCTGAAGGCGGAGATCCTGGGAGCCGGTGTGCCCGGCGCTCTGGACACGCTGGATGAGCTGGCGGCGGCGATTGGTGACGATGCCAACTACGCCGCTGGTGTAACCACGGCGCTGGCCAATCGGCTGCGCATCGACATCAACAACCAGGGTCTGACCGGCACCGAGCAGACCAACGGCCAGACGAACCTCAACGTCTACTCCAAGACGGAGATGGGGAATCCGGAAACCGATCTGGTCGCCCTGTACACCACGGCCAAGGCTTAGCCTATGAGCCTTCAGACCCGGTTGTCAGACCTGATTACCGCAATCGGGGCTGACATCAAGGCCGATCGCGCTCGTCTGACGGCGATCGAGGGCGCGCCTGTGCGCAAGGTGCAGACGGGAGCGGTGCAGTCGGCGTTGGGTTATACCAGTCTAGCCGCGGGCACGCTTCCTTCGAATTCCACACAGCGAGTGGATTTCACCGTGGTGCCAGGCGTGTACATTGTGCGTGCCAGCCTTTCTGGTTATTTCGGATCGGTTACTTCAGCGCCTTGGAACGTTCACGCACGGCTCCCGAACGGTACCTTCGTAACTCCGGTGGTCACGGCGGCGTTCTATCTGAACGTGGCCAATGTCCATTTCACGGCGCCACCGGCATCGGGCAAGATCACGGTCACGACGGCAGGAACGTTGTCACTGTGGCCGGGCGTGGGTGGTCTGATCACCACGGCAGATGATCGCTTCGATGTTACTCTTATTCCAGAGGACGTCGGCGGTCCAGTAGGCCCATCTGGTCCTCAGGGACCGGTTGGTCTACCGCCCATCGTAGTCAAGGCGCATCGCACCACGTCGTTCACGCTGACAGCCAACACCAATACCCGGATGGGTTGGAACTCCGAGGATTCGGATGATTCCAACATCTTCACCACAGAGCGATTCCAGCCTACGCGTGCGGGTTGGTACGACATCGATGCCAGCGTCTTCTTGGATCAGTTCACAGGGACCTGGCACGAATCCAACTTCTATCTGCTCAAGAACAACACGGGCGGATGGGGGACGGGTACGATCGAGCAGCAGGATCGTAAGGCGGTCAGACCGGGCGACGGCGAGACCACCTGCTTCCTGAACATCAGTCATTCCGTCTACTTCAACGGTACGACGGACTTCGTCGAGCTCTATGTCATCAGCAGTACTGGGGCTCGAGTCAACGCTCCGTCGTGGTTCGTGGCTCGCTCGGTTGGTGCGGCTGGGCCAGAGGGTCCAGAGGGTCCTGCGGGCCCAGAGGGTCCTGCCGGTGCTCCTGGCGCATCTGTGGCCACACAGCAGATGGCGTGGGAAGAGCTCAACATCACAGGAGCGGTCTGGACTGCGGATCCATTCTATCCGGAGTCAGAGCCTTCCTGGATGCTCAGTTCGGACGGCATCGTATTCGTGCGCGGCATTGTGGTGGCGCATACGGGTGCGACTGGGTTGGATGTGTACGAAGCACCGGCCATGTTCGAACCATTCACCGCCCCGGGTGCCAATCGGGTGTGGATCCCGGGAGTCAACCAGACCCAGGAAGAGCTGGGCTACTGGGAGGTTCTCAGTTCGGCGCTGATCTGGCACGGTCCAGTCGCTGATGGTGACAAGCTCGGTCTGGATGGTCTGTGCTGGCCGTCGGTCATCGGTGGACCGCTGGGTCTGGAAGTCACACCCACCATGGGGTCGGGTTGGACATCTGATCCGCTGGATCCGCTGAAGGTGTGGAAGACGAGCGACGAGATCCGCTGGAAGGGTACCGTCCAAGGTTCAGCTCCCGCAGCTCCGACCACCATCTTCTCGGTGTCTGGTCTCAGCGCACACTCGCGCCTTGCGCGCGGGAACGGGTTTGTCACTACGGTGTCCGGCCCGCAGCATCCGAACAGTAGTGGTCTCGATTCGGACAACTTCGCCGTCAGTAGCGGTGGAGCTGTGTTGTTCGATAGCGACTACGCCGGAACCAACGTGGTCAAGATCAAGATGTACGGCGGGTACTCCATCGAGGAGCCCGAATGACCAACAAGACGAACGGTTACATCCTCACTACCTTCCTCATCGGGTTGGTAGTGGGGATCTTCCTGGGAAAGGTGGTGTTCTGATGAGCAATCTAGTCATCGTGGCCATTCCCAAGGAGAATGACTACGTCTGGAAGATCAGCAGCGAGAAAGTTCCGCACATGACGCTGCTGTTCCTCGGCGATGCGGCCAGCAATCCCAACGTCGTCAAAATAGGAGAGTTCCTCGAGCATGCTGTGAAGCTGCAGAAGAGGGGCCCCTTCATGATGGACGTCGATCACCGGGGTGAGCTGGGTGAAGACAAGGCGGATGTCCTGTTCTTCCGTAAGAACTGGGACTACGACCAGATCTCGGCGTTCCGGAGCCAGCTGCTCCAGTACACCCCGATCAAGACGGCCTACGACTCGGTGCCGCAGTACCCGGAATGGACGCCGCATCTTACTCTGGGTTACCCGGGCACGCCCGCGCGTAAGGACGAGCGAGACTACCCAGGTATCAACTGGGTGGACTTCGACCGAATCGCCATGTGGTTCGGCGACTACCAGGGGCCGGAGTTCCGGCTCGAGTACTCCTACGACCTCGCGGAGGTGGCGATGGGACAGACCAATGACGTGGGTGCTGCCGCCGTGGAGCAGCTGCTGCACTTCGGCGTGAAGGGCATGAAGTGGGGTGTGCGCAAGGAGCGCAAGGGCCCGTACTTCGGCGTGGCGCGCCGGGATGAGCGCACGAAGGCGACGATCGAGGCCAAGACGGCAATCGACGCCGAGCGGGCCAAGAAGCTCCCGGTCTCTCCGGTGCAAACGTACACCACCGTCGGTGCGAACCGGTTCTCCAAGACCCAGATCCAGACGCATGGCGGCGAGAACCATCCCGCAACGAAGGACGCCATCAAGGTGGCGGAGACCAAGCAGAAGCTCAAGAAGAGCGGCGTCAACGCGCTCTCCAACGCTGAGCTCAAGGAGCTGACTCAGCGGCTGGAGCTCGAGACGAAGGTCGAGAAGCTCAACGGCAAGCAGACCTCCATCGGTCAGATGCTGGTGAGCAATCTGCTCGAGAGCCAGGGAGGCAACCGGCGCTAGAAAGGAGGTGGTCATGGCACTGTCCAATACTGCGGTACCCATCTATTACGGGCAGTTCCGTGATCTCGTCCTGAGCGGACAGATCCTGGTCAACCGTGAGATCTCGCAAGAGATGAACCGGATCGATGCGCTCATCGCCAACCCGAACATCTACTACGACGACGAGGCCGTCGAAGGTTTCATCCGCTTCTGCGAGGGTGAGCTGACGCTCACGGACGGAAGTGACCTTCACCTGCTCTTCACGTTCAAGTTGTGGAGCGAGCAGATCTTCGGCTGGTACTACTTCGTTGAGCGTAGCGTCTACGTCCCTTCCGAGGGCGATCGCGGGGGACACTACGAGCAGCGAACGGTCAAGAAGAGGCTGACCCTCAAGCAGTACCTCATCGTCGCTCGAGGGGCGGCCAAGTCGATGTACGCGGCCTGTATCCAGTCATATTTCATGGCAGTGGATACGTCAACGACCCATCAGATCACCACGGCTCCGACCATGAAGCAGGCCGAAGAAGTGATGTCTCCGATGCGGACGTCGATCACGCGCCAGCGTGGGCCGCTCTACCAGTTTCTGACAGAAGGTAGTATGCAGAACACTACGGGAAACCGTGCTCTGCGTCAGAAGCTGGCATCGACTAAGAAGGGCATCGAGAACTTCCTTACGGGCTCTCTGTGCGAGATCCGGCCAATGGCCATCAACAAGCTGCAGGGACTGCGGCCCAAGATCTCCACTATCGACGAATGGCTGTCAGGCGACATCCGAGAGGACGTTGTTGGGGCAGTTGAGCAGGGGGCGTCCAAGCTGGACGACTACCTGATCGTGGCCATCTCGTCGGAGGGTACCGTACGCGCTGGTTCGGGCGACACCATTAAGATGGAGCTCGCCGATATTCTCAAGGGGGAGTACACCGCACCCCATGTTTCCATTTGGCATTACAAGCTGGATGAGATCGAAGAAGTTGCAGATCCTGCAACTTGGGTCAAAGCTCAGCCAAATCTGGGACAAACTGTTACGTACGAGACGTATCACCTTGACGTGGAACGGGCCGAGAAGGCTCCAGCGAGTCGAAATGACATTCTCGCGAAGCGATTTGGTATTCCGATGGAAGGCTACACGTACTTCTTTACGTACGAGGAAACCATTGTCCATCGTCCTCGCACCTTCTGGCAACTCCCCTGCACGTTGGGAGCAGATCTCTCGCAGGGTGACGACTTCTGTGCGTTCACGTTTCTCTTCCCGCTTCGGCAAGGATTCGGAGTCAAGACCCGGTCCTACATAACTTCTCTGACCCTCATGAAGCTTCAGCCCGCCATGCGGGCCAAGTACGAAGAATTCATCAACGAGGGCAGTCTTCATGTGATGGAGGGAACCGTCTTGGACATGATGGAGGTCTACGAAGACCTTGACCAGCATATTCTCAAGTCGGAGTACGACGTCAGGGCACTGGGCTACGACCCTTACAACGCCAAAGAGTTTGTCACTCGCTGGGAAGCGGAGAATGGACCCTTCGGCATTGAGAAGGTTATCCAGGGCGCGCGGACTGAGTCTGTCCCCCTCGGCGAGCTCAAGATCCTGAGCGAGCAGCGGATGCTGGAGTTTGATGAGTCCCTCATGTCGTTTGCCATGGGCAACGCCATCACCATGGAGGACACCAACGGCAACCGCAAGCTACTCAAGAAGCGGCAGGAGGAGAAGATCGACAACGTGGCGGCCATGATGGACGCCTATGTCGCTTACAAGGCGAACAAGGAGGCGTTCGAGTGAGACGTGAAACGGCCGTTCACTTCGTCAAGACTCCGGACGGCGATGTTCTCGTCGACGAGAGCGGTGGCCGCTTGCAGATGGGGGATGCGGGCAGTTCTCCAGTCGGCGGCGGTCTGAACTGGCGTGGCCCCTGGGAAGATGGCGAGACGTACACCCAGTACGACGTCGTCAACAACCGCAAGGGGCTCTACGTCTGCATCGAGACCGAGGCTGCTGGTGAGCCAGGTGCTCCGGGTGTGGGCGAGTCGCTGGGTGACTCCTGGACGTCTTCGCAGACCAATCCGGATCCCGAGGCGCACTACATCACGGTCGGCACCAGCGAACTCGTGGTGGCAGATGGCGGTGACAGCTTTACCTGGAAGACCGGCGATGCTCGACCCACGGCTATCGGCGTCATCGAGACGGAGACCAAGCCGTTCGCCTTCGTGGGCACTCTCACGCCTACGGTTCCTGCGGGGCTCGAGGTCAGCATGTACGCCCAGGCCACCCCGTTCGGGTCCACGGGCCTGCAGAGCCAAGGTTCGCCGCTGACTTCCGGCGCACCTGTCGATCTGGATGATGCGGGAGGCTACGGGCGACTCGTCTTCGTGGCCAACGGCACCAGCGGCTCGAACTACGGCACGGTCACGCTCGAGATCGAGAAGACATCGGGCGAAGACCCGATCAACGTGCCCGACGCCTCGACCTCCTGGGACCTCATGGTCAAGGGGGTCTGACCCTGCGATGAAAGAGAGAGGAGGTGACATATGGGAGTCGGAGACCGGCTGAAGCACGCCTGGAATGCCTTCACCACGGGTCGAGATCCACTCGATCACAGGGTGTACGGCGAGTACGCGTCATTCGGCGGCCGCCCAGACCGCCAGCGGATGCACTACTCCAACGAGCGGTCGATCATCTCCTCGATCTACAACCGCCTGGGTATCGACGTGTCGGCAGTCGACATCAAGCACGTTCGGGTCGATGAGGAGAACCGTTATCTGGAGGACATCGATAGCGGTTTGAACAACTGCCTCACGCTGGAAGCGAACATTGACCAGGCAGCTCGTCATTTTCGTCAGGACATCGCTCAGACCCTGTTCGACAAGGGCATCGCTGCGATCGTCCCGGTGGACACGAGCATCAGCCCGGTCACCAATGGTGGGTACGACATCCAGACGATGCGGGTCGGTGACATCGTCATGTGGTATCCCGCGCACGTGCGCGTGAGTCTCTACAACGAGAAGACCGGCAAGCGGGAGGAGCTCACTCTTCCCAAGAAGACCGTGGCCATCGTGGAGAACCCCCTGTTTTCGGTGATGAACGAGCCGAACTCCACGCTGCAGAGGCTGATCCGAAAGCTCAACCTCTTGGATGCGGTGGACGAGCAGTCCGGAAGCGGAAAGCTCGACCTCATCATCCAGCTGCCCTACGTGATCAAGTCCGAGGCGCGCCGTCAGCAGGCTGAGCAACGGCGGAAGGACATCGAGTTCCAGCTCAAGGGCAGCCAGTACGGCATCGCCTACACGGATGGAACCGAGAAGGTCACGCAGCTCAACCGGGCCGCTGAGAACAACCTGCTGGGCCAGATCGAGTACCTGGTCAACATGCTGTATTCCCAGCTGGGTCTCACGCCCGAGGTCATGAACGGAACCGCCGATGAGGCGGCCATGTTGAACTACAAGAATCGCACGATCGAGCCGATCTGCGATGCCATCGTGGAAGCGATGCGTCGTACATTCCTCACCAAGACCGCGCGCACGCAGAAGCAGCAGATCCTGTACTTCAACGATCCGTTCAAGCTGGTTCCCATCGGTGGCGAAGGTGGAATCGCCGACATCGCCGACAAGTTCACCCGCAACGAGATCCTGTCCTCCAACGAGGTCAGACAGATCGTCGGATTCAAGCCTTCTCAGGAACCGAAGGCCGATCAGCTCATCAACTCGAACATGCCACAGGGCGACACCGGGGTCGGTGATCCCGAGCTCGATGGCCTGGACGAGGAGCTGGACACCACGGAGGCCGAATTGGATGCTGCGCTAGGGGCAGGCTGATGAGGCTCCCCAACGGCGAAGTCATCCGGCACGAGGGGCGGGTCTACGATCCCGCCAAGGCTCGAGATTACTACCTCCGTACGCGCAAGCTGAAGGGACGGAAGAAGGGCTCGGCTGACGACACAGCTGGAGTCCGGACCACCGCCGCTGTCCCATCCGCCCAACGCAAGCAGGCATTGCAGAAGCGGGTCCAGGGTCTCGAAACCAAGCTGAAGGAGCTCGACAAGCTCATCGCCGAGAAGGAGAAGGCAGCCAAGGAGGCCGCCAAGCCCGACTCAGCGTCTGAGAAGGCCAAAAAGGCTCGGGAGTCCAAGAAGTACCGGGACAAGCACAAGTCAGAGATCAAATCCAAGGCCAAGAAAGCCGCGGACAAGGCCGGGTCTGGCGGTTCGTCCAAGACCTCGACCAAAGGTAAGTCGCTCAAGGACCTCAAGATGCTCGCAACGAAGGTCCGTGGTCAGATCCAGACAGCCAAAGCCAAGCTCGGCTCGCTCTAGGGCGCCGAAGCTCCGCTCAGAAAGGAACAGTCAAAATGGGAGAAGCGTCCCGTCTGGACTTCGGTGACACCTCGCCGGAGAACAGCCTGATGCACGCTGCTGCCGTCGCGGTCAAGCCCGATTTCAGCGGCTGGGCCACGAAGGCCAACCTGGTGTGCGCCGATGGCCGCACCATCCTTCCCGACGCGTTCAAGGACCAGGACTCGGCGCAGGTGCCGATGGTCTGGCAGCACGGGCACAACGACCCGGGCAACGTGCTGGGCCACATGAAGCTCGAGGCCCGAGACGGCAACGTCTACGCCTACGGGTACTTCAACGACACCGAGCAGGCCAAGAACGCCAAGGCGCTGGTGGAGCACGGCGACATCAACGCCCTGTCCATCTTCGCCAACAAGCTCGTCGAGAAGGCCAAGAAGGTCTCGCACGGCGTCATCCGCGAGGTCTCCCTGGTCCTGGCGGGCGCCAACCCCGGCGCCCTGATCGACAACATCGAGCTCCAGCACGCCGACGGCGAACTCGTCACCATCGAGGACGAGGCCGTCATCTACACCGGCGAGGAGCTCAAGCACGGCGACGACACCGTGCAGCCGGGGGCAGAGATCCCCGATCCCGAGGACCCGGGCGATGGCCCGACGGTCCAGGACGTCTACGACAAGATGTCCGAGGAGCAGAAGGAGGTCGTCCACTACATGGTGGGGGCCGCCATCGAGAGCTCGGCCACCGAGCCAGACCCCAAGGTCGAGCACTCGGCCACCACCGACGACAAGGAGACCCGCACCATGAGCAGGAACGTCTTCGAGCAGCAGAACGGCTCGGGCGGAGAGGGCGGCGCGAAGCACGAGCTGTCCCACGACGCGATCAAGGGCATCGTCGAGGACGCAGGCAAGATGGGCTCCCTCAAGGAGGCCGTCGAGGCGTACGCCCTCAAGCACGGGATCGAGGACATCGACGTCCTGTTTCCCGACGCCCGCACGATCAACAACACCCCCGAGTTCGACAAGCGTCGGACCGAGTGGGTCTCCGCCGTCATCAACGGCACCCGGCACAGCCCCTTCAGCCGGATCAAGTCCATCGTCGCGGACATCACCCACGACGAGGCCCGCGCCCGGGGCTACATCAAGGGAACCCTGAAGAAGGAGGAGTACTTCGGGCTCACCTCCAGGGTCACCACCCCCTCGACCGTCTACAAGAAGCAGAAGCTGGACCGTGACGACATCATCGACATCACGGACTTCGACGTCGTCGCCTGGCTCAAGGGCGAGATGCGCCTCATGCTGGACGAGGAGCTCGCGCGCGCGATCCTGATCGGCGACGGCCGGGCCGTGGACGACGAGGACAAGATCAAGGACCCGGCAGGGGCGAACGAGGGCGCAGGCATCCGTGCCATCGTCAACGACCACGACCTCTACGCCGCGACCGTCACCGTCGATCCCGACGCGACGTCGGCCGTTCTCGTCGACACCATCGTCGAGAACATGCGGTTCTACAAGGGCTCGGGCTCGCCGACGCTGTACACGACGCTCCCGATGCTCACCAAGATGCTCCTCGCTCGCGACACGCTGGGTCGGCGCCTCTACCGCACCGCCTCGGATCTCGCCGCGGAGATGGGCGTCAACAACGTCGTGACGGTCGAGGTGATGGAGGGGGTCTCGAACCTCTTCGGCGTCATCGTCAACCTGAACGACTACACGGTCGGCGCGGACCGCGGTGGCGACATCGCGATGTTCGACGACTTCGACATCGACTACAACCAGTACAAGTACCTGATCGAGACGCGCGTCTCCGGCGCGCTGACCAAGATCCGGTCCGCACTGGTCATCCGCCTGGCGGGTGGGTCCGATGTCCCGGTCGATCCGGCGGCCCCGGCGTTCAACGCGGGCACCGGCGCCATCACCATCACCAACCAGACCGGCGTGGTCTACAAGAACGCCGCCGACGGCAGCGTCATGAACAACGCTGGCTCGCCGTACACGGTCGATCCGGGCGAGGACCTCACGGTCGTCGCGACCCCGGCCGCCGGGTACTACTTCGCCAACAACATCGAGGACGAGTGGACCTTCGAGCGGGAGGCCTGATCACGACGTGACCCGATTCCACGGTCGGGTCGGGTATGGCCATACCGTGGAGACATCGCCGGGTGTGCACGTCGACTCAATCGTCGAACGTTCATATTTCGGCGACGTGATCCGCAACGCCAGAAACCTCAGTCAGGGAGAACAGCTCAACCAAGATCTTTCGGTCGGCAATTCGATTTCTATCGTCGCCGATCCCTACGCAAACGAGCATTTCTTCCGAATTCGCTACGTGGAATGGGCGGGGATCCTCTGGACTGTCCGTGAAGTCGAAGTCCAGAGCCCCCGTCTCATCCTGCAACTCGGAGAGGTCTACAATGGCCCCACGGACTGAGTTGCAGGAACGCCTCGAGACGATCACAGATCGCGTATATTTCCAACCCCCCCAAAACGTCGATCTCACATACCCGTGCATCGTCTACGCGAGGTCCAGTAGCTTGGCCGAGCATTCCGGCAACTTGCCATACCGGATCTCAAAGCAATATCAGGTGACCGTCATCACGAGGGATCCTGATAGTGATCTCCCGGATAAGGTGGAAGAGCTGGCCATGTGCCGGTTCGACCGCTTCTATCCGGCAGACAACCTCAACCACTACGTCTTCAGCCTTTTCTTCTGAGAGGAGAAACAGGAACATGGCAGCACTGGCATGGGACCAGGTTGGCGAGCGCACCTTCGAGACGGGCGTCGACCACGGAGTCCTCTACACCCCCGACGCGGGGGGCGAGTACAACGAGGGCGTGGCCTGGAACGGCCTCGTCACCGTCACGGAGTCTCCCTCGGGCGCCGAGGGGAACCCGCAGTACGCGGACAACATCAAGTACCTGAACCTCATCTCCGCCGAGGAGTTCGGCGCGACGATCGAGGCCTTCACGTACCCGGACGAGTTCGCCGTGATGGACGGAACGGCCATCCCCTCACCGGGCGTGGTCGTGGGTCAGCAGGGCCGCAAGGTCTTCGGTCTGGCCTACCGCACCCGTCTCGGCAACGACATCGACGGGACGGACTTCGCGTACAAGCTGCACCTCATCTACGGGGCGCAGGCGGCACCGTCGGAGAAGGCGTACGGGACGATCAACGACAGCCCCGAGGCCATCACGTTCAGCTGGGAGGTCACCACGACTCCCGTGCCGGTCGCCGATCCGCTGAAGCCGACGGCTCAGCTGGTCATCGACTCCAGCAAGGTGGACGCGGACACCCTCGAGGCGCTCGAGGACATCCTGTACGGCGACGAGAGCACGGATGCTCGCCTGCCGCTCCCCGATGAGGTCATCGCGCTGTTCGGCGGCGCGGAGCCGGTCGAGGTCCGGACCACGGGCGCCAACGCCCCGACGTACAACACGGGCACGCACGTCCTGACGCTCCCGTCGGTCACGGGCGTCCAGTGGCGTGTCAACGGCGTCAACAAGGCCGCGGGTGCGCAGCCCGCGCTCGGGGTCGGCGAGACGGCCAACGTCGAGGCCCGCGCTCAGGCCGGGTACGTCATCGACGGCGACGACGACTGGACGTTCGACTACTAGTCGGGCGACTCCGGAGAGGGGAACAAGGGGATGCTCATTATTCGGGTCGGAGCTACTGAAGGCTACGACGAAAGTACAGCTTCGTTCGTCGAGTCGGGTGGCACCGTACTCGAACTTGAGCATTCCCTCCTCTCACTGTCAAAATGGGAGTCACTCTACGAGAAGCCCTTCCTGGGCAAAGCAGAGAAGACTGCCGAAGAAGTGATCAGCTACATCCGCTTCATGTGTTTGGACGAGTTTATTCCTCCGGAGGTTCTGGGCCAACTCTCTGAGAAGAACTTCGAGGACATCAACACGTACATCAACGCCAAGCAGACGGCGACGTGGTTCTCTGAGGCCGGAGCGCCCCAGACTCGGGAGGTTGTCACCTCCGAGCTCATCTACTACTGGATGACGGTGTTCAACATTCCCTTCACCTGCGAGGAATGGCACATCAACCGTCTTTTCACCCTCATCCGGATCTGCAACATCAAGCAGGCCAAGCCCAAGAAGATGAGCCGCAGCGAGATGGCGCAGCGTAACCGCGAACTCAACGCCCAGCGCAGACAGCAGATGGGCACGAAAGGCTGAAAGGAGGGCGCATGGCGATTACCTGGGACGCAGTCGGAGACCGACGGTACGAGACAGGCATCGATCACGGTGTCCTCTATCCGCAGGATGGGTCTCCGCCGGTTCCGTGGAATGGTCTCGTGGCAGTGGCCGAAGCTCCCAACCTCGCGGTCACAGCCAAGTGGATCGACGGAGTGAAGTATCTCGAATACAGCCGCGCTGGCGGCTATTCGGCCAAGGTCAAGGGTCTGACCTATCCGGACGCCCTGGAGCGCCTTACGGGGGCTTCTGAGCGGGTCTCAGGGGTGTACCTGCATGACCAGCAGCAGCTCCCCTTCCACTTCTCCTATCGGACGCTCGAGGGAGACGCCGTCAACGGCATCAGCAGCTACGAGCTGCACATCATCTACAACTGCCTGGCCACCCCCGGGGAGCATTCCTACGAGACCATCGGAGCGGGCTTCAATGCTCAGACGTTCGACTTCGATATTTCCTCAACGCCTCTGCAGATCGAAGGCGTCCGTCCGATCAGTCATCTCTCGTTCGACTCCCGTCGAATTGATCCGGAGCTCCTGGGTGATATTCAGGGCGCAATGTACGACGGCGTCAGTTCTGATCCTCTGGCGGCTCTGGGTGGCAGCGTCGCCTTCATCGATTCAGTGGTGGCTACTCCGTGAGCGTCCGGGTCACCGTCCGCGGTGACTTCCGCCACATGGAGCGCTTCGGCGAAACCGTGAGAAAGCGGTCATATTTGCGGCAGCTGAGCAAGTATGGCTCCATGGGAGTCGCTGCTCTGAAGTCGGCCACGCCAGAACGCTCCGGCGACACGGCGGAATCCTGGTACTACGAGATCGTAGACAAGCCGGGATATTTCGCCATCCACTGGTTGAACTCCAACGTGGAGGAGCCAGGCAAGATCCCGGTGGCGATCCTCATCCAGTACGGACACGGTACTCGCAACGGCGGCTTCGTGTACGGAGAGGACTTCATCAACCCTGCCATGCGTCGCATATTTGACGCCATGGCTGTCGACATGTGGAGGGAGGTGACCAAGCCCTAATGCCCAGCATCGACGAACGCATTGTCTCGATGGTCTTCGAGAACCAGAAGTTCGAGCAAGCAGTCAAGGTGACGATGGGCACCCTGGGCAAGCTCCAGACCTCCCTCGGCGATGTGGGCAAGACCAAGGCGTTCACCAATCTCGAGACGGACGCTGCCAAGGTCAAGCTCTCCGGTCCTCAGCGAGCGCTGGACGTGCTCCGCGGGAAGCTCAGCTTCCGAGAAGCAGTGCCTGGCTTCGCATCCATCGAGAATGCGGCCAACAAGGTTCAGCTCTTCGCGCCCCATAAGGCGCTGGACACCCTCAAGGGCAAGCTTGGCTTCCCATCGGCTCCGCGGGCATTCGCCGATCTCGAGAACTCGTCGGCCAAGGTCACATTCCAGCCGGTCTCCAACGCGATCGACAACATCGGGATCAAGCTGGGTGCGCTGCAGACAGCCGCCACAGTGGCCTTCGGCACCATCGTCTCCAAGGCGACGGTCGCTGGCGGAAATCTGGCCAAGTCGATCGGTATCGGGCCCATCACCCAGGGGTTCGAGGAGTACTCGACCAATCTGAACTCGATCCAGACGATCCTGGCCAACACCCAGGTATCGGGCGCCAACCTGACTGACGTCAACGCGGCGCTGACGGACCTCAACGAGTACTCCGACAAGACGATCTACAACTTCGGTGAGATGGCGCGAGCCATTGGTCTGTTCACCGCAGCTGGCGTGGATCTGGACACGTCGACCGGATCGATCAAGGGTATCTCGAACCTGGCCGCACTCTCGGGTTCGAACTCGCAGCAGGCTGCCACGGTGATGCAGCAGCTGTCGCAGGCCATTTCCTCCGGCAAGGTCGGCCTGCAGGACTGGAACTCGGTGGTCAACGCCGGGATGGGTGGCTCCGCGTTCCAGCGTGCCCTGGCCACCACAGCCCAGAACATGGGCAAGATCAAGGACGGCGCTCTCGAGCTCAAGGGCCCGATGAAGAACGTCACCATCGATGGTGAGTCCTTCCGCGAGTCCATCAGTGGTCCCGGCCCGTCCTGGCTGACGTCGGACGTCCTGACATCAACGCTCGAGCAGCTCACGGGCGACATGACGGACGCCGAGCTGCAGGCCAAGGGCTTCACCGAAGAGCAGATCAAGTCGATCCAGCAGACGGCGAAGTCGGCGCAGAAGGCGGCCACAGAAGTCAAGACGCTCAAGGGCGTCATGGACGTGGCCAAGGAGACAATCGGCTCCGGCTGGTCGGCCACCTTCCAGAACATATTTGGCGACTTCGAAGAGGCCAAGAACACCTTCACCGACCTCTCCGAGACGATCAACGGCTTCGTCAACAGGAACGCCGATGCTCGTAACAAGGTCCTCAAGGAGTGGAAGAAGCTCGGCGGGCGTACCGACCTGATCGAAGGTATCAAAGCTGCCTTCGAAGCTCTGGGCGCCGTACTCAAGCCGATCCGTCAGGCGTTCCGGGATATTTTCCCCCGGAAGACCGGCAAGGATCTAGCAGACCTCACCAAGAGGTTCCGAGACTTCGCCGAAGGTCTCAAGATCGATCCAGACACAGCCGATGCGCTCCGGAGGACATTCGCCGGAGTCTTCGCTGTCCTGCATATCGTCACGTCGGTCATCGGCAACGTCATCAAGCTCTTTGGTCGCCTGTTCGGAGCCGCGGAGGATGGCGGTGGCAGCTTCCTGAACTTCACCGGCGGTATCGGTGATTTCCTGGTCGCGATCGACAACGCCCTGACCAAGGGTGGGGCTCTGGAGGCATTCTTCGGAGCTCTCGAAGCCATCATCAAGGTGCCGCTGTCGCTGGTGCAGGACTTCGGCAAGGCCCTCGGGTCGATGTTCTCCGGCGATGGCGCCGACGATGCCGACAAGACCAAGACCGCTCTGGACAATCTCAGCTCTGCAGTCGAGCCGCTGAAGAGAGTCCTCGAGCAGCTGGGTGGTGCCTGGGATTACGTGGCGGACAAGATGAAGGCGGTCGGGGACTTCCTGGCTCCCATCATTGAATCTGTCCTGGAGGAGCTCAGGGACATTGGCGATATTGTCGCCAAGGAGTTCAAGAAGATCAACTGGGATCAGGCGCTGGAGGCACTGGAGACAGGCCTCATCGCTGGCATATTCCTGAAGATCAAGGATCTGTTCACCGGCAACCTGAGCATCGACGTCGGTGGCGGAGCCATCGGGAATCTGTCCAAGGCCATGGAGACCTTGACAGACAACCTGAAGGCGATCCAGCGCAACATCCAGGCGAACACCTTGCTGCAGATCGCTACGGCGGTTGTTCTCCTGGCTGGTGGCATCACCGTCATCTCCAACATCGACGGTGAGAAGCTGCAGAAGGCGATGACGGCCATCGCTGTCGGTCTGGGCGAGCTTCTGGCGGCCATGGCCCTTCTGGGCGCAGCCTCCAAGGGTCTCCCGATCGTGGGCATGCCGCTCATCGCAGCATCGCTGGTTCTGCTGGCGGGGGCGATCGTCATCCTGGCGGGCGCCATCAAGATCATGTCCGGTATGGACTGGGAAGAGATGGGCCGCGGCCTGGCGGGCGTGGCTGGTGCACTGATCGTGGTCGGCATCGGTACTCGGGCGATGAACCCGGCTATGACGCTGGCGGCGGCAGCCACCCTCATCCCACTGGCCATTGGACTCAATCTCCTCGGCTCGGCCGTGAAGATATTTGCGTCCATGAGCTGGGAGGACATGGCCAAGGGGATCCTAGGTTTGGCCGGGGCACTCGCTGCCATCGGCCTGGCCCTGACCCTGATGCCAGCCACGGTGACCCTCATCGGTCCCGGGTTGTTCCTGGTGGCGATCGCACTGACCCTCATCGGTGGTGCGGTCAAGACGTTCGGTGAGATGGATCTGAAGGAGATGGGCCAAGGCATTCTGGGCATTGCAGGCGCCCTGGCTGCTATCGGGCTCGCCATATCCTTGATCCCTCCCACCATCGTGGCTCAGGCTGCGGGACTGGTCATTCTCGGCGTTGCCCTGGTGGGCATCGGTGCTGCAGTGGCTCTGTTCGGCAGCATGGATATTCCGACCCTGGTCAAGGGGATCGCGGCTATCGGAGCCATGCTGGTAGTGATGGCCATCGGTCTCACGGCAATGAGCGGAACTCTCCTAGGGTCCGTAGCGTTGCTGGGTGCCGCAGCGGCCTTCGCAGTTCTGGCCCCGGCGTTGTTTGCCATGGGGAACATGAAGTGGTCAGTCATCCTCAAGGGCCTGGCAGTCATGGCGCTGACGTTGGGCGTCCTGGCGGTGGTCGGTGCCCTAGCGTCAGGCCCCCTCATGTCGCTGGGCATCGCCATTGCCGTGCTGGGTGGCGGTCTGTTGGTGGTTGCCACAGCCTTCTTCGTATTCTCCGCCGCCCTGGCCAAGCTGGGTGTGGAGGGTCCGAAGGGGATTGCGGCACTCACCGCTGCCGTATCTGCATTCATCCTGATCTTGCCCGACTTGATCATCGATTTCGTCAAGGGCATGCTGTCGATCCTCGATGCATTGACCGGATTGGCGCCGAAGATCGTGGTGGCGCTGGGCAAGATGCTGGCCATCCTGTTCCAGTTCATCAAGGATCAGTCGCCGAAGTTGGCTCAGGCTGCCATAGCCTTCTTCAGCGCACTCCTCGATGTGCTGGTCGGGTTGACACCCAAGATCATCGACGCAGCAGGCAAGATCATCACGAGCCTTATTCAGGGGCTCGCCGATAATGTCGGCCCGCTGGTCAATGCGGGTGCCAATCTCATTGTCAATTTCCTCACCGGACTTGGCAATGCGATTCCTCGAGTCGTTACCGCGGCTGAGAGGGTGGCCCGGAAGTTCCTGAATGCTCTGTCCGACGGTCTGGTGGGTCTGATCGACGCAGGTTTCGACGCGCTGATCAGGTTCCTCAACGGGCTGGAGAACGCAATCCGTGAGAACGGGCCCCGTCTGCGGGAGGCAGGCTGGGGTGTCGCCGACGCCATCTTGGATGGCATTGTCGATGGTTTCGACGAGCTCGGAGACAAGATGCTGGAGGCGGCGGAGAAGCTACTCGGCAAACTCCCCAAGGCCATGCGGAAGGTCCTCGGAATCAAGTCCCCATCGACGGTGGCACACAAGATCGGTACACAGGTGATGCTCGGCTTGGCAAACGGGCTCGACTCACAGGCCCCGGCCGAAGCCATGGCCAGCACTGCGAAATCGGTGGTGGACGCGGCTAAGGACGGGTTTGGAAAGGTTCCAGATGTCCTGGGAGACGTTGTGCAGACCGACCCGGTTATCACTCCGGTGCTGGATCTGTCCAAGGTCGACAAGGAAGCGCAGAAACTGGACAACCTGACCAATGTAGTGCCCATCACTGCAGCGGCTTCGTTCGATTCGGCCTCGGCCATATCTGCGGAGACAGCGGCGGCAGCATTGGCTGCTGCTGAGGCGGCCCAAGCAGAAGCGGTCGCTCCGATGCAGTTCACGCAGAACAACTACTCGCCCGAGTCTCTTTCTGACGTCGAGATCTATCGACAGACGAACAACCAGCTCTCCCTGGCAAAGAGCAAGGCGGGTTAGCCGTAGAGAGCCCTGCGAAGCCTACCTCCCGGGCTTCGTGGGGCCCTCACCCCCCAGAAAGGAGGTGCGAGTGCTCACCAGTATCGACTACGTTGCTCCTCCGGGGGCGACTTGGCCCAACTACAGGTTCTACATGACGCCGCCGGATGCGTTCGAGCCTGTGCATATTCGTAACGTCACAGGGCTGGATCCGGTCATCGCCACGGTTAACACTCGTGGCTTCGGAGTGGTGGACGGTGAGTTCTACGTCGGCTCCTCCGTCCCCAAGCGCAACATCGTCATCACCATGGGTCTCAACACCATCGGTGGAGCAGCCACGGTGTCCGGCGCTCGCGACCTCCTGTACCGATATTTCCTCCCCAAGTCCCTGGTCAAGTTGCAGTTCAACTTCGACAACCGGGATCCGGTACAGATCGACGGCTACATGGAGAGCCTCACCGGGGATCGCTTCAGTCAGGATCCGGAGATGCAGCTCTCCGTCATCTGCCCCAAGCCCAACTTCCTCAGCTTCACCGATTACATATTCTTCGGTGAGTCCAGCTCGTCCGATACTCCCAACGAGGAGGAGATCCTCTACCTCGGTGACGCCGGGGCGGGATTCGTTTTCGAGATGGAGGCCGGATCGTCCGAGGTCTTCTCCGGAGACATCGAGGTGCGCAAGCGCGTCGGAGAGTCTACCGGCTTCGCTGCCATGAACTTCAACGGCGTCTATATTCCCCAGGATTGGACGCTGGTCATCGACACTCGTCAGGGGCACAAGCGGGTCGAAGCCGTGCCTCCGCCGGAAGACGATGAGTCGGAGAAGATCAACCAGTTCGCCACCATGGACGACGTGACGTACTGGATGCAGATCTTCGCCGGTACGAACAACTTCTCCGTCAAGGCCACCGGCATCTCGCGGGACTGGCGGATCACCTACCGCAATGAGTTCGTGGGGGTGTGATGGAGCTCTACACCATCGAGTTCATCCCCGGAGAGGATGTCGACTACCGTCGAGACCAGATCATCGACGAGTACGAATCGCTTATTTGGACCGAGAGGTTCATCGAAGCGGGTGACTTCCAGCTGGTCATTCCAGCCAGCCACAAGAACGCTGTCCTCACACGCCCCAACAACCTCGTGGGCGTGAACACCTCTCGAGAGATCTGCATCATCACTTCTCGGGAGATCAAGGACGGGGTCATCACGGCCAAGGGGCCCACCATCGAGAAGTTCTTCGATGAGCGGCCCATTGAGAAGCAGGAGATGGGCGACAACACCGCTGATCTCATGCGCAGGATCGTGGAGCAAATGCAGGAGAGGGATGAGGGATATTTCGCCATCCCGGGCCTCCGCATCGGTCTGACAGCCGACACCTACGATCTGCACCTCGAGCAAATCGAGGCCGGAGGAGTACATAGCACGCTGCTGGGCATTGCGCAAAAGGGCAACGTCGGCATGGCTGTGTACTGGGTAGCAGAAGAAGACGGACGTCATGAGTTGGCCTTCTCCTCACGGGTAGGAGTGGATCACTCAGACGTCATATTCTTCTCGCCCGACCTGGACAACTACGCCAATGTCTCCGAGCTGTATTCCGTCGAAGGCTCCAAGAGCGTCATCATCGCGATGCCGCCTGCGGAGCTGGTGAAGGATGGCGAGCTCGCCGAAGGCATGGAGCCGGTCCAGGTCAGCAACAACGGGTCCTTCGAGACCAACGCGTTCGAGAAGCGCTTCGGGGTCATATCTACGGATGAGATCACCGAGGACATGCTCTCCGGCGCAGATGATGAGGAGAAGCGCAACAATCTGCGTGACCTCATGTACGACAAGGCCACCGATGCTCTCATGGCGGCCAAGAAGGACAAGATCACCGACGGGGAAATCACTCCGGCGGCGCAGTACAAGTACTACAACGAAAGCAATCCGGATGACGAGTTGACGTATCGCCTGGGTGACACGGTGCGAGTTGCGGGAAACTTCACCGATCCTGTCAAGGCGGTCGTCACGGAGTACATCCAGTCGTCTGATGGAACTGGTAGCAGGGCATATCCGACAGTGACCGTGCCCGCAGATGAGATTCCGTCCGACCCGACGTAGTGGGGGATTGAAACGATATAGGGAGACACCAGGGTGAACCCTGAGCAGTATGACTCCTGGTCGCGGGTTGTGGCGTTCTCGCTCAAACTCATGGGCCTGTTGGGGATCTTGTTCGTCCCCGTATTCTGGGCTGCGACCGGTCGAATCGAGCTCGCGTTCCTTCCTTTCTTCGGCACGCTTGCGGGGGTGGGTCAGGGACTCGACGTTCTGAAAGAAATCAAGACAAGAGGAGGGGGTAGTGCTGACCGTGAGCCCTAGAACCCGACTCATGATCTGTGCCGCGGTCATCGTATTGTCCGCGGGCTATGGGGTGCTCATCACCAAGGATCCTGATTTTGCCCAGGCCATCATGCTGGGCTACGTCGGCATCCTCTTGACCATATTTGTCTTGGTCGAGGTGTGGAGACATGAATGAGGACCCCAACACCGAGGAGAACAGGATCATCGACCGACGTCGGAACGGATACGAAGAGGTCGAGAGAAAGCTCGATGAGCATGCTGAAGAGATTCGCATGCTGTTCCGCAAGTGGTTCATCATCGGGCTGATCGCGTTCTCCATCATCGCTGTTTCCAGCGGTGTGGCACTGATCGGGTACGGATTGGTGCTGCGCTCCCAAGCTGACTTCACCCGCGATATTCAGGAGCAACGCCGTGAAGCCACGTTGGATGCATGCCAAGAGACGAACGAGCGCAACGAGGCCACAAAGAAGGCGCTCGAAGTTGGTTCCACCGAGGACCAGCGGAATGCGCCGGACGATGCGGCGCGACAGGAGATCCGTCGACGGGTGGCAGTGACCATCGCACTCATCGATGCTCTGGTACCGCACAAGGACTGTCAGAAGCTCGTCACCGAGCGAGTGCAGGGTAAGCTGTGACTGGTCAAGACACAGAAGAGTTCGACCCCCTGGCTCCGGACCGGCCTGAGCGGCGCAAGAGCGATCGCCTTCTCAAAAAGGTAGTTCGACTGGTCATATTCATCGGTCTCATGCTCATGCTGTTCGTGGGCTACGTACTCCTGCAGTCCTACGAGGGTCGTGTGGCCCTGGTGAATTCACAAAGAGCAGGCTGCGAACGAGGCAAGGAAGACCGTAAGGTCAACGCCCAAGGTTGGCGCATCGCTGAAGAAGCACGTCGTGCTGAGGGTCAAGAAGTAGTGGCTCTGGCGTACGACAAGATCGCCACCAGCCTGGAAGAGCGTGCAGCAATCAACTGCACGGAAGCATTTCCGAAAGCGAGCTTCATCCCGTGATCATCACGAACAAGCTGTGGTACGACCGGCTGAAGTTCTTGGCTCAGGTCGGCTTCCCGGCTGTGGGTACGCTGTACTTCGCCCTGGCCGGGCTGTGGGGACTGCCTGCAGCTGAGCAAGTCGTCGGCACCATCGTGGCAGTCGACGCATTTCTGGGGGTGATCCTCCAGATCTCGACGGCGCAGTACAACGCCCAGAACCTGGGCGGCAGTATCGACGTGGAGAAGGTCGGAGATCGTCTAGTCTACACGCTCAACCTGAACGACGATCCCGAACACCTGCAGGACAAGGAGAACGTGTCCTTCAGGGTGAACAAACCAGATCTAGGGGGGTGATTTCTTGGCCCCTGAGAGAGGTTTCGGACTGATCGTCTGGGCGATCGTCGTCGTCATCCTGGTTGTCCTGGCCGTCTACGTCGTGAAGCAGCTGGCATAGGGGGGTCGCGAAGGAAACTTCGCGTCTAATGAGACAACCCCCAAAGGAGATTAATGTTCAATTTCAGAGCCAAACCAGACAATCATCTCGATCGTGAGATCCGCCGAACCACGCTCAAGATGAACGGCTATGAGCCAACCACCAAGGAATACGGTGAGTTGCTAGACCGGCTTCAGAAGCTACACAAACTGCGCGCAGAAGACAAGCCCGCATGCGTGAGCCCTGATACCGCCCTGACAACCGCCGCCTACCTGGTAGGTATGGTCATAATCGTCCATCACGAGCACGTCGGTGTGATCACCACGAAAGCCATGAGCCATCTGGTGAAGCCAAAGTAACAAGAACTTCACAGGAAAGTCCAAGCGAGAGCCCCCTAACGGGGGCTTTAGCTTTGGTCTATTTTTTCGCGGCAAAAACTTGCCTCCTAATGAGAGACCACAAAATTCAAGGAGAGCAGCAATGCCCATCACACAGAAGAACGTCCACCACGCCATCGCCGCCGCCATCGTCGCCGACCTCGTTGTGTACGCGAATACCCGGAGACTTGTCCGCAAGACCCGCAAGGAGAACAACACCCTGCGAGCCATCGTCAAGTACCAGGATCGCCACATCAACTACCTCTGCGACGTCCTCGACCGCAACGACGTGAAGGTGACTGCCTTCGACAAGATCGCCATGCACGACCTCAAGAACGAACCCATCTGATCCCTCGCCTTAGCCCCTAACATGGGGCTAAGGTTTCGCGAGAAAAACACTCCTTCTAATGAGACCGTTAATCCATTCAAGGAGACCGCAATGAAGAAGCTCGCCGCCAAGGCCACTTCCGCCAAGAACCACGTCATCAAGCACCGCGCCAAGTACGCTGCTGCGACCACCGCCTCGGTGTTCGTCGCCATCAGCATCCGCAACGCCCGCTGCCTGAACGAGTTCTTCGCCGAGAAGGGCATCGACCCGACCGAGTACTACTGCCCCGAACTCTTCGCCGAGATCAACGCCTAAGCCTCAGACCCCGCCATGGGGTCTAGGTTTCGCGCATTTTACATCTCCTCTAATGAGACCAATCTAATAAGGAGACTTAAAATGGATTTCGACTTCAGCCGCCGTTGCGACCGCGACATCGAGAGCCTGATCAAGGATCTCACGCGTCAAGCATCCGCCTTCATGGTGGATCGTGACGAGCGTGAGGAACTGACCAAGCAGATCGCCCGCCTTCGCGCCAGCCTGAACCCGACCATCAAGATCGACCGTTAGCACCTCAGCCAAGACCCCGCCATGGGGTCTAGGTTTCGCGCAGGATACTTGGGCTCTAATGAGAACCACTATCAAGGAGCCCAGAATGACCCAGTCGAACCATATCCTCGCCCTCGTCCAGACCCTCCTCGATGACATCGAGCAGACCGAAGCCCTCATCAACGAGGCCCGCGTTGCCTTTCCCAGCAACGTAGGCTTCCAGATGAAGCTCGAGATGCTCGAGCATCGCATGGAGGGAAACCGAGATGCCGTTGACAAGATCGCCAAGTCCGTCCTCAGCACCACCTAGTACCTCGCCTAGACCCCAACATGGGGTTTAGGTTTCGCAGCAAAAACTTCTCCTCTAATGAGAAACCACTACAAGGAGTAATCCCATGAACGAATTCCTCGAAAGCCTGAAGCGTCAGGCCATCGAAAACCCGATCGTCGCCCTCGGCGTCGGCGCCGCCCTCATCACCGCGATGAGCAAGCTCGTCGACTCCACCAGCGACAGTCGCAACTCGAAGGCCTGGGCCAAGGAGGTCGAGCGTCGCAACCGGAAGTCCAAGTAGTCGCCTCAGCTAGAGCCCCCGCCCGGGCTCTAGTTTTTTCTCTTTCGCGTGAAAAACACAGGGTCTAATGAGACCCCGTATAACCTTACACGAAAGAATCGCAATGACCATCAAGAACCCCGTCGCCGCCATCCTCGCCCGTCGCGCCAACAAGCGCTACGACGCCATGATCGCCGCCTCGCAGGCCAAGCTGGCCCTCACGACCCACGTCCCCGGTTACACCAAGATCTACGCCTAAAGCTAAAGCCCCTACACGGGGCTAAGGCTTTCAAACTCGAAAGGTATATTCATGTCACAGACCGCCGCTGTCATGCCCCGTGTCGATCTCCTCAAGATCGGAAAGGGGTCCAAGCTGCACATCCCACACAACGATCGTCCGCTGTGCGAGGTCGGTAACTACAACCTCGAGCAGCAGCCGGACGTGTCTCGTGTCGTGGGAGACGGGGTCAGCTGCCGCAACTGCCTCCGCCAGGCGGAGCGCATCGCCGCCTACCTCTGACCCCGCAGGGGGTCTGAAAGGATCCCCATGACGCATCGGAAGTATGGCATCGCTCTAGTCGGTGTCGTTGCTCTGGGTGTTCTTATTTTGGGCCTCTTCGCTGGCTGGTGGGCAGCCAAGGAGCTCGAGCTCAAGAACGACCAGGTGCGTGTCAGCCGTAGCACCGGCCTGGAGCAGGGGGCCAAAGTGTCCAAGCAGTTCTGGGGCAACGTGTGCGACAACCAGGTCAGCACTGCGTTCGCCCCCCTTGATGGTGATATTGCCGGACAGGCCACCTCCGCCGTCGACCAGACGGGCAAGCACTCACAGTGCTCGGTGATCATCACCAACAAGAAGAAGTTCAAGCGCAAGGTGCTGTGCGCCATCAAGGTGCACGAGGACGGTCACCTGGCGGGTAAGGGTCATTCCGATGATCCGAACAACATCATGTACTTCAAGATCACGGACAAGAACATCCCTGCGGGGTGCTTCGATCCGTCCAAGAAGGGAGGGTAGTATGGCCTTGAGTGAGGCCGCTGTTGCCAAGGCATTGACTCGTCTGGGTCACTACCGTGTCACGACGGCTCAGTACGTCGCACTGGAGGGACCGCCCGATGATATTTCGGGGAGTCTGCTTCTGGCCCTGGGTCTGCGGGAGTCCCTCCTGCAGAACATCAACAACAAGGCCCAGAGCGACAAGGGCTGTTTCCAGATCACAGAGCGCTATCACGGCGCCTTCCTGCGATCGGAACCGGGCTGTCCGGAGGGCACCTGGATCGGGGTCCCTGACCACAGCGCCTTCGAGGATGGGTACTGCCCGCGCTTCACACCGGCTCTGCACTATGCGTTGTCGATGCTGCAGCAAGCTCGGATGTACGCGCTGCGCAACGGCGTCACTGGCGATGATGTCATTCGCTTCGCCATCGCGTCCTACAACGCTGGTCTCGGCGGAGCCATCGAGGGCTACCGGGCAGGCGACATCGACCTCAAGACCACGGGTGGCGACTACTCGGCCTGGGTCATCGAGCACCGGACACTGATCAACCGCTGGCTCAACGATCACCCCAACTGGAAGATCACGACGCTATAATTCGCGTAGAAAACTTCGCCTCTAATGAGAGAAGACCCCAGTTGCCGCTTCCATATGAAGCAGCTCTCAGCCCCGCTTCCATATGAAGCAGCGCTGAGTGGGTCTTCTCTTTTTCTGCCACATAAACTAAGGAGAATCAAGATGACGTGGAAGGAAAGATGGGCGCAGTTGAAGCAGAACGCGAAGGTCAACGCTGTCGTGAATCACGTCGAGGCGAACAAGAAGACGTACCTCGTCGGCATGGGCGGAGCCGCCGTTGGTGGTGGTATGGCTCTGATGTTCAAGAGCCGTCCCAACATCACTCAGATCAACAACACGGTCGCTCCGAGCATCGCTCCGGTGTTCAACAACGACAACTCGGCGATGGTGAACTTCGGTGGCACCATGAGCAAGATCGTCAAGCGGACTTCTGATGGGAAGATCTGGGAGACCGTTACCGAAGCTGCCACTGAGGAAGGTGTCACCCTTCCCATGATGTCCAAGCATCTCAACGGCCGTAGCCCACATATCTATGGGCAGACCTACGAAATCATCGGCCTCAGGACCGCAGGCTGATGGCGACCTACGAGATCGTCACCCCAGCAAGTGCAAACCTGAAGCTCTCCGACAAGGAGCATCAGTGGATGAAGGCCTACGTCCGTTGGACGCTGGGTCTTCGTTCGTCGTACCCCAACGGTTCACTGGAAGGTCTGCTCGACTACCAGATGGAGCGCATCGCCAACAGCGTCGAGTTCATGCTGAGGGGGATGCCGACCCGAGGAGGAAGCGGTGTGGGTTAGAGGCTATATCCGAAGGGGTGAGCCCAACGACCTCTTCTGGATCGAGCAGACGCCTCGCAGGTACGGCTGTCTGTCGTTCCTGTTCGACGTGTTCATGCTCATCGTCACCGCTGGTTGGTGGCTGCTGTGGATCCTAATCCGCGAATGGCGCGGACGTCGTCGCTAATACACAAGATCGAAAGGTAGGGAATGAGACTCCCCCAGCTGCAAAAGATGGCAGAGAAGTTCTTCAGTGACAACGCCTCGAGCATCCTCACGGGAGTGGGCATGGTCGGCGTGGTCGGTACCGCAGTCCTGACGCATCGGGCCGCTGTCAAGGCCAGCTACGTCATCAACGAAGAGCGGGAGCGTCGGACCACCGAGACGATCCCGGACGCAATCGAGGGCACCGAGATGGTGGGCATGGTGTGGAAGTTCTACGTGCCGCCGGTGGCCTTGGGAGCTGCCACGATCGCGTCCATCTACGGGGCGAATCGGATGTCGGCCCAGAAGGCGGCCGCTCTGGCCGCTGCCTACGGCATCTCCGAGTCCCGCTTCGCGGAGTACAAGGAGAAGACCCTGGAGAAGCTCGGGGTCAAGAAGGAGACCGATCTGCGAGCCGAGATCGCTCAGGACCGGGTGAGCAAGGACGAGTCCAGCCAGGTCATCATCCTCACGGATGGCGACGTGCTGTGTTACGACCTGCTCACGGGCCGGTACTTCCGCTCGTCGGTGGAGAAGATCCGCAAGGCGGAGAACAAGCTCAACCAGGAGTTGATGTACCACGAGTACGCCTCCCTGAGCTCCTTCTTCGACGACGTCGGCCTGGAGGCCACCCAGTACACCGACGAGGTGGGCTGGAACCAGGCGACCGATGGTGTGGTCGAGGTGAAGTTCTCCACCACGACGTCCACGGACGATCGGCCCTGCATCGCGATCGAGTTCGCCACGCCGCCTCACCCCTCGTACCACAACCAGTACTGAGGTCGCCATGAAGCTCATCAGACTCGTCTGCTACCTCGTCACGGCGAACGTCGCGTACGAGGTGTACAAGGGCTGGAAGCGCGACCAGGAGGAAGGAACATGAGAAAGCTCCGCGGCTACATCCTGTTCGCAGTCGCTGCATACTGCTTCGCGAAGGCGTACGAGACGTCCAAGCGACGCTACCCGCTCGGGGACACGACCATGCCCATCGTCAACGAGCCGGAGACCGAGCCCGTCGACATCCCCGTGGACCGAGTGGAGGTCGTCGTGGCCCAGGCTCAGAACGGCAAAGGAGGACGTTCGTAGTGCTGAAGAAGAGCATCACCTACACCGATCTCAGTGGTGAGACGGTGACCGAGGACTTCTACTTCCACCTGTCCAAGGCGGACCTGGTGGAGATGGAGATGTCGCACAAGGGCGGGATGTCCGCGTTCCTGCAGCGCATCGCCAAGTCCGAAGACGGCAAGGCCATCATCTCCGAGTTCAAGAACCTCATCCTCGGCGCCTACGGCCAGAAGTCCGACGACGGCCGTCGGTTCATCAAGTCCGAGGCTCTGCGTGAGGAGTTCATGAGCAGCGAGGCGTACAGCGCGCTGTTCTTCGAGCTCTGCACCGACGCCAACGCCGCGGCCGAGTTCGTCAACGGCATCGTCCCGCCCAACCTGGATCAGGAGATGGCAGCGGTGGCCAAGGCGGAGCAGCCGATGCACAACGAGTCCATGGCTGTGCGACGCAACGTGTTCGAGAACGATCGCGTCGGCGACGACCCGGGCGAGCCGGTGGAGAACGCTCCGCGCGTGCTCTCTCACGCCGAGGCAACCGAGATGGACGCGGACGAGCTGCGTTCCGGCCTGGCCACGGGACGCTACACGTTCCGGTAGTACAAGACTTGTCTCAGGAGCTCTCCTTCTCCTGAGGCAGTAAGGGGGGTCTCACACCCGGGGCGCTAGCACAGGTCCCGGGTGCCCGCTCTCGCGTGAAAAACACAGCGTCTAATGAGACCGTTAATTCAAACCTCAAGGAGATTCAAATGCCCCAGCAGAACGCCATCATCAAGACCGCCGTCCACATGATCGTTGCCGGGTACGCACAGAAGACCGCCAAGACCGTCATCGTCGAGAACACCAACACCAACCCCGACAGCATCCTGCTGTCCGCTGGTACGTTCCTCGCCGGAGAGACTGTCGCCAGCATGTCCGACCCGTACACCAGCAAGATCGTCGACGCCAGCGTCTCGAAGATCAAGTCCCTGTTCAGCAAGAAGAACAACCCCGAGTCCGAGTAACAACTCAAGCTTAGAACCCACACGGGTTCTGAGTTTTCTATTTTTGCGAAAGCGAGCTAATGGATCAATTTCCGCCGAACAGCCGCAAGGCTCGGGTCCAGGGAGATCCCCCCAAGCCCAAGAAGCTGAAGCAGGTTACTTCGGCCAGTGCGCATCAGCGCAAGCCTTCGTGGGGCAAGCAGTTCCAGGCCACGTTCATGAGCGGTAGCGCGGAGACCGCGTTCCACTACATGATCGCCAACGTCATCATCCCGTCCATCCGGGACATGTTCGTCGAGGCGGCGCAGTCCGGAGTCGAGCGTCTCTTCTACGGCGACGGGGGTCGCAGGGGGCGCGCGCCTGGTCCCAGCCCATACGGACGTGTGCAGTACAACCAGCCCGTCAACCGGCCGCAGGCTGCTGTGCAGCAGGTGCTGCCGCGACAGGCACGAGCTCGACACGCCTTCGGCGAGATCATCATCCCGTCTCGCCAGGAAGCAGAAGAAGTGCTGGACCAGATGTTCGACGCACTGTCGCAGTACGACGAGGTGACAGTGGCCGACCTGTACGAGCTCACAGGCATCCAGAGCTCACACACAGACCACAAGTGGGGCTGGGTGGAACTCCGCGGCGCCACTGTGGGCCGTGTCAGGGGTGGTGGTTACCTCCTGGACCTACCCGATCCGGAGCCACTGAACAACTGATGAACGATCAGGAGATGCGGGAGTGGGTCTCTGATCTGTACAAAGGGCCACGCTGGAAGAGGCGAGTTAGCCTCATGCCTTGCGAACAGATCTACATGATCTACCACTCCAAGCAGGTCATCGATGAGGGCAAGGCCGAAGAGGCCAACGAGCCCGAACAGCTGAAACTCGATATTTAGGAGCACCAAGATGAAGCTAGTCCCCAACGCGGTGAAGGGAGCACTCGGGCGTCATTCACTGAAGCTCGACAAGGCGTCCCCCAACCTGCTGTTCGGTCTGGGTGTCGGCGGGATGGTCCTGTCCACGGCCCTGGCCTGCCGGGCCACGCTCAAGATGAGCGAGGTGATGGAGACGGCCAAGAACGACCTCACCATCGCCAAGTCGCTGGACTACAGCGAGTCCACCGAGGCCAACGCGCAGCAGCGCGACATCGCCATCATCCACGGACGGGCAGCGATCGCGTCGGTCAAGCTGTACGCACCGTCGGTGGCGCTCGGCGCAGCGTCCATCGCCTGCCTGACCAAGTCGCACAACCTCCTGCAGGGCCGCAACCTGGCTCTGACCGCGGCCTACGCTGCCGTGGACGAGGCCTTCACCGCCTACCGCGACCGTGTGGTCACCAAGTACGGCGAGGACGTGGACCGCGAGCTGCGCTACGACGTCCGGGACGTGGAGTACAAGCAGATCGGCACCGACAAGATCGTCAAGGGGCGGCGCGTCGGCCCAGGCGGGGAGTCGATGTACGCACGGTTCTTCGACCAGACGTCACCGTCCTGGTCCAAGGACCCGGAGTACAACAACACCTTCCTGATCTGCCAGCAAAACTGGTTCAACGATCTCCTCAAGGTGAGGGGGCACGTGTTCCTCAACGAGGTCTACGACGGCCTCGGGATCCCCCGCACTCGAGCGGGGCAGGTCGTGGGCTGGATGATCTCCCGCGACGGGAGCAGCGACAACTACATCGACTTCGGCATCTTCGATGGGGAGTCGCAGGTCGCGCGGGACTTCATGAACGGGCGAGAGGGTGCCATCCTGCTCGACTTCAACGTCGACGGCACCATCTACGACAAGATCGACCCGGATTCGGAGGACATCAAGCCATGGCAGAGGTGAAGGAAGAGGCGGTGAAGATCGCCGAAGTGACCGCGGAGAACGTCCACGAGATCGCGGACCACATCCCCGAGGTCGTGCAGTCCCTGACCAAGGTGAAGTTCGGCTTCGCCGCCCTGGGCGCAGCTGTCGGAGCCGCCACAGCGGCCTTCGTCACGTACCGTCTCCTCGACAAGAAGCTGAGGGAGCAGTACGCCGCTCAGGCGGAGGAGGAAATCGACGGGATGCGGGATCACTTTCGCTCCCGTCTGGTGGTCAAGGAGGAGAAGCCCGACCTCTCTGCACTCAACCAGCGGACAAAGGACCTGGGGTACCAGGGTCCGCAGCCAGTGCAAGGAGGGCCGGGGGCTCCTGTGACATCAGCCACTCCCGAGGTGGAGACGCGCAACATCTTCGAGACGACGCCGCAGTCCTTCACCGTGACCGGGTCGGGTCACCAGTGGGACTACGACAAGGAAGTCGCCTATCGCGCCACTCTGGTGCCGGGAGCTCCCTACGTCATCCACGAGGACGAGCGCCACGACCAGGATTGCGTGGACTACGCGGACACCACGCTGACGTGGTACAGCGGCGACGACATCCTGTGCGATGATGACGACCGCGCTCTGCCCGACGTGGAGGAGATCATCGGCCTGGCCAACCTCGCGCGCTTCGGGGACGGCACGGATGACGAGAACGTGATGTTCATCCGCAACGACCGCCTCGAGGTGATCATGGAGGTGAACCGATCACCGAACAGCTACACCGAGGAGGTCCATGGCCTTTCACATTCGGAGGAGCCCCCACGTCGCCGTCGTTCGCCGAAGTGGGATGACTAACGTCACCCAGATCAGCCAGGCAGACGAACGCTGGAAGTCGGCCTACTTCTACTGGCTGGTGGAGCAGACGCACACGGGAGGACATCAGGAGCACACGTACAACGATGTCCTCTCGCTTCTCTACCAGAAGGAGTTCGTATGGCTGGTGGCCAACGACGACAATCGGATGGAGGATGGGCGCGACCTGCGGGGGGAGTTCCTGCGGGAGGCCAACGCACCGATCCGTATTACGATTGGGCACTTCGGCTATATCTCGGTTCTCGAGGTCCTGGTCGCACTGTCCAGACGCTTGTCCTTCGTCGCGGGGGAGCAGGCCGAAGGCTGGGCCTGGCAGCTGATGGAGAACTTGGATCTCCACCGGATGTCGGACCCTCTGTCCAATCGCAAGGCCAAGAAGGCGGATGAGATCCTGGAGCGACTGGTGTGGCGTACATACGACGCCGACGGCCAGGGTGGGTTCTTCCCGCTGCAGAACTCCGAACGAGATCAGACCAAGGTAGAGATCTGGTACCAGATGCAAGCCTACGTTGGGGAAATCCACCCCGAATATTAAGGAGGTGTAATGGACTTTTATCAGATCCGAACAAGAGAGAACAAATCTGGGGGGATGGAACTCTTTCCGGAGTTCGTAGTCGAGAGCTCCAAGGATCTGATGGTCC
>Ga0190271_10000167_pt1 | contig 33169 bp, 32 predicted proteins | sample Popmic356T_FD_133747 | JGI IMG/M metagenome (GOLD analysis project Ga0190271, IMG submission 133747) | Populus adjacent soil microbial communities from riparian zone of Weber River, Utah, USA - 356 T | ecosystem: Environmental > Terrestrial > Soil > Riparian zone | place: USA: Utah | collected...
CTCAATGCCAAGGACAGCGACATCGTCAACATGGCGGCGATTGCCGCCTACAATGCGGGAGCGTGAGGAGCGATTGCTCTAAGCCGGCGGGAGTGGGACGCCCCTTCATCCTGCCTCCGCTTGGCTCGGCCGCCCTCTCCCCGCTGGGGAGAGGAGGTTTTCAAGGCTTGCACCCGGTCCGGCCGGTCGTGCTCAGCGCGGCGCCAGCACCATCATCATCTGCCGGCCTTCGAGCTTCGGCTCGGCCTCGACCTTGGCGATGGTCGCGGTTTCCTCACGGACCTTGTTCAGGAGTTGCATGCCGAGTTCCATATGCGCCATTTCGCGGCCACGGAAGCGCAGTGTCAGCTTGACCTTGTCGCCTTCTTCGAAGAATCGGCGCACAGCGCGCATCTTCACTTCGTAGTCGTGGTCGTCGATGTTCGGCCGCATCTTGATCTCTTTGATCTCGATGATCTTCTGATGCTTGCGCGCCTCGGCGGCCTTCTTCTGGTTGGCGTATTTCAGCTTGCCGAGATCGAGGATCTTGACGACCGGCGGAACGGCATTTGGGGAGATTTCGACGAGGTCGAGCCCGGCTTCTTCAGCCGCCAGCAGTGCCTCGTTGATGGAAACGTCGCCGCGGTTGTGTCCGTCGGCATCGATAAGTTGAACGCGCGCGACACGAATGTCGAGATTGGCGCGGGGACCGTCCTTGACTGGGGCGGTAGCTTTAAAAGGTCTGCGAATGGCTTTTGTCTCCTCGGGCCGTTGATGATGTTTGCAGGGCCGCGCCTATGTGGCGGCGGCGAGCGCGAAGTCAATAGCACAAGATAACTGAAAAGACAGCCGCTTTGAGCGCTGGTTCAGCGGCGATGAGCTTCTGTGACAGCGGCTTTCGCCAATAACGGCGCTATGGCATGAGGCTTACACCAAGAAGGAGCGGCCATGCCAGACGAACCAAGACAGGACATCGACGTCGACGGCGTGAGCATAGCGCTGCGCGCCATTGCCGGCAAAGCGCCCGGCGTCGTCTGGCTCGGCGGCTATCGCTCCGACATGCTGGGCACCAAAGCGCAGCATCTCGCCGACATCTGCCGGGCGCAGGGGCGCGCTTTTCTACGGCACGATTATTCCGGCCACGGCGAGTCCGGCGGTGCGTTCGCCGATGGCACGATCTCGAAGTGGGTAGCGCAGAGCATCGGCGTCTTCCGCCAATTCTGCGAAGGCCCGCAGATCCTGGTCGGCTCGTCCATGGGCGCGTGGATCGCGCTGCGCATGGTGGAGGACCTGCGCAAGGCCGGCGAGGGCGCGCGCATTGCCGGATTGGTGCTCATCGCACCGGCGCCCGACTTCACGGTCGAGCTGATCGAACCGGCGCTGACGAAAAAGCAGAAGAAGGAGCTGGCGGACAAGGGCTATTTCGAGGAGCCGTCGGCCTATGATTTCAATCCGTATGTCTACACCAAGGCCCTGATCGATGACGGGCGGCTGAACCGGGTGATGGACAAGCCGATCGACACCCATTGTCCCGTGCACATCCTGCAGGGGCTGAAGGACGAGGACGTGCCGTCGGCGCACGCCCTAAAGCTTGCCAGCCTGATGCCGTCCGACGACGTGACCGTGGCGCTTATCCCCGACGGCGATCATCGCCTGTCGCGCCCGCAGGATTTGGACATGCTGGCGAAGGCGGTTGACGCGCTGGTCCAGCGGGCCGGCTGATGCGCCTTTCCATTCCCATTTCCGCCTTTGTCGCGGCAATCGTCGGCTTCGGCGGCACGCTGGCCATCATCATCGCCGCGGCACAGGCGGTCGGCGCAACCCAGGCGCAGACCGCGAGTTGGGTGACGGCGCTCTGCCTCGCCATGGCTGTCGAGAGCTTCTATTTGTCGTGGCGCACGAGAATGCCGGTCATCAGCGCATGGTCGACGCCGGGCGCGGCACTGATTGCCGCATCGACCGGCTTCACCATGCCGGAAGCGGTCGGCGCTTTCATCGTTGCGGCCGTGCTCTTGATTGTCACCGGTCTGTTTCGTCCGCTGACGGATCTGATTTCTAGGATTCCGGCCTCCATTGCGTCGGGCATGTTGGCCGGCATTGTCGCCACCTTCGCCATCAATGCCGTGAAAACCATTCCGGTCGATCCCTGGCTCATCCTGCCGCTCATCGCGGCGTTCTTCGTGATTCGCCTGTTCAATCCGTCGCTCTCCGTGCTGGCGGTCCTGCTCGGCGGCGGGCTGGCGGCATGGCTGACAGGGCGCGTCGGGCCGTTGCCCGGCGCCGAACTTTCGACGCTGACCTGGGTATGGCCGGAGTTCACCCTCTCGGCAGCCATCGGCCTGGGACTGCCGCTCTATCTGGTCACAATGGCCTCGCAGAACCTCTCCGGCCTCGCTGTGCTCAAGGCCGCCGGCTATTCGCCCCCGGCGGGGCCGCTGATCGGCTTCACCGGCCTGATATCCTTGCTGACCGCGCCGCTTTGCGCCTCGACCAGCAACCTGGCCGCCATCTCGGCGGCAATCTGCACCGGCCCCGATGTGCATCCGGATCCAGCCGAGCGCTGGAAGACCGGGCCGTTCTACGCACTTGCCTATCTCGTCTTCGCGGCCTTTGGCGCCTCGCTGGTGGCGATTTTCGCCGTTCTGCCGGCAACGCTGATTGCGCTGGTGGCCGGCTTGGCCCTGCTGGCGTCGCTCGCCAACGCGTTGGCAATTGCCCTCAAGGACGACGCCGAGCGCATCGCGGCGACGATTACTTTCTTGGTGACGGCCTCCGGCCTTACGCTGTTCGGCGTGGGCGCTGCCTTCTGGGGCCTTGTCGGCGGGCTGATCGTGCTCGGGCTTGAGCGGTTGAGACGGCGCTGAGGCTGCCCCGGAGCCTGTCATCTCCTTTTGCGATTAAGTCGCAGCTTTTCAGCAGTTTATGCGGATTTGGGCCAAGGGATCTTGAATCGCCATTTTTGTCATCCCATTTCGAATTCGTGCAGCCCAGACACATGCTGCGTTTGAACGGAAGGAATGGAAGTACGATGAACACCACTGCCTTGATCCGCCCGGCCTGGACGCCGGCGACCATTGCGCTGACGGTGATCGGCTTCATGGTTTTCTGGCCGCTCGGCCTGGCCATGCTGGCTTACATCATCTGGGGCGACCGGCTTGACGGGTTCAAGCGCGACGCCAACCGGGCGACCGACGGTTTCTTTGCCGGCTGCCGCCGCAGCGCCGACAAGGCGCATCGCTGGGGCCATGCTACCCGCACCGGCAACGTCGCCTTTGACGATTGGCGCGAAAAGGAACTCGAGCGCCTGGTCGCGGAGCGCCGCAAGCTTGACGAGATGTACGAGGAGTTCGACGCCTACGCCCGCGAATTGCGCCGCGCCAAGGACCAGGAAGAATTCGACCGCTTCATGTCCGACCGCGCACGGTCGACCGCCCCGGTCCCAACCTCGACGCCGTCGGCTCCGGCCAGGGGCCGCAACAAGCCCAGCGGCTTGCTCGACGAAGCGTAAGCTCGCCTGGCTCGAAGAGATACGGCGCCGCGTTCAGCGGCGCCGTTTTCGTATCGGCGTGGCGCAAAAGCGTTTGTCGCCTCCGCCTTATCAGACAGTCCCACCCCTGCTGCGAATCATCTAATCTGCCTTGCGATGTCCTTCGGCTTCTTCCGCACCCTGACGAAAGCGCGCCCGGTTCCGGCGACGGAACGTGAGCATGTCGTCGCCGGCCGCACCCTGCCGCTGCGCGTCGTCGAGAACGAGCGGGCACGTCGTCTGACGCTGCGTATCGACGCCGGCGGCCGTGGCCTTCGCGTCACCGTGCCGCCGGGCATCGCGCGCGGTGAGGTGGACCGCTTCCTTGTCCGGCATCAGGGCTGGCTGGAACAGAGGCTCGCCAAAACCCCTGATCGCCCCCAGGTGCGGCCGGGTATCAAGATCCCTGTGCGCGGCGCGGCGCATCTGATCGTTCACGAGCCGACGACTCGCGGCACCGTTACCGTCAGCAGCGACGAACGCGGGCCGCTGCTCATCGTCACCGGCGACCGGCGACACCTGCCGCGCCGCATCGCCGATTTTCTTAAGCGCGAGGCCAAGACCGAGATCGAGGCGCTGGTAGCGCGGCATACCGGCGCCATCGGCAAGCGGGCAAAGGGGGTACGGTTCAAAGACACCACCAGCCGCTGGGGCTCCTGCACCTCGGAGGGGTCGTTGTCCTTCTCCTGGCGCATCATGATGGCGCCGGCGCCCGTCATCAATTATCTCGTCGCGCATGAAGTGGCGCATCTCAAGGAGATGAATCACGGGCCGAAATTCTGGAAGCTGTGCACCGAGCTTTGCCCCGACACCAAGCGCTGCAAGGATTGGCTGAAGCGCAATGGCGGCGTGCTGCAAGCAATCCTGTTCGAGTAGCGGCGGCCTGCCGCTCATCGCTCGGAACAACCGCCATGGAACCGCGTTTTCGAACCAGGGACATGATGTTCAGGGAAGGAAACGAAAATGAAGAAACTTATTCTCGCAGCAGTATTGGGTCTCGCCATGGCTGGTGGCGCGATTGCACAGACTAATCCTCCGGCAGGATCGGCCGCTGGCGACCCCGGCGCGGCTGACAAGACGAAATCCGTAAGCGACCCGGCCGTCATTCAGGGTTTTTACAGCGATTCCTCGATGACGAAGCTGAAGACGGCTGAGGAAGTGAAGGCCGGTTGGGCCCGCCTGAACATTCAGGACCAGACCGCGGTCAAGGAACAGTGCAAGGCCACCGATATCACGGAGAACATGAAGCTTCTCTGCGCCGCTGTCGAGACGATGTAGAATAGTTGCGAAAATAGGCAAAGCGAGCGGCGGCCCAAGTGGCCGCCGTTTTTGTTGGCGCTCTACCGCAACCACTCCTCGATAAAATCCAGGAACACCTGCACGCGTGGAGCGCGGAAGCGGCCCTTGGGCACGACAGCCCACAGCGACATCGTGTTGGCGCGGTTGATGTCGGCGAGGATCTCCACAAGCCGATCCTCGCGCACCGCTTTGCCGACGACGAAATCCGCCAGGCGCACGATGCCATGGCCGGCGATCGCCATGTCGAACAGCATGCCGACATTGTCGCATGAGAATGGCCCCTTGGGCAGGTATTGGATGATGCCTCGCGAGGTTGCCAGCGGCCATAACGTTGCCTGCGTCTGGCTGGAAAGCGCGATGCAGCGGTGCCGCTGCAGATCATCCGCCGTCAGCGGCGTTCCATATTTCCGGAGGTAGGAGGGTGCAGCGCAAATCAGGCGTCGACCCTCGGCGATCTTGCGCACTGCCATGTCGGATTCGGCCGAAGGGCTGCCCCGGATGACGATGTCTGCCTGCTCGGCCACCGGGTCGATCAGGCGGTCGCTCAGGCTAAGGTCGATCCGCACGTCCTGAAATTGTTCAAGGAAGACGGGGACCGCGTGCAGCAGCGTCTGCCGGGCGAAGCCCGTGCTGGCATTGATCCGCAGCAGGCCCCTCGGTTTGCCGCGCGAGGCGGAAACATCCGCTTCGGTGCGATCGATCAGGTCCAGCACCTCGCGGGCGCGCTCCAGATAGATCGCGCCTTCCGGCGTCAGCGCCAGCCGCCGCGTCGTGCGGGTCAGCAGCCGCACGCCGAGCCTGTCCTCCATGCGCGACACGGTCTTCGACAGCGCCGACGGAGTAACGCGCAGATCCTCCGCTGCCTTGGCGAAGCTGCCGAGATCGTTAATCCGCGCAAATGCCTTCATATCCTCAGACGTTGGCACTCATGATCTCCAGGCACGAATATCCGGCAAACTAAGCACATTATGAGCAATGGCGGCAGTGATATTTTCTCCCGGTCCTTCCTGGGAGATGACCCATGCGTCACGACCATCCATGCATGCCTACCGATTTTGACCACTATCGGCGGCTCGCTGCTCGGCGTCGCCGCGCGGCAAGGCGACTGTTCATGGCAAGGGTCGTGCAGCGGCTGCGCGCCGCGGCCGGCCTTCTGTCTCGACTCCGCCGATATTTCGTGTCACTGCCCGAAAATGGCTCTCGACATCAAAATCTGCGGCCTGAAGACGCCTGAGACAATTGCTGCGGCGATGGACGGCGGCGCGACGCATGTCGGCTTCATCTTCTTCGAGAAGAGCCCGCGATACATCGCGCCGGAGTTGGCAGGTGAACTGCGCAAGGCAGCGCTGGGCCGCGCGCTGGCCGTTGCAGTCACCGTCGACGCTGACGACGCGACGCTCGATCGGATCGTCGACCAACTGCACCCGGATTTGCTGCAGCTGCACGGCAAGGAACTGCCGGCGCGCGTGGATGCCATCGGCGCCCGCTACAGCCTGCCGGTGATGAAGGCCTTTGCCATTGAGAGCGCGGCTGATTTTGCGCAGATCGACGCTTATCGCAGCGTCGCGGACCGTTTCCTGTTTGACGCCAAGCCGCCCGCTGGCTCGGAACTGCCGGGCGGCAACGGCGTCTCGTTCGATTGGCCGATCCTGGCAGGTCTCGATCCTTCCGTGGACTATCTGCTCTCGGGCGGGCTGAACGCCGGCAATATCGGCGGGGCGCTGCGGCTCGCCAATCCCCCCGGGATCGACGTCTCGTCGGGCGTTGAAAGCGCGCCCGGCGTCAAGGATGTTCGCCTCATTGACGCATTTTTCCGGGCGACCCGCGCCGCGCTGGCTGAGACCGCCGCCTGAGACGGTTGGCATAGTTTACTTTTTGCCCGGGAGGCGCATAAGCGGTGGCAGCGTCCGCCCAGGCCGAAAGCGGATTGTCCCAAGCATTGCCGGATAATGATCATGAACAAGCCGATTGAGCCGAACTCCTTCCGCACAGGACCCAACGAACAGGGCATGTTCGGCATTTTCGGCGGGCGTTTCGTGGCCGAAACGCTGATGCCGCTGATCCTCGACCTCGAACGGCACTGGAACGAGGTCAAGACCGATCCCGAATTCAAGGCCGAATTGCAGAACCTTTCGACTCACTATGCCGGCCGGCCCTCGAAGCTCTATTTCGCAGAGGGCTTGACGCGCCACATTCGCAAGCTTGCCGCGGAGAAGGGCCTGTCGGGCGGCGCGAAGGTCTATTTCAAGCGCGAGGACCTGAACCACACCGGCTCGCACAAGATCAACAACTGCCTCGGCCAGATCCTGCTCGCCAAGCGGATGGGCAAGAAGCGCATCATCGCCGAGACCGGCGCCGGCCAGCACGGTGTCGCATCCGCCACGGTCGCGGCGCGTTTCGGTTTTCCCTGCGTCGTCTATATGGGCGCGACCGACGTCGAGCGGCAGAAGCCCAATGTCTTCCGCATGAAGCTGCTCGGCGCCGAGGTACGGCCAGTCACTGCCGGTCATGGCACGTTGAAGGACGCCATGAACGAGGCGCTGCGCGACTGGGTGACCCATGTCGAGGACACCTACTACCTGATCGGCACGGCGGCAGGCCCGCATCCCTATCCGGAACTCGTGCGCGACTTCCAATCGGTGATCGGCACGGAGGCCCGCGCCCAGATCCTTGAGCAGGAAGGGCGGCTGCCGGACGCGATCATCGCCGCCGTGGGCGGCGGCTCCAACGCGATCGGCCTGTTCCACCCCTTCCTCGACGACAAGGAGGTGCGCATCATCGGCATCGAAGCAGGCGGACGCGGGCTGGAGGGCATCGAGCACTGCGCTTCGATGAATGCCGGCAAGCCCGGCGTCCTGCACGGCAACCGCACCTACCTGCTGCAGAACGAAGACGGCCAGATCCTCGACGGCCATTCCATCTCCGCCGGCCTCGATTATCCCGGTGTCGGTCCTGAGCACAGCTGGCTGCGCGACACGGGTCGTGTCGAGTACGTGCCCATTCTGGACAATGAAGCACTTGACGCTTTCCAGCTCTGCACCAAGGCCGAAGGCATCATTCCGGCGCTGGAGTCGGCGCACGCGATCGCCCATGCGGTGAAGCTGGCGCCCACCATGGCGCAGGACCAGATCATCATCGTCAACCTGTCCGGGCGGGGCGACAAGGATGTGCACACCGTCGCCAGCATGATGGGCATGGAGGTCTGAGCCTGAAAGCCTGATCCATGCGCGCCGACTATCCCGATTTCGGCCTGAATGAGGAGCAGCGGCGGCTCGCGGTGCGCAGCCACTACTACGAGTGGCCCGGCATGGACGGGGAGCGCGGCGAGATCTGGTGCTACACCGACCGCTTCTCCTATGCCGCCGGCGAGGAGGTGACCTTCTTCGTTTCCTCGACCTCGCCGGCATATGAAATCTCTATCGTCCGTGATGGCGCAACCGAGACCCCTGTCTTCAACCAGCGCAACCTGACGGCGCGATGGCAGGCCGCGCCCGACCAATGCTCGGTCGAAGGCTGCGGCTGGCAAGCCTCGTTCGCCCTTCGCATCCCGCCCGAATGGCCATCTGGCGCATATCGGGCAACGCTGCGCGCGGAGGGGCGCGGCGGAGCGCCGATCCACTCGCATCACCTCTTCATCGTCAAGCCAGCGATGGGCGCGAAACCCGGACGCATTCTGCAGGTTGCGGCCACGGGGACATGGCTCGCCTACAACAGCTGGGGCGGGTCAAACCACTATGAGGGCATCACCGGACCGGCTCGCAATCAGTTCGCCACCCATGTCAGCACGCAGCGGCCTTGGTGCCGCGGCTTCGTCGTGCTGCCGCCCGATGCGCCGCGCGTGCCGCTCGAAAATGCCGTGCCGCCGGCGGCAACGCCGCGCTATCCCCACATGGAATGGGCCTTCGCGACCGGCCATTCGAAGAAATATGCCTCCGCAGGCTGGGCCAGCTATGACAGCCACATGTTCCGCTGGGCGGAGCGGGCCGGCTACGCCATCGATCTTGCCAGCCAGCACGAGTTGCACACCACGCCGCACCTGCTCGATGGCTATGATTGCGTGGTCTTTGTCGGTCATGACGAATACTGGACATGGGAGATGCGCGACGCCGTCGACGCCTATGTCGAGCAGGGTGGCCATGCGGCGCGCTTCGCCGGCAATTTCATGTGGCAGACGCGGCTGGAGGACGATGGGCGTCGCCAGGTCTGCTACAAATACCGCGCACGCGCCGAGGACCCCGCCTATCAGGGCGACGTCACACGCGCGACCAATAGCTGGGAGGCGCCGGAGATTGGCCGCCCCGGCGCGCTGACCTTCGGGCTCAACGCTTCGAACGGCGTCTATGTCGGGTGGGGCGGCTGCGCCCCGCGCGGCATGCGCGGCTTTCCCGTCTATCGTCCCGAGCATTGGGCCTTCGCCGGCGCCGGCCTCTACTATGGCGACATGCTGGGCGCCGACAGCCATGTCTTCGGCTATGAGGTGGATGGGCTGGATCACGAGATCCGTGGCGGCTTGCCCTATCCCACCGCGACATCCGGCGCGCCGGAAGGTCTTCAGATTTTGGCGGTCGGCCTGGCCAGCCAGGTCGAGGAGAGCGCTGACGTTCCGCTGAAGGATCAGTTTCTCGGCGATGAGGATGGCAGGTTCATCGCCGAAACGCTCTATGGCACGGCCAGCGACGAAAACCTGGACAAGGTGAAGCGGTCGAACGGGATGATCGTCAATTTCCAGCGCGGCAAGGGCGAGGTGTTCCACGCCGGCAGTTGCGAATGGGTGGCCGGCCTGATGCGCCGCGATCCTATCGTGGAGCGCGTGACATCGAATGTGCTCGACAAATATCTCTGGCGTCGGGGACGCGGATAGCGCCGGGGCAGTAGGGGATGACAATAATGGAGTCGGAGGTAACTCTATGGTAGAGCTGCCTTTCGACAAAGGACGGACAATAGGCGATGGGCGAACATCGACTGGCCTTGCATCTTGATGATGAGACCATGCTCAAACTTGAGCGCGAGGCGCGCGCAACCCATGTGAGCCAGGCGGAAATTGCCGAGAAGGCGATCCGGTCCTTTCTCGATATTCAGGAGTTCGAGCGAGAAATCCTGTGTCAAAGGATCGCCGAAGCGGACAAGGGTGTATTCATTTCAGGCGAAGCCATGCACCAATGGATCGAGAGTTGGGGGACGGAGAAAGAACTCCCACCTCCCGAGCCGGACATCTTTTTGCCGCCGCGCCGTGCATGAGGCTTGTCTATCTGGACTCGACCAAACCTGATCTGGCTTGGTACAGGCACTATTATCGTTCCGTCTCTTCCAGCAGGCGCGAAGCGAGCGGCGAAAGCCTACCTGACCGCAATTAACACTCTCGTCGAAAACCCACTGATGGGGCAGGCCGTTTCCGATGAAATTAGACGGTATTCCGTTCAGAAGACCCCGTTTTCGATCTTCTATCGGCTCACGGAACAGTACATAGAGATCGTCCGAATTTGGGATCAGCGGGCCGATCCGACCAAGCTGGAACTGCACGAAGAGGCGAGCATTATCGCATGACCACCCGCATCGACCGCCGCATGGCGAAACTCAAGGCCGAAGGGCGCCCGGCCCTTGTGACCTATTTCATGGCTGGCGATCCGGACTATGCGACGTCGCTGTCGATCATGCGCGGTTTGCCCAAGGCGGGCGCCGATGTGATCGAACTCGGCATGCCCTTCTCCGACCCGATGGCCGATGGTCCGGCGATTCAGGCTGCGGGCCTGCGCGCGCTGAAGGGAGGACAGACGCTGGTCAAGACCCTGGAGATGGCGGCAGAGTTTCGCGCCGGCGACGATGAGACGCCGATCGTGCTGATGGGATATTACAATCCGATCTATATTCACGGCGTCGACAAGTTCCTTTCGGATGCGAAACGGTCCGGCGTCGATGGACTGATCGTTGTCGACCTGCCACCGGAGATGGACGACGAACTGTGTATTCCGGCGGTCAAGGCGGGCATCAACTTCATCCGCCTGGCGACCCCTACGACCGACGACAAGCGGCTGCCCAAGGTGCTCGAGAACACTTCCGGCTTCGTCTATTATGTGTCGATGACCGGCATCACCGGTTCGGCCCTAGCCGACACGCAGAAGGTCGCCGCGGCGGTCAAGCGCATCAAGGCGCATACGGACCTGCCTGTCTGCGTCGGTTTCGGCGTGAAGACCGCAGAGCAGGCAAAGAAGATCGGCGCTTCCGCCGACGGCGTCGTCGTCGGCACGGCAATCGTCAACGCCATCGCCAATGTGCTGGGACCCAAGGGGGAGACGACCGCCGACCCGGCCGAAGCCGTCGCAACGCTGGTCAATGGGCTGGCTCAGGGAGTGCGCGCCGCACGCCTTGCTCCCGCCGAATAGTTGCTCCATCTATCAGGGGCCACGCCGCGGCCCGAAGGACCGACGCCATGAACTGGATAACCAATTACGTCCGCCCGAAGATCAACTCCATGCTGGGCCGGCGCGACATGCCGGAGAACCTCTGGATCAAGGATCCCGAGAGCGGCGAGATGGTCTTTCACAAGGACCTCGAGAGCAATCAGTGGGTGATTCCCTCGTCGGGCCACCATCTGAAGATCGCCGCGCGCGAACGCCTGAAGCATTTCTTCGACGGCGGCAGATATGATGTCATCGAAACGCCGCGAGTGGCGGTCGATCCGCTGCGCTTCCGCGCCGAAAAGCGCTACATCGACAAGTTGAAGGAAGACCGCGCCAAGACCGGACTGGACGACGCCGTTCTTTCCGGAACCGGAACGATCAATGGCGTGCCTATTGTCGCGACGGTCCAGGATTTCGCCTTCATGGGTGGATCGCTGGGGATGGCGGCCGGCGAGGCGATCGTGAAGGGATTTGAGGCCGCGCTGTCCCTGAGACGGCCGGTGGTGCTGTTTGCCGCCTCGGGCGGAGCGCGCATGCAGGAGGGGATTTTCTCCCTGATGCAGCTGCCGCGCTCGACCGTCATGGTCGATCGCCTGAAGGAGGCCGGCCTTCCCTATGTCGTTGTCCTCACCAATCCGACTACCGGTGGCGTCACCGCATCCTATGCCATGCTTGGCGACGTTCATATCGCCGAGCCGGGTGCGCTGATCGGGTTCGCCGGTCCGCGCGTCATCGAGCAAACGATTCGCGAGAAATTGCCGGAGGGTTTCCAGAAGGCCGAATATCTGCTCGACCACGGGATGGTGGACATGGTGGTCTCGCGCCTGGAGCTGAAGGCGACCATCTCCCGCCTGCTGGGGATATTGCTGAAAGCGCCTGCTTCCGCCGCAATCGAGCCGGAAATCCTGCCGCCTGCGGTGATAAATGCCGAAGCGAGAGCTGGGGCGTAAGCGGCAAGCACGCTGCGTGTGGATATTTTGAAGACTGTGCTCAACGCGGCCGACCATGAGATCGAGCGCCTGATGGCGTTGCACCCGAAGGGTTACGACCTTTCGCTCGACCGAATCTCGCGGCTCATGGAAAGGCTTGGCAATCCGCAGGAGCGCCTGCCCCCGGTCATTCACATCGCGGGCACCAATGGCAAAGGCTCCGCCGCCGCCTTTTCGCGCGCGCTGCTCGAAGCAGCGGGATTGAAGGTGCATGTTCACACCTCGCCGCATTTGGTCAGCTGGCACGAGCGGTATCGCCTGGCAGCACCCGGCGGCGGGCGGTTTGTGGACGACGCTGTGCTGGCGGCTGCGATTTCCCGTGTGGCGAAAGCCAATGACGGCCAGACGATCACAGTGTTCGAGATCCTGACCGCCGTCACCTTCCTGCTGTTTTCCGAGCATCCCGCGGACGCCGCCATCGTCGAGGTCGGTCTGGGCGGGCGGTTCGACGCCACCAACCTGATCCCGAGCCCGGCGGTCTCGCTGATCATGCCGATATCGCTCGACCATGAGAGTTACCTTGGCGACAGAGTCGAACTGATCGCGGCCGAAAAGGCCGGCATCATGAAGCGTGGCCGGCCTGTCGTCGTCGGCGATCAGGAAACCGAGGCTGCGCGCGGCGTGCTCGTGGAGACCGCAGAGCGTCTTGGCTGCCCGCTGAAGGTCTACGGCCAGGATTTCGTCGCCTATGAAGAACATGGGCGTATGGCCTATCAGGACGAAGACGGGCTGATGGATATTTCGCCGCCGCGCCTGTTGGGCCGCCACCAGTTCGCCAACGCCGCCGCCGCCATTGCCGCCGTGCGGGTTGCCGGCTTCGACGTCGATGAAGCGACGGCAGACCGCGCCATGTCGCGGGTCGAGTGGCCGGGGCGCATGCAGCGCCTGCCTGCCGGTGCGATCCACAATCTGGCGCCCATCGGTGCCGAGGTCTGGCTTGACGGCGGGCACAATCCGGACGCCGGCGTTGTCGTTGCCGAAGCGCTTGCCGAGCTCGAGGAGCGGACGCCGCGCCCGCTGTTCCTCATTGCCGGTATGCTGAACACGAAGGACCAGCGCGGCTATTTCCGCGCCTTCCATGGCATGGCGCGCCATGTCTACACGGTGCCGATCCCCAATAGCGAGGCAGGCGTGCCGAACGACGAACTGGCGGTGCGCGCCAGCGAGGCGGGCCTTTCGGCCGAGCCGGTCAGTTCGGTCGCCAACGCGCTGATGCTTCTCCGCGACAATTGGGATGATCCCGACACGCCGCCGCGGATCATGATCTGCGGCTCGCTCTACCTGGTCGGGTCGGTGCTCGACGGAAACGGCACGCCCCCGGCCTGAATCGGGCCGGCGTCGAGCCTACAAAGCGACCGGCGGGTCGAACCGGCCGTTCACCTTGACGTCGAGCAGGAAGGTCCATCCTCCCTGCGGGTCCGCTGCCCGTTCGGCGTCGCTCATCCCTTTCCATGCAGATGTCACGGCCAGGTGCGAGGCATCCTTGCCGACAAAGACGGGACAGGAGGATTGCTTAGCCGGTACGGGTAGAGAACGAAGCAGCTTACCCTCGGGCGAGAAAGCGTCCACCCGCGCCTTGCCCCAATGGGCGTTCCACAGCACGCCATCCGCATCGACCACCGACCCGTCGATGCCACCACCCTCGCCGCTGCCATCGTAAAAAAGACGCGGCTCGCCAATCGGCAGCCCTGTCGCTGGATCGCAGCTAACCCGCATCAGCCTGTTGTGGCGACTATCGACATAATAGGCGGTCGCGCCGTCGGCGGAGAAACAGATCGAATTTGGAATGGCGATGGGGCTGAACAGCTGCCGCAATTCGCCTGCGCGATACCAATAGATCGCGCCCGCAGCGTCACCTTCTTCTTCCTTCGCCATCGTCCCGATCCAGAACGCGCCGGAGGGATGAACCCGCGAGTCGTTCGAGCGCGTCAGCGGGTTGTCGGCTTCGATCGCTTTGTGGAGCGTCAGCCTTCCGCTCGCCTTGTCGCGCAGTTCGAGGCCGCGCTCGGTCACCAGCAGTTGCCGGTTCGCATCCACCACCGCCAGCGCACTGGCCATGACCGGCAGGTCGTGGACCACGAGCTCGCCGTCGGGCATACGCTTTTCGAGCAGCTTCATCCCGATGATGTCGAACCAGTAGAGCGTGCCGGTCGCCGGATCGTAGGCCGGCCCTTCGCCAAGCTGACAGGGTCGGTCGGAGATAACTGAAACGCCGCTCATGGCTTGCGCTCCGGAAAGGTCGCGTCATAGGCGGCGACAGCCGCCTCGGCCCGTTCGCGCACGGCCGCCGCGCTCATCCCCGGCGCATAGAGGCTGGAGCCCAGTCCGAAAATCGAGACGTCCACCTTCGCATAGTCGGCGAAGTCCTTCTCCGACACGCCGCCGACAGCCCCCAGGATTGCGTCTTTGGGCAGCACCGCCTTGATCGCGGCGATGCCTTTGGATCCGAGCACGCTGGCGGGGAAAAACTTCAACGCCGAAGCTCCAAGCTTGATCGCTGCGAAGGCTTCGCTGGGGGTAAACACGCCGGGCATGGTCACCAGACGATGATGCGCGGCCCGGTGCATCACGTCGGCGTCGATATTGGGGCTGACCAGCAGCTTTCCGCCGGTTTCCGCGAGCCTGTCGACATCGCCAGCGGTGAGCACCGTCCCTGCGCCTAGCAAGGCGGACTTTGGCAGATCACTCACCAATGCGGCGATCGATGTGAACGGATCGGGTGAGTTCAGCGGCACTTCGATCGCCTCGATGCCGGCCTCGTAGACGGCGCGGCCGATGTCGAGCGCCTCGTCGGGCCTGAGACCGCGCAGGATCGCAACAAGGCCGCGCCGCAGTTTCGGATAGGTCGCCGTCAGGGCCATCAGTGCACCATGCCGCAATGTTTCGCCGCTTCGAACAGGCCGTGCCGCACAGCCTCGTCCGCATCGGCCTGTGTTGACGCAATACCCGCTGCGTCGAGTGCTGTCGCATAAAGGTCGTACATCAGGCCGGATCCCACGAGGATGACCGGGCTGCCGCCGACGCTGAAACGAAGGCGGGCGGAGGCGACTTCACCGCCGATCAGCAGGCCCGAAAGCCTGGCGGCAGCATCCTGCGAGGCAAGCTTGTGCAGCAGGCTGCCGGCCCGAATGCCGAAAAGGCGCGAGGTCAGCGCAGCAGGATCCGAGAGACCTTCCCTGACCGCCTCGGCGAATGCCTCGCTGCGCGACGAAAAAGCCAGCGCCCCACCCCCAAGCGAATGCTTCAACACACTTTCACGGGCAATCACGGAATAGAGCTCACCCGTCATCCAGGTGCCGAACCCAGACACGACGCCGTCGCTCACCTGCACCCATTTCGAATGCGTGCCCGGCATGCAGACCGTGTGGGTTCCAGGCCCGCGCAGGGTGCCAATCCCCGCCAGTTGCGTCTCCTCGCCGCGCATCACATCGGGCGACGCTTTGTCGTTCTGCGAGATGCCGGGGACGATGCGCACGTCGCGGGCAATACCGGGAATCCGCACCGCGCCGGCAAGGACCTCGCCAAGAGCCGCCGGCGTCTGTGCGTAGGGGGCCTCCAGCCAGCCCTGCCTCGCACCGGCCATGCCGCAGATGATGACGGGCAGGTCCCGTGCCGCGCCTAGCTCGGCCAAATGCCGCTCCAGAACCTTCTCGAAGCCTGTTCCAGCCGCCGACAACATGCCCTCGTCGCTGCGCCGTTCACCGAGAATGTTTCCGCCATTGTCAAGCAGCCAGACGCGCATGCGCGTCGTGCCCCAGTCGACCGCGGCGACTGCTGGCGGCGCGCCGTCGCTCACAAAACGCCACCGTCGACGATCAGCGTTTGCGCCGTCATCATCTTTGAGGCGTTCGAAGCGAGAAAGAGGCAAGGGCCGACGAGATCTTGCGGCTGCATCGGGTCCTTGATGGATTGCTTCGCAATATGCGCCGCCAGTGCTTCCTCGGTGACCCAAAGCGTTTTCTGCCGCTCCGTCATCACCCAACCCGGCGCAATCGCGTTGACGCGGATATTCATGGCGCCAAGCTCCATCGCCAGGCCCTTGGTCAAGCCAACGATCCCCGCCTTCGCGGCGGTGTAGATCGGCAGACCCGGTGTGTTCATCATGTAGGAGGTGGAGGTGAAATTGACGATGGCTCCGCCACCCGCCGCCTGCATGCCGGGCAGAACTGCCTGAATGGCGAAGAAGGCCTGCTTCAGGTTTATCGCCTGGTTCCTGTCCCAATATTCCGGCGTGGCGTCGGCGATCGCATGACGCTGGTCGAAAGCCGCATTGTTGACCAGGACTGTGACGGGTCCGTTGGCGCTCGCGGCCTTTGCCGCCGCATCACGAAGTGCGGCGGTGTCGGTGAGGTCGACATTGAAATAGAGGGGCCGCTTGCCGGTTTCCTTCTCCAGCGCATCGCAAAGAGCGATGCTGGAGTTCTCGGCGATATCGATGAACGCCACCTTCGAGCCTTGCCGCACAAATCCCGCCGTCAGTTCCGCGCCGATGCCGGAACCGCCTCCGGTCACCAGCACCGACACATTCTCAAGATCCGAATATCGCGCTGACGGCATTTCCCCTCCCGAAGCGCGGTCGAGCGCGCCATATTCCTCTTCGTCCATTGCTTAAGCTCGACACGCACACTGAGCAAGCGGAACGAACCCGGTGGCTCATTCACTGACCCGCCGGCGTTACTGGTCGAGCGGCAGGATGCGATAGATTTCGATCGCCTGCCCCTTGCTGGCGGGCACGATTTCAAACCCGCCCGGCGGTTCCCCACGCATCAGGCGTGCGTGCAGGCTGTCCGGCATTGTTCGCGTGATATCGGGGCTCTCGTCGGCCGTGCGGCAGACGGCGATCAGTCCGATGCCATTCTGCGCCAGCAACGCAGGCACTTTGGCGAGGTCTCCGGTCTCAATCGCATAGGCGAGAATATTGCCGGGGTTGCGGTGGTAAGGGCCTGCGATCGCACGATGATGGGTGTAGCGCAGGATCGGTGCGCCGATATTGACGCCGCTCATCACCGTCGCTTTGGGTAGCGCCGCCAATTCCCGGTAATCTGCCCGTTGGCCGCATGCGCCGCCTTGCGAGCGGTCCGGGCGCATCGACGTGGCGGGCTGGCCCTTGACGATGATTTCGAGGCCGGACGCCGCCGCGGCCCAGGTCAGATTGATGGAGAAGAGCCACGCCAGCAGCGGTTTTACCGTGTGACGCAGGCTCGACGCGGCCTGCAGGCTACGCCATTTTCCAACCCAGACGCCGAGCGGCAGCACCGCGATGCCAACCGCGAAGAGCGCGCCTCGAACCTGCCAAACCCCCGTGAGGATCGCCACGAGCAGAAACGCGCCCGCGATCAGATGCGGGGTGCGCTGCTCGCTGCGCCACGCGGCCAGCAACGAAACGATCAGCCCGAGGAGAGGTGTTGCGAAGAAGCCGGCGGCGACTGCCGGGTCGGAATGAACGAGCGACCACGCCGATTCGGTCTCCCGGACGTGATCGAGCCAATAGATCTTCTGCCTGATGTCGACGTCGGCGTAGGGCGCGGCCAGGCATTGCGGAAAGAAGACGAGCAGGACCAGGATTGTCGCCCCGCCGACGCCGGCGAGCGCCAATGCCCGGCCACGCCAGCTTCGCCTGGCGATCGGCGCCGAAACGGCAATCGCGAGGGCGACACCCGAAACGACCGCGATTGCCGATTGAGCGAGCGAAAATGCGTCGCACGCGGGCGAGAACCAGCGGGACGGCGCTATTGTGAGGATCGTCGCCAGCAACGCGGTGCCGGCGAAGGCGAGACCGAAGCCGGCCGTACCGCGCGCGGCCCGCTCTCCGAGAACCAGATAGCCGCCTGCGACGACCAGCCCCGCCGCGGCGACATAGGGTGCGGTCTCCATGCCGACCGCGAGGCTTAGACCGGCGCAGGCGCCCGCCGCTGCACCGGATAGCGCCGATCCCGTCGCAGGCATGTGCAGACGGATGAGGAAATAGATCGTCGCGACGGTAAGCAGGAACTGGATGTTGTGATGGTCCACATCGCCAAGGGAAAACATGCCGATGGAGAAGAGAGAGATCGTGCCTATGACCGTCGTCGGCAGCATGGCGGCGGGACCGCCGAACCCGGTAGCCGCTCGAACCAGCAAATACAGCGCGCCGCCGAACACGAGGATCGGCCACAGGATGGATGCGATGGTCTCGGCGGCCAGTGCGTCTCCAGTCAGCGCGGTGAAAACTGCGACCATGAGCGCCAGCGGGGCGTCAACCAGTCGCGACCAATGCATGACAAAGCCGCCTTCCGGACCCATGCGGTACTGAGTGAGATCGAACCAGCCCTGTCCCGCCAGAAGATCATGGACCTGAACCATCCGCATTAGACTGTCATTGTCGCCTCTTGAATTGGTCAGGCCGGCAGATCCGCCCACGATATCGGCAAAGACGAGGACGGCTATGCCAGCCAGCGCCGCGACGAAGGGCGTCGCATAGCGGGCTTCAAATCCGCTCCGCACTGTCCGGCTCGACGGCATCGGCTATTTTCCTGTTGGAAGAATTGAAATAGCCCGAGGGCGCACAACAAAGCGTAAAAAGTGCCGGGTCGATCGCCATCAGCCAGCCCTTTCGGCCGCTTGCGGAAACACCCATAGCGAGGTGAGCAGGTAGCTCGCCGCGCTGCTGATCGCCGTCGACACCACCGACATGAATATCGGCGTCGCACTGGCGCCATGAACCGCGAGGTGGGAGACGACGCCCGCCAAAAGCGCGCAGGTGAGCTGCGTGGCGAGGTATCGCGGCAAGGCGTGTCCATGCGAATGCGACGCGCCGAATGTCCAGCCCCGCTGCGCGAAATAGGCGCAGACAAAAGCGATGCCATAGGCAAGCGTACTGGCGACGAACGGACTCATCCCGGCGCGTGCGACGAAGATGTAGCTGAGCGCAAAAAGCAGCACGGCAGCCATGCCCCCGACGATCAGGAAGCGGATGATGCGATGATCAAGCAGGCGGTGCAGCGGAGCACCTACGCCGCGGCGGCGTCGGGCTGGCGACGGCCTTTCACGGGAATTTCCAAAACGCCGAGCAGGAAGGCTGAGAAGAATGCCTGCAATCCGATGACCACCAGGGTCAGTCCAAGCACGATGATGCGCGGCAATTCGGAATTATCGAGCGGACCGAAATCGATCCGCGCCCAGCGCAGGACGGCGTAGACGAACAGGCCCAGGCCGGTGAAGAGGCAAAGTCCTGCATTGAGCGCCAGACGATCGGTGCTGATGGAGCGGCTCAACCAGCCGGATCTGGCGGTTTCCGGCAGGAAGCCGGTGATGTGCGCATAGTAGCGGGATAAGGCGCCGAAGGTCAGCAATTGCGTTCCGGTGACGACCATGAAGCATGCCGCAACGAAGGTGTTGATGTCGAGTTCCATCGTCGTGTTGAGCCTGAGCGGTCCCAGGATCAGGAGCAGCGCCAGCGTCAGGCCCAACATGCACAGGGTGGTGCCGGGGACGAAAAACAGCCATCGCGGATTGTACATCAGCAGGAATTTCAAGTGCCGCCAGCCGTCGCGCCAGGTCTTCAGATGCGGCGGGCGGCTGCGTCCGTCCGGCTTCAGCGTCGTGGGCACCTCTTCGATCCTGAAACCGGCCAGCGCACTGCGCACGACCATCTCGCTCGCGAATTCCATGCCTGTGGTGTTGAGCTGCAGCGTGCGGATCTGCTGCACGTTGAAGCCGCGCAGGCCGCAGTGAAAGTCACCGGTCGGCACGCGGAAGAACAGCCGGCCGAGGAAGCTCAGCACGGGATTGCCGAGATAGCGGTGCAGCACGGGCATCGCGCCGGCCTCGATGCCGCCCTGAAACCGGTTACCCATGACAAGATCGGCGCCGGCACGCAGCCTTTCGACAAATCCGTCAAGCGCCGAGAAATCATAGCTGTCATCGGCGTCGCCCATGATGACATAGCGGCCGAGCGCCGCGTCGATACCGCCCAGCAGCGCCGCGCCGTAACCGCGTCCCGGCACGGCGACGACACGCGCGCCCAGCTTGGTTGCGATCTCCTGCGATCCGTCTGTGCTGCCATTGTCGGCGATGAGAACTTCGCCCGCTATGCCGGACGCGCTGAGATAGGCCTGCGCCTTTTCCACGCACAAGGCGATGGTTTCCGCCTCGTTGAGGCAGGGCATCAAAATCGTCAATTCCAGGGCTTTGGCTTTGCCGGGCGAAGCGACTGTCGCGAAGGCGTTCATGTCAGGTATCCGTGTTTAATCGCCCGCTAATATCCGACATTCCTTGGCGCCCTGTTAACGGATGCGCTGGTCCAGTTGGCACGCCTGCGCCAAGCCTGTAGAGGAAAGCGGAAACACTGCCTCCGGAGGCTCGATGTCGCTTAGAATTGCGGTCCAGATGGACCATGTCTCGACCGTCAACATAGCAGGCGACACGACTTTCGCCCTGTCCCTGGAGGCGCAGCGGCGCGGTCATAAGCTGTTCCACTATACGCCCGACCGCCTGTCGCTGCGGGACAGCAAGGCCTATGCGCGCGTCGAGGAAATGACCGTGCGCGACGAGAAGGGCAACCACTTCACGCTGGGCGAAGCGGTGCGCACCGACCTGTCGGAAATGGACGTGGTGCTGCTGCGGCAGGATCCGCCCTTCGACATGAACTACATCACGACGACGCACATCCTGGAGCGCATCCACCCCAAGACATTGGTGGTGAACGACCCCGCCTGGGTTCGCAACAGCCCCGAGAAGATATTCGTCACCGAGTTCCCCGACCTGATGCCGGAGACGCTGATCACCAAGGATCCGCGCGAGGTCGATGACTTCCGCAAGGAATTCGGCGACATCATCGTGAAGCCGATCTACGGCAATGGCGGCGCCGGTATTTTTCACCTGCACGAAGCCGACCGCAACCTTGCCTCGCTGCTCGAAATGTTCGCCCAGATGTTCCGCGAGCCCTACATCGTGCAGCGCTATCTGAAGGATGTGCGCAAGGGCGACAAGCGGATCATCCTGATCGACGGCGAGCCTGTCGGCGCGATCAACCGTGTGCCGGCGGAGCACGATTCACGCTCCAACATGCATGTCGGCGGGCGCGCCGAAAAAACCGAGCTGACGGCGCGCGAGCGCGAAATCTGCGAAAGAATAGGGCCTTCGCTGAAAGAGCGCGGCTTCATCCTGGTCGGCATCGACGTCATCGGCGACTATATGACGGAGATCAACGTCACCTCCCCGACCGGCATTCGTGAAGTGAAGCGCTTCGGCGGGGCTGACATCGCCGCATTGTTCTGGGATGCGGTAGAAGCAAAGCGCCGCTGATTTTTTGCCCACCGCTGTCGGCTGGCGTCTGCCTCGAACGTCCTCGGGGCATAGCAACCATTCCTGAAATGGAGACCGACATGAGCATCGATGCCACACCAGCGCACGATCGCGAACTCGTTATCACCCGACTGATCGACGCACCGCGCGAAAAGGTCTGGCGCTGCTGGACCGAACCGCAGTTGATTACGCAATGGTTCGCGCCGAAGCCCTGGTCGACGCCGAGCGCCGAGGTCGACGTGCGCGCCGGCGGCGCCAGCTGCATCACCATGCGTTCGCCCGAGGGCCAGGACTACCCCAACCACGGCGTCTATCTCGAAGTCGTTCCAAACGAGAAGCTGGTCTTCACGGACGCCTTCACCGGGCCATGGACGCCCTCCGAGAAGCCGTTCTTTGTTGGGATTCTGACCTTTGAAGATGAAGGCGGCAAGACGCGCTACACCGCTCGGGCGGCTCACTGGACCAGGGAAGACCGCGACGCGCACGACAAGATGGGCTTCCATGAGGGCTGGATGCAGTGCGCCGCCCAACTGGAGGAACTCGCCAAAACCCTCTGACGCCTGTTTGCCACCGAGCGGGTGGGCGCGCGAACATTCGTTCTCGAACTGCAACCGGATACAACCGCGCTGCATGCAGGGCGTGTAGTTGTTCCCTTAATGTTCTTGCAACGCCCGCTGGGTTGTGCTTGATTGCAACCCTGCTGCAGACAGCCACCCTGGGGTTGTGCGGCGAGGGGATAGGTCATGGTGTCACGCGTCAGCACGGTTGCGTTTCAAGGCATCGACGCATTGCCGGTCGACGTGCAGGTCATGGTCGCGCCCGGCAAGATGAATATCCACATTGTCGGCCTGCCGGACAAGGCGGTCGCCGAGAGCCGCGAGCGGGTGCAGGCCGCGCTGCATGCGTCCGGCCTGTCGGTGCCCGCCAAAAAGGTGACCGTCAATCTGGCGCCCGCCGACCTGCCGAAAGAAGGGAGCCACTACGATTTGCCGATCGCGCTCGGGCTGATGGCCGCGCTCGGCGCCATCCCCGGCGATGCACTCGCCGGCTATGTCGTGCTGGGCGAACTTGCGCTTGACGGCACGATTGCGGAGGTGTCCGGCGCGTTGCCGGCGGCGATGGGGGCCAATGCCCAGGGCAAGGGCCTGATCTGTCCATATGCCTCGGGACCGGAGGCCGCCTGGGCCGGGGCGGAGATCGACATTCTCGCCCCGCGCATCCTGATTGCCGTCGCCAACCATTTTCGCGGCACGCAGGTGCTGTCGCGGCCGCATCCGAGCGTGCGCCTTCCGGGCGCGAACCTTCCCGATCTCGCCGACATCAAGGGGCAGGAATCTGCCCGGCGGGCGCTCGAAGTGGCCGCGGCCGGCGGACACAATTTGCTGATGGTCGGCCCGCCCGGCGCCGGCAAGTCCATGCTGGCGCAGCGCCTGCCGTCGATCCTGCCGCCGCTTGAACCGCGCGAATTGCTTGAGGTCTCGATGGTTGCTTCGATTGCCGGCGAACTGTCCGGCGGCGGGCTGACCGATCGGCGGCCCTTCCGTGCCCCGCATCATTCGGCATCGATGGCGGCGATGGTCGGCGGCGGTTTGCGGGTCAGACCGGGGGAGGCCTCGATGGCGCATCACGGCGTGCTGTTCCTCGACGAATTTCCGGAATTCATGCCGCCGGTGCTCGATTCGCTGCGCCAGCCGATCGAAAGCGGAGAATGCGTCATCGCGCGGGCCAATTACCGCGTCACCTATCCCGCGCGCTTCCAACTGGTCGCGGCCATGAATCCCTGCCGCTGCGGCATGGCCGGCGAGCCCGGCTACCGCTGTGCACGTGGCCCGCGCTGCGCCGGCGATTACCAGGCCCGCATCTCGGGACCGCTGCTGGACCGCATCGATCTGCGCATCGACGTGCCGGCGGTTTCCGCCAGCGACATGATCCGCCCCTCGCAGGCGGAGACGAGCGCTGTGGTCGCGGCCCGCGTCGCCGCCGCGCGCGCCATACAGCGCCAGCGTTTCTCCGGACTGGCGGTCGGCACCACCAATGCGCGCTGCCCCACCTCTCTCGTCGAGCAAATCGCGCAGCCGGACGGCGCGGGGATGGTCCTGCTGCGCGAGGCCAGCGAGAAGCTCGGCTTCTCGGCCCGTGCCTATCATCGCGTGCTGCGCGTCGCCCGAACGCTGGCCGACCTCGACGGCGCCGATAAGGTCGGCCGCATCCATCTGGCCGAGGCCATATCCTATCGCCTGCCGGCCGAGCGAATGGCGCAAGCGGCCTAGCCGCCACCAAAATCTGCACCTCCACCCGGCACCACGTCGAAGGGCGGTCCGTAGCGACATCAGGGCTGCCGTTTCAGCGGAAGGCCGGCCGCAAAAGGGCATTGCCGTCCGCGAGAATCACCTCCAAACAGGCCAGCAATATAACTTGACTATTTTACTCCTGTATTGCACTTTCGAACTTCAACACCGCCGTCCATCCACGCGACACCAGCGAAAGGACCTCAAATGAACACATACAATGCCGACCTGCACCGCAGCCTTCGCCGGGACGCCGACGAGCGTACCGCCGGCTTGGACCTTATGCGCCTTGGTGTGCGGACGCTTTCCAGCGCCAGCCTGTTTCAGCGTGGTGAACACGAAATCGGCATCAGCCATGGCGAGTCGCTGTACCGGCTCAAGATCACCCGCCAGGGCAAGCTCATCCTCAACAAGTGAGCGAATTGCGCCGCCCTGCTGGCTGACGCCAGGGTGGCGCCCTAGAGGGTGACGCACTCGGTCGGCGCACCGAAGTGCACCAAGCCGTGAGCACTTCTCCCGCGCGCCTCACTGTTCTATCGTTCCAAGCAAATTAGGGCGCCTCATCCAGACAGGTCGTGGTATCCAGCTTTCCGGCGTCGAGCCTGCGAGCGGTGTGCCGAGTGATCCAGACGCACCCTCAAAAGATGCGGCTCCACGCCGACCTCAGCTGAAGAACAGCCACCCGACGAGAAGATAGGTCGGGATCAACACGATGCTGGACCAAAGCATATACCCCAGGAAGCTTGGCATTCTGACGCCGCGCTGGCGGGCAATGGCATAGACCATGAAGTTCGGCGCGTTGCCGATATAGCTGTTGGCTCCCATGAAGACGGCGCCTGAGGAAATCGCCGCCAGGGTTAGCGCCATCGACGTCATCAGCTCTTGAGCATCCCCTCCGGCCAGTTCGAAGAAGACCAGATAGGTCGGCGCATTGTCGAGGAAAGAAGACAGGGCGCCGGTCAGCCAGAAATAGGCGAGATTGTTGGGCGAGCCATCCTCATGAGTGACCAGGGCGACGAGCGGCGCCAGCGCGCCCTGTGGCCCTGCCTTGAGGATTGCGATCACCGGAATGATGGCGATGAAGATGCCGGCAAACAGCTTGGCGACCTCCAGAATCGGTCCCCATGAGAAGTCGTTGTCGGCGCGGTAGTCAGCCCGCGTCACCCGCATGGAAAGGCCCGCCAGAGCCAGGACCGCAAGATCGCGAACGACATTCTGTAATTCAAGCTCAACGCCGGCGACATGCAGCATCACGCCCGGATTCCAGATGGCCGACATCAGGATTGCCGCAATGACGCCGGCCAGCAGCAGGAAATTGACCAGACCGTAGATGCGGATCTTCGAGTCCGGCGTCGGGTCCTTGATCTTGGGCGCCCCTTCTTCCTTGCGATGGAAATGGAGGTCGAGCGCATAGAACGCCGCAAGGACGATCCCTGCGACCAATATCGTTTCGGCGAACAGATGCTGCGTCGTCCAGAAGAATTCCACGCCGCGCAGGAACCCGACGAAGAGCGGCGGATCGCCCAGCGGCGTCAGGGAGCCGCCGATATTGGAGACGAGGAAGATGAAGAAAATGATGACATGCGCGTTGAAGCGGCGGTTGTCATTGGCGCGGATGACAGGACGGATCATGATCATCGAGGCGCCCGTCGTCCCCACCAGCGAGGCGAGCACCGAGCCGATTGCCAGCAAGCCCACGTTGACCAGGGGCGTGCCGCGGATGTTCCCACGCACCAGGATGCCGCCCGAAATGGTATACAGCGCAAACAGAAGGATGATGAACGGCAGATATTCCAGCAGCATCGTGTGCAGCAGCGAGGCCATCGTCACTGGAAGCCCAAAGGCGAGGAGCATCGGCACAACCACGAGCAAGCTCCAGCCCAGCGTGATCTTGCCGTAGTGATGCTCCCAGAAATGCGTGTAGAGCACGGGCCCGGTCGCGATGGACAGCAAGACCCCTGCGAACGGAAGCGCCCAGGTTAACGGCATCGTCATGCCCGGAAGCTCCGCCGCCTCAGCGACGGCCGGCGAAACGGCGAGACTGAGCAGAGCAAGGCAAGCGAGGGTGGCGGTTCTTCCCAGGGTCAAACAGTCCTCCGTTCGCCTCTATGGCGCCAATGCGTAAGGTGGGCCGAGCCGGGACAGATTGACCGAATAATACGGGTCTTTGTCGAGGATCGCCGCCCATTTACGCCGCATGTATCTGATTTCGCCATTGAACGGCGCGACCTTCTCCGGATTGTCCTCACGACCGCGCGACTGGCTTTCCAGGTGGTGTAGCTCGGCGTGGGGCGTCCACAGGTTCCTGTAACCGGCTTTTTGCACCTTCAAACAGAAATCGACGTCGTTGAAAGCGATCTTGAGGTTCTCTTCATCGAGACCCCCAACCTCGTCAAAGACTTCCTTCCGCACAACCAGGCAGGCGCCGGTCACGGCAGAACAATTTCGCAACACCAAAGCCTGCCCGAAATAGCCGCCATCCCGTCGGTCCAAACCGCGATAGGCGTGGTCAGCCACACCGCCGACCCCCAGGACCACCCCAGCATGCTGGACAGTCTTGTCCGCGTAGATAAGCTTGGCGCCGACGCAGCCGATGTCCGGCCGCGCCGCCCATGACACCATTTCGGTGAGCCAGTCCGCGTCGATCACCTCAATGTCGTTGTTGATCAGGCCGAGCAAAGTTCCCCTGGCCTCGCCTGCAGCGAAATTGTTGATCTCCGAATAGTTGAACGGTTTGGTGTAGCTGATCACCCTGACCTTCGGATGCTGGGCGATCCGGGCATTGAAGGCCAGCGTTTCCTTCCGAACCGACCCGTTGTCGATCAGCAGGATCTCGAAATTCTGATAGCTTGTCTCTTCGAGGATCGTCGCGATGCAGCCCTTGGTGAGCTTGACCTTGTCCTTGGCCGGAATGATCAGGCTGACCAGAGGTTGAACCTCAGGCGGTTCAAACCGCACGCGGTAATAGGGCGTGCCGGGAGCCGGCTCCACCTTGGCCGGTAACCCCATGCGCTGAACATGGTCGCGCAGCGCCAGCATGCCGGCTTGGTAGGCGTAGCTCTTCTCGGCGCCACTGGACGCGACGGAACCCTTGGCTGCGCGCCAGTGATAGAGCACCTTCGGAATATGTAGCACAGAGCCCGGTTCGATCCGCTCCAAAATCCGAAAAGTGAGATCGTAGTCCTGGCTGCCTTCGAAGCCCTTTCGCCAGCCGCCCACGGCGCGAATGTTTTCGGCGCGGTGAACCGTGAGGTGGTTGAAGTAATTCTGCGAGCGGAACAGTTCAGGCGAATAATCCGGCTTGAAACAGGGGTCGTAGCGAAGGCCCAGTTCGTTGAGCTTGTCCTCGTCCGAGTAGATGAGTTGCGCTTGTGGGTTCGCTGCAATCGCCAGCGCAATCTCCGCCAGCGAATCCGAACGAAGCACGTCGTCATGATCGAGCAGCGCCACCCACTCGCCGGTCGCCAACGCGAAAGCTGAGTTGGTTGCCTCGCTGATATGGCCGTTGCTCTCGCGGAACACGGCCCTGATGCGCTTGTCCCCGGTCGCGTACTCCTCAATGATCGCGCGCAGCTGCGGCTGCTGCGAGCAATCATCGGCGATGCACAGTTCCCAATTCCGATAGATCTGCCCGGTCACGCTTTCGATAGCTGCGCGCAGCAGATCCTCCGGCGTGTTGTAGACCGGCATGACGACGGAGATGAGAGGTTCCCGCCGCAGCGTCGCCAGTTTGTTCTCCAGCTTCTTCAGACTTGCCTCGTTGGCATCGTGCCACTCTATCCAGCGCTGGTAGTCGCTGCCCCATGCGGCATGGTATTGACCCGGCAATTGCGGTGGGGGCGCTCCCTCGCGGCCCTCCCAGCGCCCATATTGTACAAAGTGCTCGAATGGATCGAGACGCCCCAATGTGACGTCAGCATTGCTGGCAACGTAGTATTGCCCGTCAAAGCTCGTGCGCAGCCGCTCGATGTCCTCGGCCGTCTCGCGCGTCCCCTGCCGGCCCTCAAAGCAACCGACCTCAAGAAAATGATAGAAGGGATCGAGCCCGGCGATCTCTACGTCAGGGTTCCCTTCGAGATACAGATTCTCGTCGAACAGCGCGCGCAGCGCCTCGCGCTTCTCCCGTGTCAATCGGTGACAGACGCCGGTGGGGCGCTCGAATGGTGGGGCAGCGCGTTTGCCGCCAGGAAGCAGCGCCCGGGCGTGCGCCAATGCATGTTTCGGATCGGCAAGCATCGACCGCACGGCGCGCAGGGGCGTCGTGACGCGCCAGGATGTGCTGGAGAGCAACGACTGGTGCGCTCGTTGCGAGTTTTTCAGCGCTATAAGCAGAGTATGCGACCTGTGCGTGGCATCTTCTAGTCCGGCCCGCAGATCCTGGATTTCCAGTTCAAGCTCTTCGGCCCGCTTTTCGAGCTTAGCCTTGTCTTTGCTGCGTAGGACCGGGGAATTGGATGCGCCCTTGCCGCGTGCGTCTGAAAGGTCGGGTGAAGTCGTGCGCAAATCGGCAGTCGCAGGGCGCGACTTTCTCGCAGCGTTGGGCGACGCCCCCTTACCGCTCGGCCGTTTGACCATTCCTTCTTGCCCCGCCTCTGTCTGCTGGGCTTTTGGCATCTGGAATCCCCTAAGGCAAGGCTGCTCCGGCGCTGCGGAAAGGGTACGCGTCTCTCGCAGCCACCTGCTCTACGCACCGCGAGAATGACAGGCGATGAGCGCATCGCTCTGCCCGACGGAAAGACCACACGCCGCCTAACGGTGCGCTTCCCTACTTACCGGGAACCCATCAGTCTGGACGTGCCACCAAGGCGACCCATCCCGGCTGGACCCAGGGCGGTCTAGGCGTCGTTTCCTATGGGGGCGGACGGAAACAACCAGCGCAGCAATTTAGCCCAACGCCAGGGCCTTTTGCGCGGCGAGCCCCAACCCACGAGCCGCTTCACCCCGGCCAATTCCAAAATAGAGGAAGCCGTTGGCCCGCATCTGTTCAGGGTCATACAGATTGCGGCCATCGACGATAGCCGGCAAGCGCAGATGCTGTTTCAGCCAGTCGAAATCCGGCACGCGGAACTGCTTCCACTCGGTGCATATTGCCAAGGCGTCTGCGCCATCCGCTGCCTCCTCAAGTGAACCGCAAAACGACAATCCCGGCGTGTCGCCATATATCCGGGCAGCTTCCTCCATCGCTTTCGGATCAAACGCCTTTACATGCGCGCCTTCGCCCAGAAGCGCATCGATCAGCGTACGGCTCGGCGCTTCGCGCATGTCGTCAGTGTTCGGCTTGAACGAAAGGCCCCAGACGCCGATTGTCCGACCCGACAGCTCACCATCGAAAAGCACCGTCAGTTTCTCGAAAATCGCGCTCTTCTGGCGATTGTTGACCGACTCCACCGCCTCCAGCAGTTCCGCCCTGTAGCCGGACGCCAGGGACGATTTGGCAATCGCGCGCACATCCTTTGGAAAGCAGGATCCGCCATAACCGGCGCCGGGATAGATGAAGTTGTAGCCGATGCGCGGATCCGAGCCGATGCCCTGGCGAACATGTTCTATGTCCGCACCGAAGCGTTCCGCGATATTGGCCATCTCGTTCATGAAGCTGATCTTGGTGGCCAGCATCGCATTGGCGGCATATTTGGTCAGCTCAGCCGACCGCACATCCATGAAAATCATCTTGTCGTGGTTGCGGTTATAGGGGGCGTAGCATTCATGAAGAAGCTTGCGCACACGCTCGGAACCTGTGCCGACGATGATGCGGGCCGGACGCGCGAAGTCCTCGATGGCATTGCCCTCCTTCAGAAACTCCGGGTTGGAGCAGACATCATATTCGAACGAGACGTTGCGCTGGCGCAGCCCGGCGGCGATCGTTTCGCTCACTTTGTCGGCGGTGCCGACCGGAACGGTCGATTTGCCCACCACGACCTTGTAGCCGTCCATATTCTCGCCGATGGTGCGGGCGACGGCAAGCACCGCGCTGATGTCGGCGGAACCGTCTTCCAGTTGAGGCGTACCGACCGCGACCATGAGAAGGTCGCCAAACCGCACGGCCTCAGCGCCATCGGTGGAGAAGGAGAGTTGGCCGGCATCGATGTTGCTTCTCAAGAGCTCCGTCAGACCGGGCTCATAGATCGGAACGTGACCGGCGGAGAGAGCATCGACGCGCTCCTGGTCCAGGTCCACGCACATCACCCGATGGCCTACATCGGCGAGACAGGCAGCGGAAACCAATCCGACATAGCCCGATCCGAATATCGCGATCTTCATAGTCCGCTCCAAACCCGCTTCAACGGGAAGTCTTTTATCCAGTGGACGTCCGAGGGGAAGGGCCGGCGTCGGTAATTTTGCCGATGGCCTGCGAGACCCGAACATAGCGGACACATAGGTGATGCCGGCGCTTCGCGGGAGGGTCGATGCGGCAAGCCCCCCGTCTGCTCACGGATTGTCGCCTCCGTGAAGCAAGTTTAAGCCCGTAGGCGCAGGCCAAACCCCCGCCCGCGTACCTCCCACCTTGCCTTTTTGCGTGCTTCTCCCTAAAGCCCGGCCACCATGACATTCCCTCTGTCCCACATCCGCAACTTCTCCATCGTTGCCCATATCGACCACGGCAAGTCGACGCTGGCCGACCGGCTGATCCAGTCGACCGGCGGGCTCGAGGCGCGCGAGATGACCGAGCAGGTGCTCGACAACATGGACATCGAGCGCGAGCGCGGCATCACCATCAAGGCGCAGACCGTGCGCCTGAAGTACCGCGCCAACAATGGCGAGGATTACATCCTCAACCTGATCGACACGCCCGGCCATGTCGACTTCGCCTATGAGGTGTCGCGATCCCTGCGCGCCTGCGAGGGGTCGCTGCTGGTCGTCGACGCCAGCCAGGGCGTCGAGGCGCAGACGCTGGCCAATGTCTACCAGGCCATCGACGCCAACCACGAGATCGTGGTCGTCCTGAACAAGATCGACCTGCCCGCCGCCGAGCCGGAGCGCATCCGCGAGCAGGTGGAGGAGGTGATCGGCCTCGACGCCAGCCAGGCCGTGCTGATCTCGGCCAAGTCGGGCATCGGCATTCCCGATGTGCTGGAGGCGATCGTCAACCAATTGCCGCCGCCGCGCGAGGGCGACGCCGCCAAGCCGCTGAAGGCCATGCTGGTCGATAGCTGGTACGACGCCTATCTCGGCGTCATCGTGCTGGTGCGCGTCATCGACGGCGTCATGAAGAAGGGCCAGACCATCCGCATGATGGGCACCGGCGCCAAATATCCGGTCGAGCGTACCGGCTATTTCACCCCGAAGATGATCCAGACCGACGAGATCGGCCCCGGCGAGCTCGGCTTCATCACCGCCTCGATCAAGGAAGTGGCCGACACCCGCGTCGGCGACACCATCACCGAGGACAAGCGCCCGACGACGGAAGCCCTGCCCGGCTTCAAGCCTGCGCAGCCGGTGGTGTTCTGCGGCCTGTTTCCGGTCGACGCCGCCGACTTCGAAGCCCTGCGCGCCGCCGTCGGCAAGCTGCGCCTCAACGACGCCAGCTTCTCCTACGACATGGAAACCAGTGCGGCGCTCGGCTTCGGCTATCGCTGCGGCTTCCTCGGCCTGTTGCACCTCGAAATCATCCAGGAGCGGCTGGAGCGCGAGTTCGACCTCGACCTGATCGCCACGGCGCCCAGCGTCGTCTACCGCATGAACCTGCGCGACGGCTCGACAAAGGAGCTGCACAACCCGGCCGACATGCCCGACGTGATGCAGATCCTAGCCATCGAGGAGCCGTGGATCCGTGCCACCATCCTGACCCCGGACGATTATCTCGGCGGCATCCTGAAGCTCTGCCAGGAGCGCCGTGGCGTTCAGGTCGACCTGTCCTATGTCGGCAAGCGCGCCATGCTGCAATATGACCTGCCGCTGAACGAAGTCGTGTTCGATTTCTACGACCGGCTGAAGTCGATCTCCAAGGGCTACGCCTCGTTCGACTACCATCTGACCGACTACAAGGAAGGCGATCTGGTGAAGATGTCGATCCTGGTCAATGAAGAGCCGGTCGACGCGCTCAGCATGCTGGTGCACCGCACCGCCGCTGAAAAGCGCGGCCGCGTGATGTGCGAGAAGCTGAAGGAGCTGATCCCGCAGCACATGTTCAAGATCCCGATCCAGGCAGCCATCGGCGGCAAGGTCATCGCCCGCGAGACGATCTCGGCCCTGCGCAAGGACGTGACGGCGAAATGCTATGGCGGCGACGTGACCCGCAAGCGCAAGCTGCTCGACAAGCAGAAAGAGGGCAAGAAGCGCATGCGCCAGTTCGGCAAGGTGGATATCCCGCAAGCGGCGTTTATTGAGGCGCTGAAGATGGGTGATAGCTGACGCTTGAGGTCCCTCCCCCTTGAGGGGGTAAGGAGCGGTGGCCGAAGGCCCCGAAAAGCCCCTGAATGGGCTTTTCGAGCGACGAACGCCCGGAGCCATAGCGGAGGGCTGTGGCGCAGCGCGCCGGGTGGGGTCATATCGGCAGTGCGCCTGCGCCTCTATCTCTCCCTTGCGGGAGAGAAAGCGATTTCACCATCTTAGCGAGTTGGCTTGTTCCCGAGCTAAGTGTTAGCAATCGCAAGTGGGCTTTGAAGCGCGCAGCCCTGCAATGCCCTCTTGGATTCTCCCCCGCAAGGGGGGATACCGGCGCCCGTGCAGGCGCCAGCTCGGCAAAGTGGATATTCCCCAGGCCACCCTCATCGACTCGCCGAAGATGGGCTACACCTGACAGAACCTTGGTTCCTCGTCCTCGCGAAGCGGGGGAGAGGTGGCTCGGGCGCAGCCCGAGACGGTGAGGGGTCATTGCGGCAGCGCACGGTGCTTTCCTTTTCTCCGTTTTCGGGGAGAAGGTGCTCGAAAGGCGGATGAGGGGCGGTGGCGCAGAGGTGTTCTAACTTAGAGCACAAGCTTCGCCGCGAGGTTGTCACGGATTCTCTTAGACCCGAGATCAGTGAGCCTATACTGACCACGGCCGATCTGGATGACTTCGCGGACAGATGGAGATTCGAGCTTTTGAAGCGCCCGTGTCACGGTGGATGGTGCACATTGTGCATACCTACCAAGTTCCAATCGAGAAAACCCAGCATCCCCAGCGTAGTGCATCAAGATCAGAATTTCCTCTTCTGCCGTCAAATCTGTTCGTTGGACCACTATGGAACCGCCGAATCGACCCACGGCCGGAACGTCGAAATCCAACAGTTCTCGGACCGCTCTAGCTACAGTCTCTCTGTCTCCGCTCCAGAATATTCTCAGTGTTTCATTCATCAACCAACGGACATTTTCGATTACAAACTTAGCATCCATGTGGTTTGGAGAATACCTAGGAGAGATATGGACTGCACCTCTTTGACTTCTAAATTTATATACTGTTCGCAATACTTTGCTTACGTGAAGGGC
>Ga0190271_10000168_pt1 | contig 33112 bp, 27 predicted proteins | sample Popmic356T_FD_133747 | JGI IMG/M metagenome (GOLD analysis project Ga0190271, IMG submission 133747) | Populus adjacent soil microbial communities from riparian zone of Weber River, Utah, USA - 356 T | ecosystem: Environmental > Terrestrial > Soil > Riparian zone | place: USA: Utah | collected...
GATCACCACGGCGCCGATCGCGTCGAGCTCGTAGAGGTTGCCGCTGACCGGCGAGGCGCTGCCCAGCCGCGCGCAGAGCAGCACGGTGGCGATCCCCGCCATCAGGCCGGAGAGCACGTAGACGCTGAAGATCACTTTGCGGACCGGCACGCCGGCGATCCGCGCCGCTTCCCGGTTGCCGCCGACGGCGACCACGTAGCGGCCGAAGCGGGTCCGGTTGAGGAGGATCCAGCCGCCGACCACGATCCCGAGGAAGATCCAGACCGAGACCGGGATGCCGAGGATTTTCCCGGTCCCGAACCAGAGCAGCGAGAAGGTCGCCGGGTCGCCGAAGGAGCCGCCGTTGAGGTCGAGCAGGCCGACCGGGAGCTTGTCGTTGAGCAGCAGCGCCAGGCCGCGGGCGATCGAGAACATCGCCAGGGTGGCGATGAAGGGGACGACGCGGCCGAAGGTGATCGCGGTCGCGTTGATCGTCCCCAGCAGCACGGCGAACCCGATCGCGCCGAGCACGAAGACGATCGTGGTGCCGCTGGGGTCGACGAGGATGCCGCCGAAGACTCCCGCCGCGGCGACCATCGAGCCGACCGAGAGGTCGATCCCGGAGGTCGCGATCACGAACGTCATCCCCACCGCCAGCACCCCGATGATGCTGGCCTGGGTGAGCATGTTGCGGATGTTGTCCCAGGTCGGGAAGGTGTCCGGCCGCAGGATCGCGCCGGTCACGAAGAGGGCGATGACGACGAGCGCCAGCGCGTACTCCTGGAGCTGCAGCGCCCCGAGACGGTTGCGCAGCGCGGCTGCCTGGTTCATGCGACCTCCTCGATCAGGTCCGGGCCGGCGGTCGGGACCACCGCGTGGGAGAGCAGCTCGCGCTCGGTGGCGCGGGCGCCGTCGACCTCGGCGACCAGCTCGCCCTCGCGCATGACGAGGACGCGGGTGCAGATCCCCGCCAGCTCCTCCAGCTCGGAGGAGACCAGCACGACCCCGAGGCCCCCTTCCGCCAGCTCGGTGACGATCCGGTAGATCTCCGCCTTGCTCGGGATGTCGACCCCGCGGGTCGGCTCGTCGAGCAGCAGGACCCGGCATTCGCGCAGAAGCCAGCGGGAGAGCACGACCTTCTGCTGGTTGCCGCCGGAGAGCTCACGGGCACGGCGGTCGGGGTCCTCGGGGACGGTGTTGAGCGACTGCAGCTGTTCGCGGGCGGCCTCGCGCTCGGCGCGGACGTCGAGCAGGCCGTGGCTGAAGCGACCGAGGTCGGCGAGGGTGATGTTCTTGGTCAGGCTCCAGTCGAGCAGCAGTCCCTGCGACTTGCGGTCCTCGGGCGCCAGGCCGAGCCCGGCGGCGATCGCCCGGTCGGGCCGGTTGGGAGAGAGCCGGCGCCCGGCGACGCGCACCTCGCCGGCTTCGCGCTGGTCGAGGCCGCAGATCAGCCGCAGCAGCTCGCTGCGCCCGGAGCCGACCAGGCCGCCGATCCCCAGCACCTCGCCGGCCCGCACCTCGAAGCTGACCCCGCGCACCATCGGCAGGCCCTTCAGGTCGCGGACCTCGAGCAGCACCTCGCCGTCGCCCTGCGGGCGCTCCGGGTAGAGGCGCTCGACCTTGCGCCCGACCATCAGCCAGACCAGCTCGTCGGTCGGGGTCTCGGCGGGGATCCCGTCGGCGGCGGTGGCGCCGTCGGCGAGGACGGTGACGCGGTCGCCGATCCTGCGGATCTCGTCGAGCCGGTGGGAGATGTAGACGACGCCGACGCCCTCGGCGGTGAGCCGCTGCACGACCTCGAAGAGGGTTTCGACCTCGCCCGCGTCGAGGATCGCCGAGGGCTCGTCCATGATCAGCACCCGGGCGTCGTAGGAGAGGGCGCGGGCGATCGAGACGACCTGGCGCGCCGCCGGCCGCAGCGCCCGCAGCGGCAGGCGCGGGTCGATTCGCTCGTGGCCGAGCCGGGCCAGCAGCGCCGCCGACTCCTCGCGCATCCGTCCCAGATCGAGCAGCGGCCCCCGCCGCGGCTCGTGGCCGAGGAAGACGTTCTGGGCGACGCTGAGGTCCTCGACCAGGTCGAGCTCCTGGTAGATCGTCGCGATCCCCCGCGCCAGCGCCGCCGAGGGGTCGCCGGCCGGGAGCGGCTCGCCGTCGACGAGGATCTCGCCGCCGCTCGGCTCGACGACGCCGGCGACGCACTTGATCAGCGTCGACTTGCCGGCGCCGTTGGGCCCGAGCAGGCAGTGCACCTCTCCCTGGCGGACGTTGAAGTCGACGCCGCTCAGCGCCGTCACCCCGGGGTACTCCTTGACCAGGCCGCGCACCTCGAGCACGGTCGGGCGCTGCTCGGCCCCGGCTGGCTTGTCGGCGGCAGCGCTCATCCGACCACCAGCGGCCTCAGGTTGCGCTCGGCGATCTCCAGCCCGCGCAGCACCCTCTCCTCGCTGCCGCCCCAGATCGGGTCCTCGTGCTCGACCGAGAGCACGCCCGCGAAGCCGCCCTCGTAGAGCACGTCGACGTAGCGGCGGAAGTCGACTTCGCCGCTGCCCGGCAGCCGGTACCGCCACCAGCCCATCTCCCAGGGGTCCTGCTCGCGCTGGGCGAGCCGGCCGAAGAACCCGTAGCGGTTGCGCTCGTCCGGAAAGACCTCGGCGTCCTTGGCGTGGGCGTGGACGACCCGCTCGACGTGGGGCCGCAGCGCCGCGACCGGGTCGATCCCGAGCCAGAGCAGGTGCGAGGGATCGAAGTTGAGGTAAAGCCCCATCCCGAACATCCACTCCCACAGCTCCGGCGAGTAGGCGAGGTTGCCCGGGTAGCCGTCGGGGTGCCAGCCCTCCATCGGGCAGTTCTCGATCATCAGCTTGACGCCGCGCTCGCCGGCGTAGTCGACCAGCGGCGGCATCGCCCGCTCGGCTGTACGGAGGTTCTCGCTGACCGAGCGGCCGGGGTCGCGGCCGATGAAGGTGCCGACCGGGACGCCGCCCAGCGCCGCGGCGGCGTCGATGCAGGCCCGCACGTGGGCGTGGACGGCCTCGCGCTCGGCCGGGTCGGGGTGGAGGTTGTTGTCGTAGTAGGCGAGCGCCGAGAGCTCCAGCCCGTTCTCGTCGAGCGCGGCGCGGACGCGGTCGGCCTCGGCGTCGTCGAAGCGGTCGGCGGCGAGGTGGGAGGCGGTGAAGGGACGGTCGCCGAGCGAAGGCCAGGCGGCCAGCTCGAGCGCTTCGTAGCCGTGCTCCCCGGCCCACCCCGCGATCCGCTCCAGCGGCCAATCGGGCAGGCAGGCGGTGAGCAGGCCCAGCCTCATCCCGCCACCTCGACCCACTCGTTGCGGCCCGCCGAGTCCAGCACCGCCTCGGTTATCCGCACCGCCCGGGCGCCGTCGCCGAGCTGCGGCAGGCCCTCGGCGGCTCCCTCCCCGGCGAAGGCGGCGTAGCTCTCGCGGACGAAGGCGTCGAAGCAGTCCTGGTAGCCCTGCGGGTGGCCGCCCGGCAGGGTCACGTAGCGGGCCGCCTCCGGCGCCAGCGTCTCGAAGTCGCGCGGGATCGTCTCGGCCGCGGCGCGGCGCAGGACCGTCAGCGTGTCCGGCCGTTCCTGGTCGAAGGCGAGGGTCTCCTCGCCGGCGACGATTTCGAGCCAGAGCCGGTTCTTGCGCCCGGCCGAGACCTGGGAGACGAGCAGCGAGCCGGTCGCGCCGGCGTCGGTCTCGAAGAGCAGCGCCGCCACGTCCTCGGTCCGCACCGGCCGCTCCTCGCCGGCGCCGCCGCCGCGCTCGAACGAGGCGGTGCCGCTGCCGCGGCGGGTCGGGTGGGCGATCGCCGTCCGCGCCACCAGCGAGGTCAGCCGCTGGCCGGTGACGAACTCGAGCAGGTCGCACCAGTGCGAGCCGATGTCGGCGAAGGCGCGCGAGGCGCCGCCCAGCTCCGGGTCGACGCGCCAGTTGTAGTCGTCGGCGCCGAGCAGCCAGTCCTGCAGGTAGCCGCCGCTGAGCAGCAGCGGCGCCCCGGCCGAGCCGAGCCGCGCCCGCAGCTCCCGCACGGTCGGGTAGTAGCGGTAGACGAAGGGGACGGTGATGAGGACGCCGGCGCGCTCGGCGGCGGCGCGCAGCTCCTCCGCCTCGGCCGAGTCGAGCGCCACCGGCTTCTCGCAGATCACGTGCTTGCCGGCCTCGACCGCGGCGCGGGCCAGCGGCAGGTGCAGGTGGTTGGGGGTGCAGACGTGGACCACGTCGATCCCGTCCGCGGTGGCCAGCTCCTCGGCGCTGGCGAAATCGCGCTCGGCCCCGAGCTCGGCCCGGGCGGCGGCGGCGCGCTCCGGTGTCGAGGCGGCGACGCCGGCGAGCGGGGCGCCGGCGAGCCGGGCGGCGCGGGCGTGGACGCGGCCGACGAACCCCGTCCCGGCGATCCCGACGCGCAGGTCCCTGGCGCCGGCCAGGAGGCTCGCGGGTCCAGCCTGGGCTGCACTCTCCGCCATGAATCGAACGTAGAACCCTTTTGTATCGATGTCAAGCAAAAGCTTGTCGATCTCGCTCAAAAGTGGTTTTGTTGGAGCATGGGCGCCATGCGGCAGCGCGTAGACGAACCGATCGGCCCCGACGCCCTGCTGAAGCTGATCCGCGAAGGCGACGGCACCACGCGCGCGAACCTGGCGAAGCGGACCGGCCTGGCCCGCTCGACGATCACCCAGCGGATCGAGCGGCTGCAGGCGCTCGGCCTGCTCAAGGAGGTGGGCGGCAACGAGTCGACCGGGGGCCGCCCGCCGATGCGCCTCGTCTTCAACGAGGACGCCGGTCTGGTCCTGGCGGCCGACCTCGGCGCCACCCACTCGCGGCTCGCGGTCACCAACCTCGCCGGCCGGGTCCTGGCCGAGGATCGCGGCGACATCGAGATCGCCGACGGGCCGGAAGTCGTGCTGGAGTGGGTCGAACGCCGCTTCAACGGGCTGCTCGCCGCGGCGGGCGCCGACCGCGACGCGGTGGCCGGGATCGGGATCGGCGTCCCCGGCCCGGTCGAGCACGCCACCGGGCTGCCCCGCAACCCGCCGATCATGCCGGGCTGGGACGGCTTCCCGATCCCGGAGCGGTTCGTCGCCGGCTTCGACGCCCCGGTCCTGGTCGACAACGACGTCAACATCATGGCCCTGGGAGAGCACTGGAGCCACTGGCGCGAGGTCGAGCACCTGCTCTTCGTCAAGGTCGGGACCGGGATCGGCTGCGGGATCGTCATCGACGGCCACGTCCACCGCGGTGCCGACGGCGCCGCCGGCGACCTCGGCCACGTCCGCATCCCGGTCGACGAGGACCACGAGGACGTGATCTGCAGCTGCGGCAACGTCAACTGCCTCGAGGCCCTGGCCGGTGGCGGCGCCATGGCCCGCCGCCTCAGCGCCGAGGGGATCGACGTCCCCGACGCCCGCGCGATGGTCGAGCTGACCCGCGCCGGCCTGCCCGCCGCCGTCCGCCTGGTCCGTCACTCCGGCCGCCTGATCGGCGAGGTCCTGGCCGCCGCCGTGAACTTCTACAACCCCTCGGTGATCGTCGTCGGCGGCGACGTCGCCGACGCCCAGGAGCAGCTCCTCGCCAGCATCCGCGAGGTCGTCTACCAGCGCTCCCTACCCCTGGCGACCCGCCACCTCCGCATCGTCCGCAGCCCCCTCGAGGACCGCGCCGGCGTGATCGGCGCCGCCGCCATGGTCACCGAGCGCGTCCTCGCCCTCGACCCCGAGTTCGCCCGGGCGGTCAGCGAGCGATCGTGAACTCGATCGGCGCGGCAGCCGACGTCTGGCCGTCGGCGATCGCGGTGACGAGCAGCCGGTAGCGACCCGGCTTGAGCATCTGGTTGCGGATGTTTCCGCGGAACCCGTAGCTGTTCTCCTCCTGCTCTTCGATCACCAGAGCGCCGCGGCCCACGTACCGAGTGCACCGCGGCTCGTTGCGGTTCGCCCTGGTCGCCTTGACGCAGCGCGCCCCTTCCTGCCGGCCGCTGGCGATCCGCGAGAAGGCGAGCTGCACCTGGGCCGGGCGATCGAGCTTGAAGCGGAAGGTCGTGCCGACCGGCAATCGCGACCGGCTCCCCGCGCCCGGCGTGCGCCAGCGGGCGTTGGACTGGCGAAGCTCCGAGACGACGGGCGCCGTCGGGCCGGGCCCGGGATCCATGGACGGGAGCTTGGGAGGGTCCGGGGGGCGGCTGTCGTTGCGGGGACCGGGATCGACGGGCGGCTCGGGGCCGCGACAGGGGTCGACCCCCGGGGCGAGAGCGGGGTCGGGCTCGATCGAGATCGTCCGCGATTCGCTCGTCGCGTTCGCGACGGCGTCTTTGCCGGTCACCGTCACCGTGCGTTCGCCGGGCGAGCTGTAGCAGTGGCTGACCGTCGCGCCGGCGCCGGAGCCGCCGTCCCCGAACGACCAGGCGGTCGTAACCGGCGACCAGACGTCGAGCGGTTTGACCGACATCGCGACCGGCTGCCCGACCGTGCCCGTCGCCGGCACCGTGAGGTCATTCAGTTTGGGAGCGACCGCGTCGAAGACCCGGGAGCGCACCGCCTGGGCGTTCCCCTGGAACCCCGACCAGACGACCGTCGCATAGCCCTCCGGGCCGACCGCCAGGCGCGGCCATATCGAGTAGGCGGCGGTGCTCGACACGTCGGCCGGCGTGCTCCAGGTGCCGCCGACCGGGAGACGGGCGGAGCGCACCACGTAGGTCGGCACGGACCAGGCCGACCAGATCGCCGTCACGTTGCCCTGCGCATCGGCCGCCAACCCGAAGTCGCTCTCGCCGGGTTCGGAGAGCCCGCTTTTGGTCACGAGGTCGACCGGCTGGCCCCACGTTCCCGCGGCGCTGCGGCTGCGCACCGTCAGGTGTCGCGTCGCCGTTCCCGGCTGCCCGCCCGTCCAGATCGCCGTGACGTTGCCCTGCTGGTCGACCGTCAGCTCGGGATTGGTGGAGATCCAGTCTTCCCTCGTCAGCGAGAGGGGATCGCTCCAGGTGCCGTCGACGCGATGCGCGGTCTGCACGAAGATGCGGAAGCCGCTGGGGGCGGGAATGTCCTGCTGCTGCCAGAGCACGGTGGCGTCTCCCTCCGGGTCGACCGCGATCCGGGGCCGGCTCGCCAGCCCGTCCTCGCCGGAGACGTCGACCGGCACCTCGCCCCACTCGCCGTCGGCCGGGCGCGTCGTCGACTGGACGATCCCGTCGTCGCGGCTGCCGGTGGCGAGGACCCAGACGGCCGTCACCTCGCCCTGCGGATCGACCGCGACCTGCGGCGCGCGGGCGGCGCGGCTGTCGTCGGAGAGCTCGACCGGCTCGCTCCACTCGCCGTCGACCGGGTGGGTCGTGGCTTCCACCACCCCTTCTTCCCAGCCGACGTTGCCGGTCCAGATCGCCGTGGCGCTGCCCTGCTCGTCGATCGCCAGGTCGGGTTCGTAGGTCGCTTCCTCGAGGCCCGAGATCGTCACCGGCTCGCTCCACTCGCCCCCGGCGGGGCGGGTCACGGCGCGGACGATCTGTTTGCCGCCGCCATAGGCGATCCAGAGCACGACGGTGTCGCCCGCGGGGTTGACGGCCAGGCGCAGCTCCACCTTGGAGGAATCGCCCGAGATCGGGACCGGCTCGCTCCAGGAGCCGCCGACCGGCCGCGTCGCGGCTTCGACGATCTGCGGACCGTCGATGGCGGACTGGATCCAGACGGCGGTCGCGTTGCCCTCCCCGTCGACCGCCACGTCCTGCAGCGAGACGACTTCGAATTTTTCCGCGCTGGGAACCGCCCACGACGCGTTGACGGGGGGGAGCCAGCCCGCCGCCGAGGCGCTGCCGGCCGGGATCGACAGCATCCCGACGAGGAGCGCTAGCAGCAGCAGGGGAGCCGGGACGCGAAGCCGCCCAGCTTGCCCGGATCCCGCTCGTCCCCGTACCGCAGCCTCTTGAGCCATGCTCCTCCCCGGTGCCGTTCCGCTACAGCGTAGCACTAGGGGAGATACAGTGAAGCACTCAAGGGGAGTCGCATTACCGCGATTCCGCTCGACAGCGGACTACGGTGCAGACGTGCAGGAGACGAAGCCCCCGGGGGGACAGGCGAGGAAACGGCGGCGGCTGACGCCCGAGGCGATCGCCGCGGCGGCGATCCGGCTGGCCGACGCCGAGGGCCTCGAGGCGGTCTCGATCCGCCGCGTCGCCGCCGAGCTCGACGCGCGGGCGATGAGCCTCTACGACCACTTCGCCAGCAAGAGCGACCTGCTCGCCGCGATGCACGACGAGGGCGTGGGAGAGATGTTGGTCGACCGTCCGCTGCCGGAGGACTGGCGAGCGGCGATCGCGGTCTCGGCCCGGAAGATGTACGCGGCCTACGCCCTCCACCCCTGGATGCTCTTCGTCACCGCCGACCGTCCCAAGCCCGGCCCCAACGGGATCAAGCTGGCCAAGCAGATGGCCCGGGGCGTGGCGGGCCTCGATCTCGAGCAGGGCGACGTCTGGCAGGTGCAGGGGATCGTCAACGACTACGTGATCGGCTACTCGTTCCGCACCGTCGGCACCGTCAATCCGGAGGACATGGAAGCGGCGATCGCCGCCACCGACATCGTCGAGTTCCCCGAGCTCGCCGCCCTCCCCGACAACCTCCGAACCCGCTCCTCGACCGACCGCTTCGAGCTCGGCCTGCAGACCGTGCTCGACGGCATCGAGAAGCGCTTCCTCTAGCGGAGGGCTGGGGACTATGCGTCGCAACGGAACTTTCTGGGTCGCCATTGGCGCCCTCTGCCTGGCGCTCGCCCCCGGGGCGGCCGCATCCGTCTCCGCGCCGACGACCTACTCGCTGCCGCCCGAAACCAACGCCTTTGCGATGACCGCTGGGCCCGAAGACGCGCTGTGGTTCGTGGGCAGGCGCGGCGCGCTCGGCATCGGCAACGACGAAACGGTGGTGGGGCGGGTGAGGGACGACGGTCAGGTCAGCCTGTTCGGCCTGCCGGAGGGCCGCTACGCGTGGGACATCGCGGCCGGCTCCGACGGGAACCTCTGGTTCACCGAGACGATCTACAACCGGGGCGGGTACACCGTCCTGCGGATTGGGCGGATGACGCCGAGCGGCAAGTTCGCCGAGTTCAGGATCGGGGACCGCGTTGCCTCCCCCGGCCCGATCGCAGCGGGCCCCGACGGCAACCTCTGGATCGCCGCCGCCTACGACGTGGACGGGCGCCTGAAGAAGGCGATCGTGCGGGTCACGACCAGGGGTGACGTCAGCCGCTTCCACCTGCCGCCGCGAACCCGCCTGCGCGACATCGCGGCCGGCCCCGACGGCAACCTCTGGTTCACCGAGGTGGCACCGCGCGGCGGCCGGATCGGCCGAATCACCCCCCGGGGACGGATCTCCCACTTCCCGCTGCCGAGCCCGCAGCGCGAGCCCGATTCGATCGCGGCCGGCCCCGACGGCAACCTCTGGTTCACCGAGGCGAGCGCCGCCTACGACGTCAAGGCCAGGGTGGGAAGGATCACGACCGCGGGCGACATCGTCGAATTTCCCGTCCCCGGCAGCGCCTGGACGTACGAGATCGCCGCGGGCGAGCGAGGGGACATCTGGTTCACGACCGGTCTGAAGAGCGGACCGATCGGGCTCGCCTCGATTTCGCCGAACGGTGTGGCCAACCCCCTGGCCTGCCTGCAGCCCGAGCCATGCGAAGTCGACGCGGGCGCCCCCGCGATCGGCCCCGACGGCGACCTCTGGGTCAGGGTCAGCCGGCACTATTCCTACAGCGGCGGTGGCGGAACCGCAATCTCCGAATCGATCGAAAAGGAACGGGAAGCCGGCCTCCTCGTCCGCTACCCGGCCTCCGGTTCGGGTTGAGCAGCTTCATGCGGCGCCCCTTACTCCTCGCCTCGGCAATCGCCATCGTCCTCTCGCTGGCTGCCGCCACTGCATCGGCCGCAAGTCCGGAAACGGGAACGATCGTCAACGTCGAACTCGGATTGAAGACGAACAACGGCTTGCGGGCACAGCTCGAGACCGCGGACGACGAGACGGTGACGCTCCAGCTCCGGAACAAGGATCAGCTGGTCCGCTACGAGGTGCAGGGCGAGGTCACCAAGGAAGGCTTGAAGGTTCGGTTCGGTCGCCTGGGCCTGATTGACGTCGCCTTTACGCCCAGCAGGACGCTGAGCTCGACCGAGCCGTCGGAAGGGTGCACGGGTGAGCCGCGGACCCTGCGCGAGGGCACCTTCGCCGGGACGATCGACTTCACCGGCGAGCGCAACTACGTGCGGATAAAAACCGCTCAGGTCGAGGGATCGATGAGCGTGATCTCGCAGTGGCAGTGCCCCGAAGTGCCGACTCCGCTTGCCCGCACCGCGCGGCCGCTGGCGCTGAGCTCCCGGAGCGAGGAAAAAGCGGCGTCCCTGATTGCCTTCGGCAGCCGCTGCACCTGCATGTTCGCCGCCGGTCTCCACTTCAACGAGGGAAAAGCGCGGAGCATCTTCTACGGCTTCAAGGGCGAAAACCGCGAAGGGATGGAGATCGTTCGAGGGATCGTTGCCCGCGCCGGCGCCTCCGCCTTCGCCGTCGACCTCATGGCCGGCACCGCGACCGTGCGACCTCCGCGCCCGTTCCGCGGCCAGGCCACGCTCAGGCACGGCCTCGGCGATCGCCCCCTGTGGCGCAGCACGATCCGGATGCCGTTCCTCGGCGCCGCATCCATCAACCCCCAGGGCCCCGACCTCTCTGTCGATCTCGACCCCGGATACGACTTCTTCGACCCCGGCCCCGACTTCTTCGACTAGGCGACTCTGTCGTCGGCAGCTGCCTCAGCAGGCGCCGGCGAGACCCCGCACCTGGCGGATCTTCTTCCGTAGCGACGCCACCGACATCTTGTGTCGTTCGGCGGTGTGGGCGAGGTTGTGGGTCTGCACCCCGAAGGCCAGCTGCCGCCACCGTTCCACGGTGTCGATCGAGATCGTCGGGGCGGGGACGTCGGCGAGGACGTCGGGCCCCAGCAGCTCGGCGATCCGCAGCCGCAGCTCCACCTGGTCTGGCGGCAGCTCGGTCGCCCTGGCGATCGCCGTGACCCCGCCGAACTGTTCCGCGGCCACGGTCACCCGCTTCAGCTCGCGCAGGACTGGCAGCGGATACACGGGCGGGGCGAGCGGCTCCGGACCGGCCTCCGATCGCCGGCGAACTTCCCGCAGCGCCGCTCCGAGGATCTCCGGTTCGGCGGCGCGCACACTCACCGTCTGCCGTCCCGTTCCCACGTCGACCGCTCCCGGTGCGTATGCCACCGCGAGTCCGCCACCCCGCACGAGGAACACATCCCGCACCAGCCCGTTGCTCCCGATCGGATTTCGGGTGCAGCTGGTCGCGTTCCCCACCCGGACCGGCAGCTGACACCCGAACTCCCCTTCGGGGGGCTTGCACTCCCCGTACTCGAACCCCTGAAAACCCGTGTCGGTCAAGCGCAGCCCGGCGAAGTAGGGACCGAGCCAGTACATCTCGGACTTGCTCAGCCTCTCGCTCGCCTCGCCACCCGCCGGAGCGGCGACGAGCAGAGCGCACAGCGCGACGAGAAGAGCGATCCGGCTCTTGGGCATGGAGCGATGCTAATCGCACAACCTTCAGCTGGATGCGGAGTGCGGATCCTGGTCCAGGCCGAGGCCGCGGCTGGCAGGGGTGGCCGAAAAGCCGTGGGGGGCCAGGTTCGTGACGCCGGCGGTCGCGGCGAGGACCGGCGATGCAGAGGCATTGGCGTTTCCAGGTTCCCCCGCCCGGGAACCTCCGGTGATGTGAGCCGCGTTATCTGGCCGGCGACCCGCGTCGCCATGAACCTGTTCCTGATCGCGGTCGCGGTCATCGGCGGTCTCTGGTTGCTGGGTGAGCTGCGGGTCGTGGTGGTCCCGGTGCTGGCCTCGCTGCTGGTGGCGACGCTGCTCTTGCCGCCGGCCGACTTCCTGCGCCGGCACCGCTGGCCCAGCGCGATCGCGACCGGCGTGGTGATGATCGGCGCCGCGGCGATCGTGGGCGGCGTCGTAGCGCTGATCGCACCCTCCTTCGTCGACCAGTTCGGCGAGCTCGAAAGCTCCGTCGACGAAGCGGTCGAAGAGGTGGTCCGGTGGCTGGTCCAGGGCCCCTTCGACCTCGAACGCAAGCAGATCGACGAAGGCGTGCAGAGCGGGCTCGACTCGCTGCGCTCGAACGCCGGCGGGATCGGCGAAGGCGTGCTCACCGGCGCGTCGATCCTGGCCGAGGTGATCGCTGGGCTGCTGCTGATGGTCGTCCTCGTCTTCTTCTTCGTCCACGACGGCCGGCGAATGTGGGAGTTCGGCCTCTCGCTGGTGCCCCGGCAGCGACGCGAGCTGGTCGATGGCGCCGGTCGCGAGGTCTGGGAAGCGACCGCCGGCTACATGCGCGGCGTCGCCCTGATCGCCGTGGTCGACGCGGTGCTGATCGGGATCGCCCTGGCCCTGATCGGCGTGCCCTTGGTCGTGCCGCTGATGGTGCTCGTCTTCTTCGGCGCCTTCATCCCGCTGGTCGGCGCCGTCGCCTCCGGCGCGATCGCCGCGCTCGTCGCCCTGATCAGCAACGGCGTCGTCGACGCGGCGCTGGTCCTGGCCGCGATCGTCGCCATCCAGCAGATCGAGGGCGACCTCCTCTACCCCAACGTGGTCGGCCGGATGATCCGGCTGCACCCCGTCGCCATCCTCCTCGTCCTCACCGCCGGCACCGTCGTCGCCGGCATCCTCGGCGCCCTCCTCTCGATCCCCGTCGCCGCCGCTGCCTGGACCGCGTATCGCTACGTGCGCGAGCAGCCAGGTCAAGGTTGAGGCTCCAGATTCCGATTGTGGGGATGTGGTGGCGGAGCTGAGCGATCGCGAGCGAAAGGCTGTCCTCATCGGCGGCCTGGTCGCCCTCTGCCTGCTCGCCGCCTTTACCGCGCACGCAGCGTTCGGGTTCGGCGGTCCCGGCACCGATGCGCTCTTCAACATCTGGATCTACAACGCCCTGATGCTGGCGAGCGCCGGCGCCTGTCTGCTGCGGGCCGCGCTGATCCCCCGCGAGAGGTTGGCTTGGGCCCTGCTCGGCGTCGGCTTGCTGCTCTACAGCGGCGGAGAAATCTATTACGCGGCGGTACTGGCCGGGCATGAATCCGTGCCGATCCCCTCTCCTGCCGACGCCGGCTACCTCGCCTTCTATCCACTCGCCTACATGGCGCTGGTCGCCCTTCTGCGGGCGCGGATCGGGACCTTTCCGGTCGCGCGGTGGCTGGACGGCGCGATCGTCGGTTCCGCGGTCGCCGCGCTGGCGGCGGCGTTCGCGCTCGGGCCGATCGTCGACGCCTCCAGCGAAGGCCAGACGCTCGCCGTCGCCACCAACCTGGCCTACCCGATCGCCGACCTGACCCTGTTGACGATGGTGGCAACCGCCGCCTCGTTCACCGGCTGGCGGCCGGGACGCAGTTGGGCCGTCCTCGGTGCCGGTCTCCTGCTGCTCGCCGTCTCCGACGGCGTCTATCTGCTGCAGGCTGCCCAGGGGACCTACGTCGAAGGCACCATTCTCGACGCCGGCTGGCCGTGCGGGGTCCTGCTGGTGGCCTGCGCGGCGTGGATCGCCCCCGGCGCCATCGAGCCGATGGGATCGCGGGCGGTGCGGCTGATCGCGATACCGGCTGCCGCGGCCCTGGTCGCGATCGGCATCCAGGCATCTGAACGATTCGCCACGGCCCCTACCGCGGCAGCGGTCATCTCCCTGCTCACCCTGGTCGCGGTCGTCGTGCGGCTGGTCCTCTCGTTGCGGGAGAGTCAGGGGGAAGCCCGCACGAAGGCGCGAGAGTCGCGTACCGACGAGTTGACCGGGCTGCCCAACCGCCGGGCGCTGATGCTGGACCTGGAGGGTGCGATCGTGCGCCCCGCGGCGGCCGGGTCCCTGCGGCTCCTGGCGCTGTTCGACCTCGACGGCTTCAAGCTCTACAACGACACCTTCGGTCACCCTGCTGGAGACGCTCTGCTGACACGGCTCGGCGAGCGTCTGGAGCACTTCGCGGTCGCAAGAGGCAGCGCCTACCGGCTTGGCGGCGATGAGTTCTGCCTTCTGGCCGAGTGCACGGCGGCGGAGGTCGACGCGATCGTCGCCGGCGCGGGTGCTGCGCTTTCCGAGCGCGGCGAGGGGTTCGCTGTCACGGCCTCGCAGGGCAACGTCCTGTTGCCGAGCGAGGCCGGCTCGGTCAAGGAGGCATTGCAGCTCGCCGACAGGCGGATGTACGCGAACAAGGCCAGCGAGCGGACCTCGGCCGGCTCGCAATCGCGCGACGTGCTGCTGACGGCGCTACGCGAGCGCCAGCCGCGGCTGGCCGAGCAAGCCGTCGACGTCGGCGGCCTGGCGCTGGCGGTCGCCGAAGAGCTGGGAATGGAGGCCGAGCAACGCGATGAGACCTACCGCGCCGCGCAGCTGCACGAGACGGGGAAGATGGCGATCCCCGACGCGATCCTCAACAAGCCGGGCCCGCTCGAGGATTCCGAGTGGGAGTTCGTCCGCAAGCACACCCTGATCGGCGAGCGGATCATCGCCTCGGCGGCAGCGCTCGTCCCGGTCGCCCGACTGGTTCGCTCGAGTGGAGAGCGCTGGGACGGCACTGGCTACCCGGACTCCCTGCGCGGCGAGCAGATTCCACTCGGCGCCCGCGTCATCGCCGTCTGCGACGCCTACGCGGCGATGGTCTCAGAGCGCTCCTACAGCGTCGCGATGCTTCCCCCGCGAGCCCTCGAAGAGCTACGCCGCAACGCCAGTTCCCAGTTCGACCCCGAGGTCGTCGCGGCCTTCGAGCGGGTCGCGGCCCAGCGCGGGCTTCCCGGGTCTGAGCCAGGGAAGGGCGGGGCGACACCAGCCGTGTCCACCCCGTCCCCCTAACCGAGCCGCTGTCAGAGGTCGGCGCCTGGCGCCTTGTATGGGCCCGGCTTCGGCCGCGGCTCGCCGCCGGGGAGGGCCAGCCGCAGGATCGTCCGCTGGACCATGCCGAACTGCTGCCAGAACGGGCCGGTGTTGTAGGGCAGCCCGTACCGTTCGCAGACATCCTTGACCTGCGGGGCGATCTCCGCGTAACGGCTGCTCGGCAGGTCGGGAAAGAGGTGATGCTCGACCTGAAAGCTGAGGTTGCCGCTGGCGACGTGGAACATTGGGCTGCCGTCGATGTTGGCGGCGCCGACCATCTGCCGCACGTACCACCCGCCGCGGCTCTCGTCGACGACCTCCTCGGGGCTGAAGGTGTAGGTCTGGTCGGGGAAGTGGCCGCAGAAGATGATCGCGTAGGACCAGACGTTGCGGACGACGTTGGCCGAGGCGTTGGCCACCGCCGCCTTCCGGTAGGTCCTGGCCCCGCTGAGCAGGGCGTGACCCAGCCGCGGGCCGAGGCCGCCACGGCCGCGGCGCGACTCGCGGGCGAGGTCGAAGCCGGCGGCGGCGAGGCCGCTGATCAGCGGCCAGGCGACGTAGTCCTTGACCACCTGGCTCTTCGCCTTGGCGCCGATGCCCTTCAGCTCCCGCTTGACCTGCGCCTTGGACTTCTTCCCCTTGCGGATCGCCTCGAAATCGAGGTCGTGCAGCGCCACCCCCCACTCGAACATGGCGGCGAGGATCAGGTTGTAGAACGGCTGCAGTAGATAGACCGGGTGCCAGCGCTGCTCCGGGTCGATTCGCATGATCTCGTAGCCGAGGTCCTTGTCTTTGCCGCGGATGTTGGTGTAGGTGTGGTGGACGTAGTTGTGTGAGTGCTTCCAGGCCTCGGCGGTGGAGGCGGTGTCCCAGTCCCAGGTGGTGGAGTTGATGTCGGGGTCGTTCATCCAGTCCCACTGGCCGTGCAGGACGTTGTGCCCGATCTCCATGTTCTCGAGGATCTTGGCCGCCGAGAGGGCCGCCGTGCCGCCGATCTGCGCCGGCCGGTTGGCGGCGGCCAGCAGCAGCACCCGGCCGATCACCGCGAGGCGGCGCTGCATCTCGATCATGCTCTCGATGTAGCGACGATCGCGGTCGCCGAGCTCGGCGAAGGCGCGGTCGCGAATCGCGTCGAGCTCGTCGGCGAGCGATTCGAGCTGCTGCTCGGAGAGGTGCTGGAGCGGGCTCTCGGGCTTGTCCGTCGGCGAGGTGGGGGCGATCTGGGTCATCTCGGGCCTTTCATGGGTTCGGGTGTCCCTGCAGTGCTCAAAGTGCGATCTCGATCGGGCCTTCCGGCGCGTTGACGCAGGTGCGGATCATCTCTCCGGGGCTGCCGTGCACGTCACCCGTTCGGAGGTCTCGAACCTCACCCGAACAGAGCCGGCCGACGCAGGTGTGGCAGATGCCCATCCGGCAGCCGTAGGGGAGGGTGGCGCCCGACTCCTCGCCGACGACGAGGATCGGCACGCCCGCCTCGCTCTCGGCCTCGACCCCGCTCTTGAGGAAGCGGATCGAGCCGCCCGCCCCCTCGCCGGCTGCGCCCCCGGCGGCGCCGATGATCGGCTGGAAGCGCTCGAGATGGAGCAGGTCGGGGTCGCCCTCGCGCTCCCAGTGCACGCAGAGAGCGTCGAGCAGGGCAGCCGGGCCGGAGACGTAGGTCTGGCGCTCGCGCCAGTCCGGGCAGCGCTCGTCGAGGTGGGCGGGGGCGATCCGTCCGCGCTCGCCCGACATGTGGAGCTGCAGGTCGAACTGCGGGGATGCCAGCGCGATCTTCCCCAGCCGGTCCGCGAAGATCACGTCATCCGCCGTCCGCGCCGAGTGAATGTGGACCACGTCGGTGAGCGCCTCGCGCCGGTGCAGGTCGCGGACCATGCTCATGATCGGCGTGATGCCGCTGCCGGCGCTGATGAAGAGCAGCTTCTCGGGCGGCCCCTCGGGGAGCACGAAAGTCCCTTCGACGCCGCCCAGCCGAACCAGATCGCCGGGCCTCGCCCGCCGGGTCAGGTAGGGCGAGACGACCCCGGACTCGACCAGCTTCGGGGTGATGCCGATGCAGCCATCGGGCCGCCCGGGCTCCGAGGTGAGCGAGTAGGCGCGCCAGTGGTGGACCCCGTCGACCACCACGCCGATCCGCAGGTATTGCCCCGGCCGGTGCCCCGGCCACTCGTAGCCGGGCCGGATCAGAACCGTCACCGCGTTCGGGGTCTCGTGGTCGATCCGCTCGATCCGTCCCCGCAGCTCCCTCGTCGACCAGAGCGGATTGATCAGCTCCAGATAGTCGTCGGGAAGCAGCGGCGAGAACAGCGAGCGCACGGCATCCAGCGCCTTGCGCCGCATCTTCGGAACCTGTGGTGTCGCCCCTCGCTCAGCCATCCGCACCGAACGTTACACGGATCGGTGTAGAGGTCTGTGACAAACGCACGGATCCGCGGTAACCCATGGGGGATACCTTCCCCGCGGGGGGAGAAACTGAACCTGCCCTCAGCGTCGGTGGTTACGAAGCCAAAGGCCGGACGACGAGCTGAATCCGCTCGAGGACGCGGCCTTTCTGGGAAAGGGTGAGGCGGTAGCTCCCGGGGTGTGCGCGGAGGACGGCGCGGCCTTTCTTCAGGCGGGCCGAGGCGATCTTTTTACCTTTGCGAGTCGTCAGCTCCAGGCGGCCGGTGGTGACGGGGCGGACGCTGCAGGCGATCTTCACCTTGGCCCGCGTCTCATCGGCCCGTTTTTGGTTTTTCCGGCCGGTTTTCTGGGGTTTACAGGCGATTCTGAACTTGGGTTTGGCGACGCTCCGCACGGTGGCGGGCGGCACGGAAGCGGAAGGCGCGGCGGCGGGCCCGCCGACCGGGACGACCGGCGCGCTGAGCGCGAACCCCGGCCCGGTGTCGTTGCGGGCGGTGACCTGGCAGCGCACCTCCTGGCCGGCGTCGCCGCCCGACAGCACGTAGTCCGCGGAGCCGCCGCCCGGAATCGCCGCGCCGTTGCGCAGCCAGGCGTAGGCGAACGTCGGCGAGCCGGTCCAGGTACCGGGCGAGCAGGTCAGCGTCCTGCCGACGACAGCCTCGCCGCCGATCTGCGGCAACGACAGGTTGACCGGGGCGGGATCCCCGAACATCGCGAAGTTCTGACGGTAGGCCGTCCCGAGGTTCGAGAAGCTGCCGCCGGCGTACAGGGCGGAGCCCGAGGCGGCGAGCGCGCGGACCTCGCCGCTGCCCACGTCGGGGCCCGAGTTGAAGGTCGTGAGCGCGCCGGTGGCGGCGATCTCGGCGAGCCGGGGGCGCGACTGGCCGGCGACCGTGGTGAAGGCCCCGCCGGCGTAGACGCTCGAGCCGGACACCGCCAGCGCACGAACGGCGCCGTTGGCGCCCGGGTTCCACCCGGTCGGGATGCCGGTGCCGACGTCGATCGCGGCCAGCGCGCCGCGGAGCTGCCCGCTGACGTTCGTGAATTCGCCACCGGCGTAGACCGTCGGGCCCGCTACCGCCAGCGCCGAGACGCCGCCGTCCGCATCGGGGTTCCAGCCCGTCAGCGATCCCGAGCCGGCGTCGATGCCGGCCAGCCGGTTGCGGGTGATGCCGCTGATCGTGGTGAAGGCGCCGCCGGCGAGGATGGTCGAGCCCGACACGGCCAGCGCCGAGACGCCGCCGTTGGCGTTCGGGTTCCAGGCGGTGGTCACGCCGCTGCCGGCGTCGATGCCGGCGAGCCTGTTGCGCGGTTCGCCGCCGACCGCGGTGAAGGCGCCGCCGGCGTAGACGCTCGAGCCGGACACCGCCAGCGCTCGCACCTCTTCGTTGGCGGCGGGGGACCAGGTGGTCGGCACGCCGCTGCCGGCGTCGATCGCGGCGAGCCGGCTTCGCGACTGCCCCCGGACGCTGCTGAAGGTGCCACCGGCGTAGATCGTCGATCCGGATGCCGCCAAAGCGAGCACGGATCCGTCGGCGTTCGGATTCCAGTCGGTCAGGGTGCCGCTGCCGGCGTCGATCGCGGCGAGCCGGTTGCGCTGCTGGGCGCCGAGGACCGTGAAGAACCCGCCGGCGAACACGTGCGAGCCGGAGTTGACGATCACGCTGGGGCCGCCGTTGACGACCGGGTTCCAGGGCGTCGCGCTGCCGCTGGAGGCGTCGACGGCGGCGAGCCGGCCACGCGGTTGCCCACCGATGTTCTGGAAGTTGCCGCCGGCGTAGACGGTCGATCCGGATGCGCGCAGCGCGGTGACCCCCGCGTCGGCGCCGGGGTTCCAGCCCTGCGCGTTGCCGGTGGTGAGGTCGAGGGCGGCGATGTTGGCGCGCGGCTGTCCGCCGATCGAGCCGAAGGTGCCGCCGACGTACAGAGACGATCCGGACACGTCCAGGGTGAGGGCCTGGCCGGTGGTGTTTGCGTTGAAGGCAACGGAGGCCGCCCCGGTCGTCCCGTCGACGGCGGCCACCCCGGGGCGCGTCTGTCCCCCGATGGTGTTGAAGAACCCGCCGACGTAGACCGTCGAGCCGGACGTCGCCAGCGCCGCGATCGTGCTGCTCGGGTTCGGGTTGAAGGTGGCGGAGAGGACGCCGGTCGCGGCGTCGACCGCGCCGATGAAGTTGCGCGCCATCCCGCCGAGCGTGGTGAACGTGCCGCCGACGTACAGCGTCGACCCCGAGAGGGCGAACGCCGAGACGTTGCCGCCGGTGGCGCCGGGATTGAACCCCGCCAAGGCGAGGCCCGTGGTGCCGTCCAACGCGGCGAGGCGGGAGCGCGCCTGCCCGCCGACGTTCGCGAACTGCCCGCCCGCATAGACCGTCCCTTCGCGACGGACCAGCGCGTTGACGATGCCGTCCGGGTTCGGGTTCCAGGCGGTCACCTGCCCGCCGGCGTTGACGTGGGCCAGGTTTCTGCGCGCGGAGCCACCGACCACGGTGAAGTTCCCGCCGATGTAGAGGCCCCCCAGCCCATCCGACACAGCGGCGTTGACACTGCCGTTGACCCCCGGAAAGCTCATATCCGGCACCCCGCTGCCCGGGTCGATGAACGCACCCCCGCCCGTCCCATGCCCGACCGCCGTGAAGCTCCCCCCAAGATAGATCCGATCCCCCACCCGAACGACGTCCTCGACCGTCCCGTTGGTGGCATAGCTCGGCAAAGGCTGGCTCGAGAGCGCCTGCGCGGCCTGAGGAAGCAACAGCAGCACGAAGGCGCACACCAGCAGGGGGACGGAAACCCGCATCGGCCCACCCTTTTCTTCTCCTCCGGCAGTCAAGGCGGGGACCTTAGCGCTGGGGAGAGGCCGGTTGAGACATCCGTCCGTCGAAGCTGGCGCGACCCGGTCTCAGGCCCCCTGACTGTCGCGGCGGCAGAACGCCTCCTGCGCAGACGACGCGAGCAGACCCGGACCTCCACCGATGGTGGGCAACTGTCGCCTGGTTACAAAGCAATCGGGGCCACCCCCGATCAGCGCTGGCCAATGCCCACCGTCTGATGCCTGCGTGGTCTCATGGATTAACGGTGACATCCTGTCTGGTGCGAGAGTACGTTCAGGAAATTGCGTAAAGAGCACTAGCGAGCGGATTCGCTCATGATCAAGAGCGGTGGTCAATAAAAATCAAGTTCGCTGCTACGCCTGTGAACGCATCCTGACGATCCGAGTCACGGTCTCCGGGGGGGTTCAGGAGTTTGTCTTCCCCTGCCCCTATTGCAGCGCGCAGCTGAGTGGAACGTTCTACGCGGAGCAGCCCACCGGGGACCCGACGGAGGAGCTCCCACAGAAGGACATCGAGCTGAAAAGCGAGGACTTCGACTACGTCCAATACGACCCCGAGTTGGAGACGCAGGAGATGCGCGTCGTCGCGATCAGCACCGAGCTTCCCGTTCACAAGTCGATGCTTGCAGAGCCGTACGGCGCCAGCAGTTTTTCGGTGTTTCTGCAGCTGATGAAACTGCCTGGGAGCACCGGGGCCACGATCGAGGTAGTGGATAGCGTCAACTTGCTGCGCCAGATGCGCTTCGAGATGCTGCCCGCCGTACGCCGCGCTGCCGTCTTCTATGGCCGTGGCGAGATGGACTTGCTGAGCCGCGAACTTGCCAAGTTCCCCGGGTTCGCCGAATCGCCGCTGTCGGACGAGGATCCGTGGACCGCTGTGAGCATCATCCTCCAAGGGTTTTTGCTGGTTCTCGGGGCCAGGGATGTAAGTCAGGCGGCACGCCGAGAACTGGGCGTACTACTCGAGACGGCCTACGCGGCGGATGAAGATGCCACCCGTCGTCTCTTGGACGAGCTCACCGAGCGGACGCTTCGGGAGCATCGCCGCGCAGTCATCGACACCCTCATTCGCTCACTCCTGCGGAGCGACGCTCTGGTACCTGGGATGTGGGTGGAGGCCCTGCCGGAGGCGACGCTCGATGAGTACAGGACTCAGCGTGCGGATTACGATGACGTCAAGACCCGGTTTCAGGAGATATTCGAGCTGGGCTCCCGCAGCCTCGTGCTCCCCGCGTCGCTCGCCAACATCGTGCACCGGGGAGACGCCCGGCACTACACCGACGGCAAGCGATTCTCATTGCGTAAGGCGCTGAACCTCAAGGCGGCGACCAGGGAAGCGTGGCTGGAGGAGCTTCCGGCCTTGAAAGAGGTCTTTGACGACCGGGCTCGCGTAACGCGCAACCTGATCGGCCATCGATTGGTGAGCTATGACTTCAAGGACGCCGTCCTGATCGACAACGACGGGAACCGGTACAACTACCTTAGGTTTCTCCGCGATTACCTCAGTGCCGTCCGCTCGTGTGGTCACCAACTCGACGTCGTCGCGATACTGACGAATATCGAGCAGGACGAAGGGCATTCACAGCGGTAGGCGCCCTTTGGGTACACTGCCGTCTCCATGGAGGCGGGGGACCTGTATTTCGCTACGGAGCAGCGGCTGCAATGGCATCCGGTCCTCCACGAAGAGATCGGTCGTGAGACGCTTCATTACTGGTTCCTCTCGTTCTCCTCTAGCTACGAGTGGGATCTGGTCAGGACCGAGCTGTTGGCATTGTTGGGGCGCCTGCATGTCTACTCGTTCGCCCTCTACGAGTTGATGGGGGACTGCGACGTGCTCCTGCGAGTGTGGCTCCCACGCGGCACCTCCAGCTCCTTTCGAGTCGAGCTCCGAAGATGTTTGGCCGGCTACGGCCTGAGTGAAGACAGGCTGTTCAGCGTCGAGGAGGTCCTGCGTCATTGGCCTTTTGCCCCGGACGGGAAAGGCGCGATCAGCGGCATCGGAGAGAACGGGACGATGCCCGGGCCGGAGACGATCGCGGCGGCCAACGAAAAGCTTCTCGATGAGCTGGGCGCCGGGGACGAAGTCTTAGGGCCCCTGGTCGAGGACGGTCTGCTCGGCCCTCGCGAACAACATCATGATCAAGTTGCCGGCGTGAAGATAGTCACCCTGCTGAAGCCGAAGGGAGATCTGGAAACGTCTCAGATCCACAGCCTGGCGAAAGAGATCGCCGTTGCTCTCGACGATCAGGAGTGGATCAAGCAGCGGTCCCTATACCACGTGGAGGGACGGGCGGTCTTCCTCTTGACCTGCCTGGTCCCGGAGGGCAACTTCTTCGCCTTCCGGGAGGACTTGGTCAGTCTGATCTCTCCCCTGTGTGCGGCTGCCGGCATTCGCACCAATTCATACGCCTGCGCGTCCCCGAGGCTATTGATGTTCCAGGATCTGATTCCGTCTCCTGTCGCAAGGCGCGCGCCAGAGCGGCTTCGCTCGCGGACCATCACCGACCTCTTGAGGCTCGAAGAGTCGACGACCCTCGAGGTGAAAGGCTCGGCGTTCACCCCGCTCGACGATTGGCTCTTCAAAGGCGAGGACCAGCGGGAGAGCGACTCCTTCTTCCACAAGAGCGTGATCAAGACTGTCTGCGGGTTCCTCAACTCGGAGGGAGGCTCGATCGTGATCGGCGCCTTGGAGACGAACCGCTATCGCAACAGGGAGGAGGAGATGGTCGCGACGGCACCGCAGTTCACGGAGATCGGCGCATACATGAGCGCAGGGATCCTCGACCCGCTCTACCTCAAGCGGGGGTGGGATCTGTACGAGCGGAGAATCGAAGAAATGATCGCCGCGAACATCGAGCCCGACCCTTCGCCGCTGCTCACCACCCGGAACGAAGAGATAGACGGGATGGTGCTGTGCGTGATCGAGGTGGTGTCCCATCGGGATGACGGATGGCACTACCTCAAGGACCGCCGCGGCGACGGGCTGACGTTCGTGGTGAGGCAGGGCTCGCGCTCGGTCGGACTGGATGGGGTCGATGCGGACCGCTACAAGGAGCGCTTCCGTGACCCGCCTCGCTGACGGTCCGGCCTAGTAGGACAGCCGTGAAAGACAGCCGGATGCCCATCGTTGTCCTCGTGACGATTTCGGTCGCCGCTCTGCTCGCGTCGGTGTGCTGCGGAAGCCCGGCGCGGGCGGCTGGAACCGCGGCTACGGCCCAGCACGGAGACGGCAGGACTACCGTAGTTCTCCGCGCCAAACACAGTGCCGAAGTCAGAAGGCGCCGCGCCGAACTCGAAAAGCTGCGGGCCGAAACCGAAAAGCTGCACGGTGAAGTTCGTAACTCCTCGGGAGTGCGCGGATTCTTCAGCCAGTACGCAGGAGTGATCACCGCCCTGGGCGCGCTGCTGGCAGCGGGCTTCGCCTTCCTCAGCCAGAGGAAAGAAAGCAACCGCCTTGCGAGATCCGACATCGCGGCGCAGCAGCGAGCAGCCGACCAGCGGCTGGCAGAAAGCGACCGCGACCTCGCCGCACGCTTTTCTCGGCTCCTGGCCGATCTCGGTAGCGATAAGGAGGCGGTGCAGGCCGGCGCCGTGGTCTCACTGCTCACCTTCCTCGACCAGCCGGATCCGACGTTCCACCACCAGGTCCGCCTGGCGACGCTCGCGAACCTCAAAGTCGCCCATCCGAGTTCGGTGACGAAGCTGCTGCGGCGCACGTTCGAGCGGGCCATGTCCAGCAGCGCCCCTTTCGATCCGGTTGAGATCGACCTCTCGGACGGCGACTTGACCGGGGTGACCCTGCGGAACCTGAACCTCGAAGGAGCGAGGTTGGACCGTGTCAACTTGGACGACGCCGACCTCACCGATACCAGCTTGAAAGGCGCGATCGGCTCGGTGTTGAAATGCGCCCACGTCGTGCTCCAGGGAGACCAGGCGAGCCTCTTCAACGCTCGGCTCAGGGACGTCGAAGCCGCCGGGGCTCGTCTGCAGGGAAGCGAGTTGGTGAACGCCCATATAAGGGAAGCCAATCTGCGCAGCGCCCGTTTCGAAGGGGCCCGCATGCAGGCCGCTCACTTCGTCGATTGCGACCTGAGCGGTGCGCGCTTCGACGGCGCCAACGTCGCCGACACCTATTTCAATGGCTGCACTTTCGACGACAACGCGCTGCGGAGTCTGCTGAAGGCCCGCAACCTCCAGAAAGCCCACTTCGACCCTGGTCATTTCGCGCGCTTGGGCGAGCTGCGTGAAGGCGATGGCGAAGGAGGCGAAGGTTAGGCGGCCCAACGAAGTAGGCAAATCGCCTCAACGAAAGGCCACCCGGTTCGACTATAACGCTAAGCGCCGCAGCCGCCGACTGGGTCAGGGGGTTTCTGCTGTTTCGAGCCCAGCGCTAGACCGGGTGTCCCGCTCTCGGCATCGCCACGGCTTGGCTGCCTGGATACCAACGATCGCCACTCGATTCACGTGCCACGCCGTCGTCCATGGCTGGTTGGCGGTGAGTGGAGCTAGGCGGATTCGAACCGCCGACCTCCTGGGTGCGATCCAGGCGGGTCGTATCGCGAGGAAGTGCAAGAAAGACACCTATTTCCAGGGATTTCTAGTAGTTGCTTGGTTTTGCGCAGTCTTCTAGATGAGCGGGGATATGCGGCGATATGAAGGGAGTCGGGCACTTCTGGCGAGAAGTGCTCGAAATCGGCGCAGGGCGGTTGGAAATAGGATGGGTGCTAATATTGTCCGACAGAATGAATAGATTGCGACTGTGGATCTGAGATGGGCTCGTGCCGCAACCAAGCACCGGATATCGCGTGAACGCTCCCGCTACGTCATCGAGCATTGCGGCCTGCGCTTCGAGCAGGAGCCGCCGGCTGATGCTCCCGAGAACGCCAGCTTGCGACTTGTTTTTCTTGGCGATGATGAGAAGGGGATCGCCCTGGAGGTGATGGCGGTCGAGCTTGAGGACGACGCCCTGCTCGTGATCCACGTAATGCCATTGCGCGACCGCTACCGAAAGCAGTATGAGGAGGCCAAGAAATGGCGAAGGTAAAGAAGACGGCCCGAAAGAATCCAAAGACGAAGGCTGGAATGGAGATCACCCCCGAGATCGCCGACGCCCTCGCTGCGGAGGCCGAGCGCGGCTACGACCTCTCGAAGGCAAAGCCCCGCCGAGTCGGCCGCCCGTCGCTGGCCGGCGCCGGCGCGTCCCCGCGCCTGAGCTTCCGCACGACCCCCGACCTCTATCGCGCTGCCCAGAAGCGCGCCAAGGAGGAAGGTCGTTCGGTGAGCGACCTCGCCCGCGAGGCGGTAGCCCGGTACGTGGGGTCGTAGAGCTGTAGCGGCGGTGTGAGGCCGGGCGACCTCCTGGGTGCGATGGGTCGGTTGGCTTGGACTAGGCTGAGCGAATGGCAAGCTCTTCACGCCTCGTCCGGGCTGCTGTGCTGACCGCCTTGCTGCTGATCTTCCCGGTGGGGGCGGCCGGCGCCAGCCCCGAGTCGGAGACGGTCGTCCAGGTCGAGCTCGACCTGCCGGCGAGCAACGGTCTCCACGCCCATCTTGAAACCTCCGAAGACGAGGACGTGACGCTCATGATCTGGCGCAAAGAGCATGGCGTGGCCGAGGAGGTCGTCTACGAGGTTCCCGGCGAGGTCAACGAAGCCGGGCTGAGGGTCAGCTTCGGGCGGCTGGGCTCTATCGACGTCGCCTTCACCCCGACTACGACCCTGGACGCGACGGAGGTCTCCCCTGGCTGCACGGGGGCGCCGCGGACGCTGCGGGAAGGGGTGTTCGCGGGGACGATCGCGTTCGCCGGAGAGCGTGGGTACGTGCGGATCGCGGCGCCGCAGGTGGAAGGCTCGATGAGCGTGTTTCCGCACTGGCAGTGTCCGGAAGAGGACAGTTTGAATCCCTTCGAATCAATCCCCGGCGTTCCGGAGCTCAGCGCCCGGCCCGCCGGCCGAAAGAGGGAAAGCGCGTCTCTGGTTGCCCTAAACCGCGACTTCTCGCGCTTCTTCGGCGCCGGCGTCCATCATCGCCATAGCGGCGGGCGGAGCATCTTCTATGGGGGGCAGTCCGAACGCCGCGAAAGGATGAAGATCGCCCGCACGACTGCCGTGCTCGGCCCCGCGTCCGCCTTCGATTACGACCACGAGGCGGGCACCGCGAGCTTGGATCCGCCGCCGCCGCTCAAGGGGCATGCTGCTTACAGGGCCCGGGACCGGGAGCATGTGCTCTGGCGGAGCACGATCCGGGTGCCGCTGCTGGGCGCAGCTCCCCTAAAGACCTACGGCCCAGATTTCGGCGTTCTTGGGCTCTATCCCGAATATCAGTTCGACTAAGGCGCCTCAGGCAGCGGGGGCGTTTCCCCGCAGGCTCCGGCGAGGCCGCGGACACGGCTGATCTTCCTCCTCAGGGCCGCGACCGAGATGCCCTGCCTGCGCGCCGTCAGGACGGGCTTGTAGATCGCCCGGTGAGCCAGCTTGCTCAGCCACTCGACGGTTGCCGTCGACATCGTCGGGGGCGGGACGTCGGCCAGTGCCTCGGGGCCGAGCAGCTCGCCGATCCGCAGCCGTAGCCGCACCTCGTCCGGCGAGACCCCGGTCTTCCTGGCGATCGCGGCGATGCCGACACCGCGGTCGGCGGGTGCGGTCACGCGCTTCAGCTCCCGGAGGACCGGCATCGGGTACTGCGGCGAGGCCAGCGGTTCGGGACCCGGCTGCGAGTGGAGATGGATCTCGCGCAACGCGGCCCCGATCAATTCGGGGTAGGAGAACACGGTGACGGTTCGATCGCCCGTCCCGACGTCGACCGCGGACGATTCGTAGACGGCCGCGATCCCGCCGCCGCGCAGCGGGAAGACTTGGTAGGGGATCACGTCGAGCCTCAGCGGGTTGCGCGTGCAGGCGCTCCAGTTCTGGATCTGCGCCGGCACCGAGCAGCCACCCTCTCCCTCGGGGAGTTCGCAGTCGCCGTAAGAGTACGTCGCGAACCGCCCGTCCTCCGGGCTCCCGGTCACCCCCATCCCACCGAAGTACGGGCCGAGCCAGTAGAGGTCGGTGGGATCGGAAACTGCTCCCCCGCTCTTGGCGACCGAGGCGCCGAGCAGTAGTAACGCACACAGTCCAACCAAAGCAGCGGCGCGACTTCCCCTGAGCATGCGGGCATCGTAGCCGCCTCAGGAGCTTGGTTCTGACCCCTCCACCAGCCTCGCCGCTCCGCCGCCCCTGGCGGAATCGACGTCAATCGCCGCTAATCGCTTCACATCCCCTCCATTTCGGGCACTAGTGCCCGAAATGGAGCGCAGATCTAGCGGCGGTTGGAAACGGCTCCAGAAACCGAAGACGCCCACGTGCAGGGACATCGAGCGATGGAGCTAGGCGGATTCGAACCGCCGACCTCCTGGGTGCGATCCAGGCGCTCTGCCAGCTGAGCTATAGCCCCTTGGGGCGGGCTGGGAAGTTGGTCCCATCGCCTCGCAAGGGCAAGGATAACCGCATAGTCTTTGAAAGCCTTCGGAGCCGCGGGCCATGAGCATTCTCGACGACGCCATCAGGGAGCACCTCGAACTGAAGCGCCAGCACGGCGCTGATGACGCCGAGCTTAAAAAGCTCGAGGACGAGGCTTTTGGGCCTCCGGCGCGACCTGAAGAGGACGTCGATCCCTTCTCGGAGGCGCCTACGGAGTTCCTCACCGCGCCTGGCGCCGAGGCCGGGGGAGAGGCGCCCGAAGATCACGCCACCGAACTGCTGGAGGACGAGCCGAGCGCTGGCCGGCGCATCAACGTCGCCGACCTGCAGGAGCCGCCCCCGCCGCCCGAGCAGCTGGGGGGCGAGGCTCCGGCCGAGCCCGAGGTGCCCGCCGAGGAGGAGCACCCGGCGATGGAGCACGAGGCGATCACCGGGACGCCCGCGGCAGAGGACGTCGGGCCCAACACCGAGGAGCGGCACGCGATCGCCGAGCAGCCCACGGAAATGTTCGACGTCCAGGAGCACATCGGCTCGAGCGAGGCGGCCAGTCCGTCCGACGAGGAGCTCGTCGACGCCGAGCTGAGCGAGCCGCGCCTCGCTCCCGTCGACCCGGTCGAGGGCATCGAGGCCTCCGCGGCAGCCGAGGCCCCGCCCAGCGACGAGGAGATCGAGGAGCACGCCGACGAATTCGACGAGTTCTTCAGCGAGCAGCGGCTCTCCGACGAGCTGAACCAGGCGCTCGAGGCGCCGGTCGAGGACGAGCCGACCTTCCCCGGCACCGAGGAAGCCGAGGCGCCTCCGCCGCCCCCCGCGAGCGAGGAGCCGCCGAGCGAGGAAGCAACCGCGATCCATCCCCTCCACGAGGAGGAGCACCACAACTTCGCCGAGGAGGAAGACGAGGAAGGCGAGCAGCTCGGCTTCGCCGACGCCGAGGAAGCGCCGGCCGCGCCGGCGCCCGAGGAGGACGAGGCGCCGGAGCACCCCGCCGCCAATCACAGCCCCGAGCACCAGGACGCGCTCGAGGAGACCCCCGAGTTCCTCGCCGACGCTCCGGAGGACGAGAACCTCTGGTTCGAGCAGAAGCCGCCGAAGGACATCGACTTCGGCGACTGACCGGACGCCGAGCCCAAGCACCCGCTAGGTTCCTCGGTCGATGTCCGACTCGGCCGCCATCGAAGCAGAAGGCCTGCGCAAGTCCTACGGCGACGTCCGCGCCCTGGACGGGATCGACCTGCGCGTCCCGGCCGGCACGGTGCTCGGCCTGCTCGGCCCCAACGGCGCCGGCAAGACGACGGCGGTTCGCATCCTCACCACGCTGCTCCCCCCCGACGGCGGCAGCGCCCGCGTCGCCGGCCTCGACGTCGCCCGCGAGGCCCCGGAGCTGCGCAAGCAGATCGGCCTCGCCGGCCAGTACGCCGCCGTCGACGAAAACCTCACCGGCGCCGAGAACCTGGAGATGGTCGGCCGCCTCTACCACCTGCCGAAGGGCCAGCCGCGCGTCCGCGCCACCGAGCTGCTGGAGCGCTTCGACCTCGCCGACGCCGCCAGCCGCCTGGTCCGCACCTACTCGGGCGGGATGCGCCGCCGCCTCGACCTCGCCGCCGCCCTGGTCGCCCGCCCGCCCGTCCTCTTCCTCGACGAGCCGACCACCGGCCTCGACCCGCGCAGCCGCCTCGCCCTCTGGAAGACGATCGAAGGCCGCGTCGCCGAAGGCACCACGGTCCTGCTCACCACCCAGTACCTCGACGAGGCCGACGCCCTCGCCGACCGCATCTCCGTGATCGACCACGGCAAGGTGATCGCCGAGGGCAGCTCCGACGAGCTCAAGGACCAGGTCGGCGGCGAGCGCATCGACGTCACGCTCGAGTCCCACGACGACGCCGAGACCGCGATCGCGGCGCTGACCTCGGTCGCCGCCGAGCCCCCGGCGATGAGCGACGGCGTCCTCGCCCTGCCGGTCCGCGAGCGCAAGGGCGCGATCGCCGAGGCCGTCCGCCGACTCAACGAGGCCGGGGTCGGGATCGACGACATCGCCCTGCGCCGCCCGACCCTCGACGACGTCTTCCTCGCCCTCACCGGCCACGCCACCGAGAGCGAAGACGGCGCCGGCCCGGAGGAGGAGGACCGATGAGCGGCCTCAGCTACGCCATCGCCGACACCCTGGTGCTCGCCAAACGCAGCCTCCTGCGCATCCCCCGCGCGCCCGACCTGCTGCTCGCCTTCACCGTGCAGCCGATCATGTTCGTGCTGCTCTTCGCCTACGTCTTCGGCGGCGCGATCGAAACCCCGGGCTTCGACTACATCGACTTCCTGATCCCCGGGATCCTCGTCCAGACGATGTCCTTCGGCGGCTTCGTCACCGCCCTCGGCCTCTCCGAGGACCTCAAGAAGGGCCTGATCGACCGCTTCCGCTCGCTGCCGATGTCCCGCGGCGCCGTGCTCGCCGGCCGCACCATCGCCGACATCGCCACCAACATGATCTCGATCGCGGTGATGCTGATCGTCGGCGTCATCGTCGGCTTCGGCTTCGGCGCCCCGGTCATCCAGGTGATCGGCGGCATCCTGCTCCTGCTGCTGTTCGGCTACGCCTTCTCCTGGGTCTTCGCCTTCGTCGGTCTCACCTCGTCCTCGCCCGAGGCCGCCCAGTCGCTCGGCTTCATCGTCATCTTCCCGCTCACCTTCATCTCCTCGGCCTTCGTCCCGGTCGACTCGATGCCCGGCGCCCTGCAGTGGTTCGCCGAAGTCAACCCCTTCACGATCGTCGTCGACGCGATGCGCTCCCTCCTGCTCGGCACCCCGGCCGGCAACAACGTCTGGGGCGCCGTCCTCTGGTCGCTCGGCCTCACCGCCGTCTTCGCCGCCCTCTCGGTGCGCAAATACAAACGCGCCGTCGTGCGGTAGCCGCGGCAAGACCCGCTCGGGCTGCCTACACTTTCCGGCGAGGGGCCATAGCTCAGATGGCAGAGCGCCTGATTTGCATTCAGGAGGTCGCCGGTTCGATTCCGGCTGGCTCCACTCCTACGGATCCAGGTAGTCCTCCGCGGGTCGAGTCCGCAATCGCTGCCCGTTCCGCGCCGGTTTGAGGCGGAGGCTCAAGGTTCGAGCGCCCGGTGCCGAGCTCGATCGCCGGCACGTAGTAGCACCGATCCGAGGTGGCGTCGTAGACCGCGAGCAGGTCGATCGTCTCTGCCGTGTAGTGCTTGACGCGGCGCACCTTGCCGTTGGTCAGCGAGTGGGAGCGGCAGCGAACGTTGATCACCGCCCCGTCGGAGCTCGTGTACTTGACCTGCACGCGCTCAAGACGGTCGCTCCGGATCAGCACCAGGTCGAAGTCGCAGTCCTCGCCGTAGGGGATTGCGATCCGGTGTCCGCGGCGAAGCAGGTCAGTGGCCACCTTCAGCTCCGCCAGATCGCCTTTGCCCTTCAGGTTGAGCGCAGTCCCTACGGTCGCCATCCGACGACCGTAGGGATCAAACCGTCACGGATCTAGACGCGAGAGCAACGGATCCACGCCAACTTCGTGCCCGAATGCTCGCTGCCCAGCTACGGCGCGAGCCCGCCCTCGAGCGACCGAATCCGCAGGTGCACGCCGAGCATCCCCGCGAGCAGCTGGAACTGGCGTTTCTGGTGGCGGGAGAAGGCGTTCGGCTTTCGCGCCAGCATCACCAGGCAGGGGCCGTTCCGGGCCGGCTCCCTGTCGGCGAACAGCGAGCAGCAGGAGAGGGCGTGGAAGTCGTGTTGGAGGAAGGCGCTGAGGTCGGCGCCGCGGGCGAGATCCTTGCGGACCAGGTCGCCGACGTCTCCAAGGCTGAAGACCTCGCCCTGTTTCTGCTGCCGCTGCGTGTAGGCGATCCACGACCGGTCGATGGGAACCCGGAAGGCGTCGCGTTCGTGCGGCGTCAGGGTCGGGCACCGGGTCGGCTCCCAGTGGGGCCGCCCGCTCTCGTCCGGCTCGATCTCCAAGAGCAAGACGTGGACCGGCGCGGCCACGAACCGCTCCATCAGCTTCGCCGGCTCGAAGAGGAAGGCCCTCTCCTCGTCGAGCTCCTCTCCGACCTTGGTCAGCATCAGGCCAAGGTGCTCGGCATAGGCTTCGAGCATCACCATCGTCTGGTGGTCGGGCGCGAGCTGGGAGATCTCGCTCCTGGCTCGATCGAGCTCCGCTTCGAGCGTGCCGACGGTCATCGGGCCCTCCGTCTCGGCCGCTGCCGGCTCCCGGGGGCGGAACCGGAGGGCGGCTTGCACGCCGACCAGCACCCCCAGGCCGAGGGTGGCAGCGAGGGCGGCGACGACCAAGGGGGTGGCGACGCTGTCGCCGACGTGAACGAGTTCGAGGGCGCTGAGCGCGGCGCCAACCCCGACCCCGATCGCGGTGACGACCAGCCAGCCGAGCAGCGCGGTGACGAGCGCGTCGGCATTGGTGCTGGGGCTGCTCAGCCAGTGCTTAACAGTCCGTAAGCGGTGCCGACGCGATCGGTCCATCCCCGAGCTTTCCCCTCCTCCTACCGTTGACCGCTCCCACGCGGCCGCCATCCCCGCGAGGATACCTCCCCGTACCTCTACAGGTACTTATTGATGCTCAGGTCCGGTTGATCGGGTCCAGCAGAGCTTCCCGGGCGAGGCTGACGTCGACGTGCCGGATCAGGTCGTCGACGAACTCGTCGACGCTGATCTCGTCGTTGCGGAGCGCCTCGTACCGCTCGACCGGGTAGGTCTCGAGCAGGTCGGGAACCTGAGCCGAGGCTGTCTGCTCGACCGCTGTCATCTCGGTGTAGGGATTCATCTAGATTTCCGAAGTAATACTCAGGAAGCCTCTTTTAAACATAAGAGCCTGTCCTGGTCAGGTCAAGCGCTCGACCCCCACACGGTAAGAGACCCCTCCCGCAGACAATACGTTTCGGTATTCGGGAGATCTCCTGGCGCGCGGCTCAGGCAATCAGGCTCTCGGCCCGGTGGGCCTCGGGCAGGTTCTGGTCGGCGTGGTAGCTGCTGCGGACCAGGGGGCCGGCGGCGACGGACTCGAATCCCAGGTCGTAGGCGGCCTTCTCCAGCGCCGCGAACTCGTCCGGGTGCCAGTAGCGGACGACCGGCAGGTGGTTCTCGGTCGGGCGGAGATACTGGCCGACGGTGAGGACCTGGACCTTGTGCTCGCGCAGCAGGCCGAAGGTCTCGACCATCTCCTCGAAGCTCTCGCCGAGCCCGACCATCAGCCCGGACTTGGTGACCACCTCGGGGCCGCCCATCTCCTTGGCCATCTTCAGGACGCGGGCCGAGCGGAGGAACTGGGAGCCGCGGCGGGCGACGGGGTAGAGGCGCGGCACCGTCTCGACGTTGTGGTTGAAGACGTCGGGCTTCTCGTGGACGACCTTGGCCAGCGGCATCTCCTGGCCGCGGAAGTCCGGGGTCAGCACCTCGACCTTGCAGCCGGGGGCCTGCATCCGGATCGAGCGGATCACGCCGAGGAAGGCGCTCGCACCGTAGTCGGGCAGGGCGTCGCGGTCGACCGAGGTCACGACCGCATGGGTCAGGCCCATCTTCTTCACCTGGTTGGCCA
>Ga0190271_10000170_pt1 | contig 32467 bp, 23 predicted proteins | sample Popmic356T_FD_133747 | JGI IMG/M metagenome (GOLD analysis project Ga0190271, IMG submission 133747) | Populus adjacent soil microbial communities from riparian zone of Weber River, Utah, USA - 356 T | ecosystem: Environmental > Terrestrial > Soil > Riparian zone | place: USA: Utah | collected...
CAATATGGCGACTGGCGCTTCCACCGCCGACCTTGCGGTCGTTCTGGTCGATGCGCGACAAGGCATTCTCCCGCAGACGCGCAGGCATTCCATCATCGCCTCTCTGCTGGGTATTCGCCGCATTGTTCTGGCGATCAACAAGATCGACCTGGTCGGCTTCGACCAGGGCGTGTTCGACACCATATGCGCCGACTATCTGGCCTTCGCGAAAGATCTCGGCTTCACCTCGATCACGCCCATTCCGATGTCGGCCCGTTACGGCGACAACGTGACCAAGCAGTCGGACAAAATGAGTTGGTATGACGGGCCGACTTTGCTTGAGCATCTGGAAACCGTGCCGCTGGATGAGGATCGTTCCGGCAGGCCGTTTCGATTTCCGGTCCAGTATGTCAATCGGCCCAACCTTGATTTCCGAGGGTTCGCGGGAACGGTCGCCTCCGGTTCGGTCGCCGTGGGAGACGAGGTTGTCGTCGCCAAATCCGGCAAGCCGTCGCGCGTCAAACGTATTGTCGCGCAGGGTGGGGATTTGGCATCGGCAATCGAAGGGCAGGCGATTACGTTGGTTCTGGCCGATGAAATCGAGGTTTCGCGTGGCAATATGCTGGTCGCCCCGGCCGCCCGTCCGCAGGTCGCCGACCAATTGGCGGCCAACATCGTCTGGTTCGACGAACACGCGCTGATGCCTGGGCGGGCCTACATTCTACGCACCGAGACGGATCAGTCGAACGCGACGGTGACCGATCTCAGATATCGCATCAACATCGATAATTTTGCCCACGAAGCCGCGAAATCGCTGGAAATGAATGAAGTCGGCGTTTGCAACATATCGCTGCAGTCGCCGATTGCCTTCGACAAATTCTCGGAGGATCGCACCACGGGCGCCTTCATCCTGATCGACCGCCTGAGCAACGCCACGGTGGCGGCCGGCATGATCCTTCACCCGCTGCGACGCGCCGGCAACATTCATTGGCAGGCGCTTGACATGGACAAGAAGGCGCGCGCCCAGCTAAAGCACCAGAAGCCCGCAGTGCTTTGGTTCACTGGCCTGTCCGGTTCCGGCAAGTCGACCATCGCAAACCTGCTCGAAAAAAAGCTCTTTGCCGCCGGCCGTCACACCTACCTTCTGGACGGTGACAATGTTCGCCATGGTCTCAATCGCGATCTGGGCTTCACGGAGGAAGACCGTGTCGAAAACATCCGCCGCGTGGCTGAAGTCGCGCGCCTCATGGCGGACGCCGGCCTGATCGTTCTGGTGTCCTTCATCTCGCCATTTCGCGCGGAGCGCCGGATGGCCCGCGAACTGATGGGCGCGGGCGAGTTCGTGGAAGTGTTTGTCGACACGCCGTTCGAAGAATGCGCCCGACGCGACCCGAAGGGCCTCTATGCACGGGCGCTTGCTGGCGAAATCAAGAATTTCACAGGGGTGGATTCGCCTTACGAGACTCCGGAGAATGCAGAGATTCACTTGAAGACGAGCGGTCGTTCGCCGGACGAATTGGTTGAGGAAGTCGAGAAATGGCTGGCGGCCGGCGCCGAGGATGAGGGGCCTGATGCCTTCGATGCCGGCATCTGACGACGCGATGCTCGAGGTCTTCGAGCGCCTGGCGCTCGAGGCAGGGCGCGCGATCATGCCAATCTTCGAGGGAGAGTGCGTGGTCGAGCACAAGGCCGACGCATCGCCGGTCACCGCCGCTGACCAGGCAGCGGAGGAAATCATTCTCGCCGGCCTTCGGGGCGCTTACCCCGATATTCCGTGCGTCGCCGAGGAGGAAATCGCCGAAGGACATTTGCCGCCGGACCTGGGGCAGCAATTCTTTCTGATCGACCCGCTCGACGGCACCAAGGAGTTCGTTAACAAGCATCCGGATTTCACGGTCAATATCGCACTGATCCGGAACGGCGTGCCTGAGGTCGGTGTTGTCTACGCGCCAGTGTCGGGCAAGATGTTCGTTGGACGGCCTGGCCGGGCGGAGATGATCATCACCGGCGACAACCACAATACCGGCGGGCGGCGTGCGATTGCGGTGCGCGATTGCGCTGTGCCGCCGACCATTGTTGCCAGTCGCTCGCACCGGACTCCCGAGACCGATACCTACATCGCCGGATTTTCCGTTGCCGAACTGGTTTCGGTCGGGTCCTCGCTTAAATTCTGTCTGCTTGCGGCCGGCGAGGCTGACTATTATCCGCGTTTCGGCCGCACGATGGAGTGGGATACGGCCGCCGGCGATGCCGTCCTGCGCGCGGCCGGCGGCATCACCAAGACGCTAGATGGCTCGCCGCTGCGCTATGGCAAGCGACAGCAGGCGCACGACAGCGACTTCGCCAACCCGCACTTCGTGGCCAGCGGCGGGTAGCGGTTCCCGTCTAATCAAATAGCGGCCGGATGTCCGCGACGGGGCGAAAGAGCTTCAGTTTTTGGTCAGGCAAGCCGAGGAAACTCTCGCGTTCATAGAAGCGCCGTGCTTGCTCATCCTTGGCATTCACGACAACCGCGAACGCGGCAATGTCACTTCGGACTACCCGGTGCAGGGCGTCCGCCAGAAGAAACCGTCCATACCCCTTGCCACGGTAACTCAGGTCCACGGCAAGCCGTCCCAGCAGGATTGCGGGGATAAGGGGATATCGGGGCAATTTCTTCGTAATGGCATCCGGAAGTTCGCCCAGCGCCAAAGACGTTGCGGACAGGGTGTAGTAGCCAACAATCCCGCCGCCGGGCTCAGCTAATAGGAAAGGCGCGGCGATGTTTTTGCGGGCGTCCTGGCTCGCCTGTGTCTTGAAATACTGATCGAGAGCCGGCACGCAGCAGTGGAAGCGTGTCCGATCATGAGCGGCGTTGAGCGGATGGACTGCAAGCGCCACTCTGGACGTCTCAGGCGCCAGTCATCTTGCGATACGTCTCGATGGTCTGCCGTAAGCGGCTATTCACAGGCGTCGGATTGAGTAAGGCCTCGACGAGGGCCTCACTATCTCGGAGGGTCAGGTCAATGCGTTGATGATCCTCAATGACGCGTTTGGCCGCTTCTTGAACGCTGGCCAGGACGAAATCCGTAACGGTGCGACCCTGCACAGCCGCAGCGCGTTCTATGAGCCGCTTCTGATCGGCGGTGATACGCGTCTCAAGCCGTTGATTGCGCTCGCGGCCTTGGCTTGCTGCCGACAATGTCCGTGCCATGATTTACCTCTTGGCCCCCTTGTACGGCCCGTGTACGGACAAATCAAGTGTTTGCGGAAATTACGCCGCCGCCTGGTTCTTGCCCGCAAATTCCCGCACCGCTGCGATGATCAGGTCCTGGTCGGCCTCCGTCAGGTAGGGATGCATGGGCAGGCAGAGGATCCGCTCGGGCAACGATTCCGAGACCGGCAGGCCGGCTGGCGTGCGTGGAAATTTCTCATAGGCGACCTGCTGGTGCAGCGGCTTCACATAGTAGATGACCGATGGAATGCCGCGCGACTGCAGGTGCGCCTTGAGTCCGTCCCGGTTCTTCACTTCGATGGCGTATTGCGCCCAGGCCGATCGTGACCCGGCGGGGATCTCCGGCACCTTGGCGACACCCTTCAGGCCCTCATTGTAGCGCTTGTAAACCTGCTGGCGGGCAATCATCTCGTCTTCCAGGATCGCCAGCTTTTCGATCAGGATCGCCGCCTGAATTGTGTCCAGCCGCGAATTCAGCCCGACATGGATATTGTCATATTGGGTCGCGCCCTTGCCGTGGAACGCATAGGAACGCAGTTTCTCCATCACTGCGTCGTCATTGGTGAACATCGCGCCGCCGTCGCCATAGCAGCCAAGCGGCTTGGCCGGGTAGAAGCTGGTCGAGCCGACATGGGCAAAGGCGCCGCACATCGTCTTGCCCGTCCTGCCGCCGATCGACTGGGCGGCGTCCTCGATGACGAGCAGCTTTTCGCGTTTGGCGATCTTGTCGATTGCCTCATAGTCAGCCGCAAGACCGAACAGATCGACTGGAATGATGGCCTTGGGCTTCAGCCGGCCTTCCGTCTTCACCATGTCGATCGCGGCTTCCAGGCTGGCGATGTCGATATTGTAGGTGTCGGGGTCGATGTCGACAAACACCGGCTCCGCATGCGCCAGTGCCACCACCTCGGCCGTCGCGGCAAAGGTAAAGCTCGGCACAAACACGGCGTCGCCAGGCCCAATCCCCGAAGCAAGCAGCGGCAGGAGCAGCGCATCGGTGCCGTTGGCGCAAGCGATAACATGTTTAACACCGACATAGGCGGCCAGCTTCTGCTCGAACTCGGTGACCTGGGGACCGAGGATATAGCGGCCGTCGCTGACGACCGTATCGATGGCGACTTTGAGCTTGTCGGCGATACGCTCGCGCTGTGCGCCAAGATCGATGAATTGCATTTTAGCTCCGGAAATCAGCAGGATAGGGCTGGTTGCGCCGCTGATATCAGAAGCTCCGGGAGTGCGGAAGCACAGCCAACGGCCCTGTACGGCCATTCTGTTACAGGCGCATATGCGCGTTCCGGGGCGACAAATGGCGGAAACGCAAGGGAAAATGCCGGCAAGGCGTTTTCAGTGCCCGTTTCCGCGAAACATAATGTGATGGTTACGCTCAGCCCATCTCGTTGCGCCAAGGCGGGTTTGCACCGGCGCGGGACACGGTGACCGCCGCCGCCTTCGCACTGAAAATCAGCACTTTGCGGACCTGATCCTCGGTCAGTCCGGAGACGGCCGCTTTCGTCAGCAGACCCTGGTCGCGCAGCGATGCGAGGATTCCGGCATTGATCGTATCGCCGGCGCCCACAGTATCGACCACCGTCACACGCTCGGCCGGAACGGCCACGCTGTGCGCCTTGCTGTAAGCGACCAGACCCTCGGCGCCTTTGGTTACGATCATCAGCTTCGGTCCCGCGTCGAGCCAGCGTGCGGCAATCTCCTCGGTCGTTCCGGTCTCGCCGAACCAGTCGAGATCCTCGTCCGATAATTTGACGATGTCGGCCATGGCGAGCATGCGTTTCATCCGCGCCAGGTGGGATGGCTTGTCCTTGATGAAGCCGGCGCGGATATTGGGATCGAACATCATCACCCGCTTGGCCTGCTCGCGCCGCATCAGTGCTTCGTAAGTTGAGCCGCACGGTTCGGGAATGAGGCTGATGCAGGAAAAATGCATCGCCTCGACATCCTGGCCGATTGCCGGCAGGTCGCTTTCTTCAAGCATGCGCCCGGCAGTATTCTCATCATAGAAGAGGTAGCTGGCGTGGCCATCGGTCAGGCGCACGAAAGCCAGCGTTGTCGGCAGGTCGGAGATCTTCGCCAGGTCCAGGTTCACCTTGCTGGCGGTCAGCGCGTCGCGCAGCATCGCACCGAAGAAGTCGCTCGAGATGCCAGTGAAAAAACCGACCGGAATGTCCAGCCTGCCCAGGGCCACAGCTGTGTTGAAGACAGCGCCGCCGACATAGGGTGCGAAGCTCGCCTCGCGCGCCCGGCTCTCGCGCGGGAGCATATCGATCAAGGCTTCGCCACAGCAAACGATCACGGGTTCCCTCCTTCGCCGGCTGGGCTCTCAAACCGGATAGATCACGCCCTTTCGGACGATGACATTCGCATAGAGGCGCGGGTCGCTGGTGGCAACCACCGTATGCGCGGCTTTCACCCGTGCGTAGAATGCGTCACCGGAAAGCGCTGTCACCTTGCGACCCGGTGCGCGCGCCGCGCAGATGGCCTCGATTTCATGGTGGACGGGATCCGACTGCTTGGGGTCTCCCATGACGGAGGCGCGAAAGATCGCTTCCGGTGTGAAGTCGTCGACAGGCAGGACCTGGAGGATGGCGTCGAGCACGGACAGCAGGTCATGGCCGTCCGCGCGAACCAGCCGTCGTGCATGTTCCAACGCCGGGTAGTTGCCGTCAACGAGAGCGATCTCGTCGGTGTGGCCCATCGCCCGCAAGGTCGCGAGCAATTCCGGGCCGAGGATTGCGGGTATACCGATCAGCATGAGGCATGTCCTATGTCAGCGTTGCGGGTCCGACGAGGAATCGTTCGGAAAGCGGAAGGCTCGCCGCGCCGATGGCGCGAGCGTGGATACCAACCGTTCCCTCGCGGATGGCAGGCAGTTGCAGACCTTCGACATCGATCTCGGCCAGCGAGGTGGCGGTCGCGGCGACAAGGGCCGCCCGGATATGCGCCGGCATCCATCCGTCGATGATTGCGGCGGCGAAATCGAGCACTGCGGATGCCGATACGATCGCGTAGGCAAGCGCGCGGCCGGCCTGCGCAACCCAGGCCCGGCAGTCCGGCTCATGCCCGTCCCAATCCTCAGGCGACGTCCACAGATAGGACGCGTCTGCGCCGGTTGCGCGGATGTGGCGCTCCAACACCGCCAGCGACGCGATGTCGATCAACTGGACCGGCCTGCCGTCCGGTCCAGGCACCGGCATGGAACCGAGCGCGCCAGCGTTGCCGGTTGGGCCGACATGAAGCCGCCCGTCGAGAACCACGCCGCCGCCGGCGAAAGCGCCGATGTAGAAATAGATGAAGTCGCGCGGCGCGCCGATCTGGCCGAAGACGAGTTCGGCGCCGCAGGCGGAGGACGCGTCGTTCTGCACATAGACCGGAAAGCTGAACTGCTGCTGCAACTCGGCCCTGATGTCGCGGCTGCGCCAGCCTTCCATGTCGGCGTTCGACGCGCCGATATGCTCCGCCCAGTTCCAAAGCTCGAAAGGCATTGCGATGCCGAGGCCTGCTATGCGCCTGTCGTGTTCGCCGCTCAGCGGCGCCCGCAGGCTGGCAATCGCGTCGATGGCGAAGGCGACCGTGTCCGCCGGGGTGGGGTAGCGGTAGGCGTGGTGGCGCATGCCGCGCACCTGACCCAGGAAATCGATCATCACGACCTCGGCGCTGCGCCGCCCGATCTTCAGGCCGAGGAACAGCGCACCGCCCGGGTTGAGCGACATCGGAATGGATGGCTGGCCGATCTTGCCGCGTTGCGGTTCGCCGCGCGACAGCAAGCCGTCGGTCTCGAGTTGGCGCATGATGACCGACGACGTCTGCGCCGACAGGTTCGCCATGCGGGCGATCTCGCTTTTGGACAGGCTCCCATGCAGGCGCACAAGCGACAGCACCACCCGCTCGTTGTGGTCGCGAATGCCGCTCTGGTTGGCGCCGCGATGCGACCGTGTCGGGGCGGATTCCGGCGAACCGCCGCCCGTGCCTGCCTCGTCCAATCGTTCCTCCCGGTGTGCTGTCGAGCAGCACACTCTGCCCGCAAGATGCGACGCGCACCCTGTGGTGTCAATAATAAATAAGAGTGATTTAATTATTGACAGAGGCGCGGGCTTCGTGTTGGGTGAGAGGAACACGAGCGCCCGGGAGGCGTATGGCTCGTGTCAATCCGCCGCTTAGCGGTCTTGTAGCGTTCCACTGGGAGGAATGACGTGAAGAAATCTCTATTGAAATCGTCTGTATTCGTTGCAGCCGCAGCGGCGATGTTGAGTTTCGCCGCCCCCGCATCGGCGCAAGCCGTTTCGGCCTGCCTGATAACCAAGACCGACACCAATCCCTTCTTCGTCAAGATGAAGGAAGGCGCGACTGCCAAGGCTCAGGAGCTCGGTATTACGCTGAAAGCCTATGCCGGCAAGGTTGACGGCGACAGCGAAAGCCAGGTCGCCGCGATCGAAAGCTGCATCGCCGACGGCGCCAAGGGCATCCTGATCACCGCTTCGGATACGAAGGGCATCGTCCCGACCGTCAAGAAGGCACGCGACGCCGGCTTGCTCGTCATCGCGCTCGACACGCCGCTCGATCCGCTGGATTCGGCCGACGCTACCTTTGCCACCGACAACCTCGAAGCAGGCAGGCTGATCGGCGCCTGGGCCGCGGCTACGCTGGGCGACAAGGCCAAGGAGGCCAAGATCGGCTTCCTCGACCTGACGCCGGACCAGCCGACCGTGGACGTGCTCCGCGACCAGGGCTTCATGATCGGCTTCGGCATCGACCCGAAGGACGCGAACAAGATCGGCGACGAAGACGATCCGCGGATCGTCGGTCATGACGTCACCAACGGCAATGAGGAAGGCGGCCGCAAGGCGATGGAAAACCTCCTTCAGAAGGATCCGTCGATCAATGTGATCCACACGATCAACGAGCCTGCCGCAGTCGGCGCCTACCAGGCGCTCAAGGCTGTCGGGATGGAGGCCAATGTGCTCATCGTCTCCGTGGACGGTGGCTGCCCGGGCGTAAAGTCGGTGGCGGACGGCGTCATCGGCGCCACGTCCCAGCAATATCCGTTGCAGATGGCGGCTCTTGGCATCGAGGCGATTGCCGCCTTCGCCAAGGATGGCACCAAGCCGAAGCCGACCGAGGGCAAGCAGTTCTTCGACACCGGCGTCAACCTTGTGACCGACAAGCCGGCCACCGGTGTTACCTCGATCGATACCAAGGAAGGCACAGCGAAGTGCTGGGGGTGACAGCCCGCTCGTGAAGTGAACCGGCTTACGGTTCAGGACTTCACTCGGCTGCACGCGAGTTGCCCGTGGCTCATGCGGGCGACCGCTCTATAATCTCGGTCAGGGGTTGATCCCTGACCGAATTAGACTGACGATAGATTGTCCTTCACCATCGCCACTCCGGAACAAGACCGGGAAAAGGACGGCTAAACCCGCGCGTGGCTCAATGCGCGCGGATGGGAGGAATGAGATGGCGCAAGCGCAAGAATTCGAAAAGGTTCTGACGGCGAGCGACACCAGTGTCGCCTCCTTCGAGGAGCACGGCACATCCCTTGTGAAACGTGTCCAGCATTTCCTGCACTCGACCCCGGCGGCTGTGCCTTTGATCGTCCTGGTGCTGGCGATCCTGATATTCGGCCTGACGATCGGTGGTCGCTTCTTCTCGTCCTACACATTGACGCTCATCCTGCAGCAGATTGCCGTGGTGGGCATTCTGGGTGCGGCGCAGACATTGGTTATCCTGACGGCTGGCATTGACCTGTCGATCGGCGTGGTCATGGTGATATCAGCCGTGGTGATGGGCAATTTCGCCGTCAATTATGGCTGGCCAGCGATCATAGCAGTTCCAATCGGGCTCGCTGTCGGCGCTCTGTGCGGCCTGCTCAACGGCGCTTTGGTTGCCTATCTCAGGCTGCCCCCGTTCATCGTGACGCTCGGCACCTGGAACATCGTCATGGCGACGAACTTCATCTATTCGGCAAACGAGACGATCCGCGACACGGATGTCGCCGCGCAGGCGCCGCTCCTTCATTTGTTCGGGTCGAGTTTCAAAGTGGGCAGCGCGGTCTTGACCCTTGGCGTCGTGGCGATGGTCGTCCTGGTGCTGGTGCTCTGGTACGTGCTCAACCACACGGCCTGGGGCCGGCATGTCTATGCGGTGGGTGACGACGCGGAGGCGGCGAAGCTGTCGGGCATCCAGACGAAGAAAGTCATCATGGCGGTCTACTCGCTCGCCGGCCTGATCGCGGCGTTCGCGGCGTGGGTCGCCATTGGCCGCAACGGTTCTATTTCACCCTCCTGGGCGGTAACTGACTATAATTTGCAGGCCATTACCGCGACGGTGATCGGCGGCATTTCGCTGTTCGGCGGCCGCGGATCGATCCTCGGAACCCTGTTCGGCGCGATGATCGTCGGCGTTGTTTCCATGGGCTTGAACATGCTCGGCGCCGACCCGCAGTGGAAGGTGCTTCTGACCGGCGTGCTGATTATCGGCGCAGTCGGCATCGACCAGTGGATCAGAAAGGTTGCAGGCTGATGGCACGCGAACCACTTCTCACCGCCCGCGGGCTGGTCAAACGCTACGGCCGGGTTACCGCGCTCGACAATGCCGATTTCGATCTCTACCCGGGCGAAATTCTGGCTGTTATCGGCGACAACGGCGCCGGCAAATCCTCGCTGATCAAGGCGATTTCCGGCGCGGCCGTGCCGGATGAAGGGACGATCATGCTCGAAGGCAAGCCAGTCCTGTTCAGGTCGCCGATGGAGGCACGCGATGCCGGCATCGAGACTGTGTACCAGAACCTTGCTCTGTCGCCGGCGCTGTCGATTGCCGACAATATGTTTCTCGGCCGCGAAATCCGAAAGCCCGGCATTCTGGGGCAGTGGTTCCGGATGCTTGACCGGCCGGCGATGGAAAAGCGCGCGCGCGACAAGCTGACCGAACTCGGCCTGATGACGATCCAGAACATCAGCCAGGCCGTCGAGACACTCTCCGGTGGCCAGCGGCAGGGCGTGGCGGTGGCTCGCGCCGCTGCCTTCGGGTCCAAGGTGGTGATCATGGATGAGCCAACGGCCGCACTTGGCGTCAAGGAATCGCGCCGGGTTCTCGAACTCATCCTGGACGTCAAGAAGCGCGGCCTGCCGATCGTTCTCATCTCGCACAACATGCCGCATGTTTTCGAGGTTGCCGACCGCATCCACATTCATCGGCTTGGCAAGCGACTATGCGTCGTCGACCCGAAGCAGATTTCCATGTCCGACGCCGTGGCGTTGATGACCGGTGCGAAAAAGCCGCCGGAGGATGCCCTCGCGGCGTAGCGCAACTTCGCGACACTTTACCGTCGGTTGACAGCGTACGGATCGTTCTAACGATTCTGCATCGTTCATGCCTTGCGTTGCGCTTCGATACGGTGCGACAATCCGCAGCGTTTTAATCGATTGAAGGCTGGCTCCCTTTCGCGTTAGCCAGTTGTCAAAATTCTCTCTGCGCGCTTGGCAAATATCGTTGTGCGCGTCTAAGTTTCAGGTCTACCAATGTCTCTATCGATGAAATCCCAGACGATCCCAGCAATCAGCCTCCCAAGCGCCGACGAACTCGCCGCCGAGATCGTCGGGGCTCTGCGCTACCGCTTCGGCAAGGACCGTACTGTCGCGACATCCTACGACTGGCTCAACGCGACTATCCGCGTGGTGCGTGACCGCATCATCGATCAGTGGATTGCCTCGACAAAGGATGCGTACCAAAAGGGCACCAAGCGGGTTTACTATCTCTCCCTTGAATTCCTCATCGGCCGGCTGACCCGCGACGCCTTCTCCAATATCGGCATGATGGACGTCATGCGCGAGGCGCTGACCAAGCTCGACGTCGATCTCGATATCATCGCGGCGCTGGAGCCTGATGCGGCGCTGGGCAATGGCGGCCTTGGGCGGCTCGCCGCCTGTTTCATGGAGAGCATGGCGACCGTCGATGTGCCGGCGCATGGCTATGGCATCCGTTACGTCAACGGCATGTTCCGCCAGCAGATTTCCGAAGGCCAGCAGGTGGAATTGCCGGAGACCTGGCTCGAACACGGAAATCCATGGGAGTTCGAGCGTCGCGAACGCTCGTTCGAGATTGGCTTCGGCGGGACGGTCGACACCGAAGGGGAAGCCGAGCATTCCAAATGGACCCCTGACGAGCACGTTCTGGCGGTTGCCTATGACACCCCGGTGGTCGGCTGGCGCGGCAAGCGGGTGAATACGCTGCGGCTGTGGTCGTCCATGCCCGTCGACCCGATCCTGCTCGACCGCTTCAACGCGGGCGACTACACGGGTGCTCTGGCGGAGAGCAACAAGGCGGATTCGCTGTCGCGCGTGCTGTATCCCGCGGACTCGCACAAGGCCGGCCAGGAGTTGCGCCTGCGCCAGGAGTATTTCTTCTCGTCCGCTTCGCTGCAGGACATTTTGCAGCGTCACGTCAGCCGCCACGGCGACCTGCGCTCGCTGCCTGAAAAGGCGGCGATCCATCTCAACGACACGCATCCGGCGATCGCTGTCGCCGAATTGATGCGGCTGCTGATCGACGTGCACGACTTCGAATTTGCCGAAGCCTGGGACACGACGAAACGTACCTTCGGTTACACCAACCACACGCTTCTGCCCGAAGCGCTGGAAAGCTGGCCGCTGCCGATGTTCGAGGCCTTGCTGCCACGCCACATGCAGATCGTCTACCTGATCAACGCGCAACTGCTGAAGGAGGCGCGCGCCTCCGGCAAGTTCGATGGAGGGCAGATCAGCCGCATCTCGCTGATCGGCGAGGATGGCGAGCGTCGCGTGCGCATGGGCAACCTCGCCTTCGCGGGTTCGCATTCCATCAACGGCGTTTCAGCCCTGCATACGGATCTGATGAAGCAGACCGTCTTCGCCGACCTTCATCAGCTCTACCCCAAGCGCATCAACAACAAGACCAACGGCATCACGCAGCGCCGCTGGCTGTTCCAGTGCAATACGGGGTTGACCGACCTCATCCGCTCGGCTGTCGGCGATGGCTTCATGGACGATTTCGACGCACTCCAGAAGGTCGACAAATTCGCCGATGACGCTGCCTTCCGCGAGAAATTTGCGGCGGTGAAACGCGCCAACAAGCAGCGCCTGGCGGATAGAGTGCGCGAACGGCTTGGCCTGAAGGTCGATCCTTCCGCCCTGTTCGACATCCAGATCAAGCGCATTCACGAGTACAAGCGCCAGCTTTTGAACATCATTGAAGCGGTCGCGCTGTACGACCAGATCCGCTCCCATCCGGAGAAGGATTGGGTGCCGCGCGTTAAGTTCTTCGGCGGGAAGGCGGCGCCGAGCTACTACAACGCCAAGCACATCATTCGCCTGGCCAACGATGTCGCGCGGGTCATCAATCGCGATCCGGCGGTGCGCGGGCTGCTGAAGGTGGTGTTCGTGCCGAACTACAATGTCAGTCTGGCAGAGATCATGATGCCGGCGGCCGACCTGTCCGAACAGATCTCGACGGCGGGCATGGAGGCCTCGGGCACGGGCAACATGAAGTTCGCGCTCAATGGCGCCTTGACCATAGGCACCCTTGATGGTGCGAATGTCGAGATAAAGGAAAATGTCGGCGACGACAATATCGTCATCTTCGGGTTGACCGCGCAGGAGGTCGCGGACCGCCGCGCCAATGGCTACAATCCGCGCGCCATCATCGAGGCCTCGCGGGAACTCTCGCAGGCGCTCAAGGCGATTTCTTCAGGCGTCTTCTCGCCCGGAGAGCCGGGGCGCTATCGCGATCTGATCGACGGCCTTTACAATAGCGACTGGTTCATGGTTGCGGCCGATTTCGACGCCTATGCCGATGCGCAGCGTCGCGTCGACGGTCTTTGGGCCGATGAAGCCGGCTGGCAGAAGAAGGCGATCCACAACGTCGCCCGCATGGCCTGGTTTTCATCGGACCGCACAATCAAGGAATATGCGACGGACATCTGGAACGTACCGGTGTGATGTGATTGCATGACGATGCGCCGACAGAGCGCGTCGAGCCCAGGGAGGGGTGAGAAGGATGAAGAAGACGACACGGTCGTCCGGGAAGGTGGCTCAGCCCAAGCCGGCGCGTGCGTCCTCGGTAAGCAAGTCCGGTGAAGTCGAGTCGGCCAAGCCAGGCGAGACGACGCTGCAATCGGCTCGAGCGAGCGACAGCGCCGTAGCCTCCATCTGCGCCGGCACCCATGACGATCCCTTCGCGGTGCTGGGCCACCAACAGACCGAAAACGGCTATGTAGCCCGCTGCTTCATCCCCCATGCGGAAAGTATCGTTGCCTTCACGCTCGACGGCCGCGAGATTGGCCCTTTGTCGCGCCGGGATGGCAGGGGCTTTTTCGAAGGTCCCGTAGATGTCTCGGACCGCCAGCCGATCCGCTATCGCGTCACCAATGAGGGCGGCGGGTGGACGGTGACCGATCCCTATACATTCGGCCCGGTGCTTGGGCCGATGGACGACTACTATATCGCCGAGGGCTCGCATCTGCGGCTGTTCGACAAGCTCGGCTCGCATCTGATTCATCACGATGGCGTAGACGGCGTTCATTTCGCCGTTTGGGCGCCGAATGCAAAACGTGTCTCTGTCGTCGGCGACTTCAACGAGTGGGATGGCCGACGCAACCCGATGCGCTTTCGCCAGGATACCGGCATATGGGAAATATTCCTGCCCGACATCGGCGCAGGCCGCGCCTACAAATATGAGGTGATCGGCGCCGATGGCGTTCGGTTGCCGCTGAAAGCCGATCCGTTCGCGGTCCATTCCGAGTTGCGTCCGGCGACAGCTTCGATCACCACGCCGGCGCTTGAGCACGAATGGGGCGACGAGGCGCATCGCAGCTTCTGGGCCGGCACGCAGGCGCGGCGCGAAGCCATCTCCATCTATGAAGTTCATGCCGGATCGTGGCGGCGCAACGACGCCGGCGAGTTTCAGACATGGGACGAGATGGCGGCAACGCTGATCCCTTATGTCGTCGAAACCGGCTTCACACATATCGAGTTCCTGCCGATCTCCGAGCATCCCTACGATCCCTCATGGGGGTACCAGACGACCGGGTTGTTCGCGCCGTCCTCCCGCTTCGGCGACATGGAGGGCTTCGCCCGCTTCATCGACGGAGCGCACCGTTCCGGCGTCGGCGTGATCCTCGACTGGGTGCCGGCGCATTTCCCGGTCGACACATTCGGCCTCGCGCGATTTGACGGCACCGCGCTCTATGAGCACGACGATCCGCGCAAGGGCTTCCATCCCGACTGGAACACCGCCATCTACAATTTCGGCCGCCGGGAGGTGCTTTCCTTCCTGGTCAACAACGCCCTCTATTGGGCGGAGAAATTCCACATTGACGGGCTGCGGGTAGATGCTGTCGCGTCGATGCTCTACCTCGACTATTCCCGCAAGCAGGGCGAGTGGATCCCCAACGAAAAGGGCGGGCGCGAGAACCTCGAAGCTGTCGCTTTCCTTCAAAAGATGAATGAGGCGGTGTATGGCGCCCACCCCGGCATCATGACAATCGCCGAGGAATCCACGTCATGGCCGAATGTGTCGCAGCCAACCGACAATGGCGGCCTCGGCTTCGGGTTCAAGTGGAATATGGGCTTCATGCACGACACGCTCGAATATTTCGCGCGTGAGCCGATCCACCGGCAATTCCATCACAACGACCTGACCTTCGGGCTGATCTACGCTTTCAGCGAGAACTTCGTGCTGCCGCTTTCTCACGACGAGGTCGTGCACGGCAAAGGCACCCTCATCGGCAAGATGGCGGGCGACGATTGGCAGAAGTTCGCCAATCTGCGCGCCTATTACGGCTTCATGTGGGGTTATCCCGGCAAGAAGCTCCTCTTCATGGGGCAGGAATTTGCCCAGCGCCGGGAGTGGAGCGAAGCGCGGTCCCTTGACTGGGATCTGCTGCAATACGCGCCGCATAGCGGCGTGCAGAAGCTGGTCCGTGACCTGAATTACCTCTACCGGTCCAGGCCCGCGCTGCACGCGCGCGACTGCGAGCCGGAAGGGTTCGAGTGGCTGATCGTCGACGATCACGAGAATTCAGTCTTCGCCTGGCTGCGGAAGGCGCCGGGCGGCGCGCCGATTGCCGTCATCTCCAACTTTACGCCGGTGGTGCGCGAAAACTATCGCGTGCCGCTGCCCAGCGCCGGCAAATGGCGTGAGGTGCTGAATTCCGACGCTTCCGATTATGGTGGCTCGGGACGAGGCAATGACGGAATGGTCGAGGCCGTTGCGGACAGCAATGGCAACGCCTCGGCAGTGATGCTGCTGCCACCGCTGGCGACGATCATGCTGGAACTGGTTGACGATGCGGCGGCGAGCGAAAGCGCGTCGGACCAGGCCGACACGTCCGCGAATGAAAAGGTCAAATCAAGGAAGAAAAAGGCGACTGTCGAGGAGGCGGTTGCCTAAACAGTGTAGAGTGGGAGGGAATACATGGCCGATCTCAAGAGAAGCCAACCACTGTCGCGCGACGCCATGGCCTATGTGCTGGCGGGCGGGCGTGGCAGCCGGCTCAAGGAGCTCACCGACCGGCGCGCAAAGCCGGCGGTCCACTTCGGCGGCAAGACGCGCATCATCGATTTCGCGCTGTCCAACGCGCTGAACTCCGGCATTCGCCGCCTTGGGGTTGCGACCCAATACAAGGCGCATTCGCTCATCCGCCATCTGCAACGCGGCTGGAACTTCCTCAGGCCGGAGCGGAATGAAAGCTTCGACATCCTGCCGGCCAGCCAGCGCGTTTCCGAGACGCAGTGGTACGAAGGCACGGCCGACGCCGTGTATCAGAACATCGATATCATCGAGAGCTACGGCGTCGAATACATGGTCATCCTGGCCGGCGACCACATCTACAAGATGGATTACGAGCTGATGCTGCGCCAGCACGTCGACTCGAAGGCGGACGTCACCGTCGGCTGTCTCGAAGTGCCGCGCATGGAAGCCACCGGCTTCGGCGTCATGCATGTCGACGAGCAGGACAAGATCATCGCCTTCGTGGAAAAGCCCTCCGATCCGCCCGGGATCCCCAGCCAGCCCGAATTGGCGCTGGCCTCGATGGGCATTTATGTCTTCCGTACCAAATATCTGATGGAACTCTTGCGCCAGGACGCCGCCGACCCGAATTCGAGCCGCGATTTCGGCAAGGACATCATTCCCTACATCGTCGAGCACGGCAAAGCCGTAGCGCACCGCTTCGCCAAATCCTGCGTGCGGTCCTCGGGCGAGGCGGAGGCCTATTGGCGCGACGTCGGGACCATCGACGCCTATTGGGAAGCGAATATCGACCTGACCGACATCACTCCCGAACTCGATATCTATGACCGCGAATGGCCGATCTGGACCTATGCCGAATTGAAGCCGCCGGCAAAATTCGTCCACGACGTGGATGGCCGCCGCGGCATGGCTATCTCTTCCGTTATTTCCGGTGACTGCATCGTGTCGGGCGCATCCTTGAAGCGCAGCCTGGTGTTTACCGGCGCGCGCATCAACTCCTACTCGAAGCTCGAGGAGGTCGTGATGCTGCCAGACTGCATCGTCGGACGAAAGGCGATCCTCAAGCGCTGCGTGGTCGATGCAGGCGTCGTCATTCCCGAGGGGCTGGTCGTCGGCGAGGATCCGAAGCTCGACGCCAAGCGTTTCCGGGTCAGCGAAAAGGGCATCGCGCTGATCACCCAGGAGATGATCAACAAGTTGCAGCTTTAGGCGCACCGTCGCGCGCCGCTTAAGGAAGAGCCTATGAAAGTCTTATCGGTCGCGCCGGAGCTCTTTCCGTTGATCAAGACCGGCGGCCTGGCCGATGTGACTGGTGCGCTGCCGCTGGCGCTCAAGCACTACGGCGTCGATATGCGCTCGCTGGTCCCCGGATATCCGGCGGTGATGGCCGCGCTGAAGGGCGCAGCGCCCGTGCGGCAGTATCATGGCCTGTTCGGAGGCTCGGCGGTACTGCTGTCGGCGAAGATCGCCGGGCTGGATCTGTTTGTCCTCGACGCGCCCCACCTCTATGACCGTGCAGGGGGGCCTTATGGCGACGCGACAGGCGCCGACTGGCCGGACAATTGGCAGCGATTCGCGGCGCTGAGCCGTGTCGGCGCTGACTTCGCCGAAGGCCAGATCGAGGCGTTCGTGCCGGCGATCGTGCACACCCACGACTGGCAGTCCGCTCTGACGGTCGCCTACATGAAGTTCGGCCCCGCGCGGGATGTGCCGAGCGTCATCACCGTGCACAATCTCGCTTTCCAGGGCCGCTATCCCGCCGGGATCTTCGGCAACCTTGGCCTTCCCGCCGAGGCAATGACAGTCGACGGCGTCGAATATTATGGCGGCGTCGGCTATCTGAAAGCCGGGCTGCAATCCGCCTGGGCGCTGACCACAGTGAGCCCGACCTACGCGCAGGAGATCCGGACCGCCGAATTCGGAATGGGCCTGGACGGTCTGATCAATCTGCGTTCGCCCGATCTCTACGGCATCGTCAACGGCATAGACGCCGATGTCTGGAATCCGGCGACGGACAAGCATCTGACCGCCAACTATACCGCCACCGCGCTGGGCAATCGCGCGGCCAACCGCAAGGCTGTGGAGGAACGGTTCGGCCTCGATGCAGACAGCGGCCCGATCCTGTGCGTCGTCAGCCGCCTGACGTGGCAGAAGGGCATGGACCTCTTGGCCGCGATTGCCGACGATCTCGTCGCGACCGGCGCCAAGCTGGTCGTGCTGGGGTCGGGCGATGGCGCGCTTGAGGGGCAATTGCTTGCCGCGGCGGCGCGCCACCGCGGCCGTATTGGCGTCGTCATCGGCTATGACGAGGCGCTGTCGCATCTCATGCAGGGCGGGACGGACGCAATCCTCATCCCCTCGCGCTTCGAGCCGTGCGGCCTGACGCAGCTCTACGGACTACGCTACGGCTGTATTCCGGTCGTGGCCCGGACTGGCGGCCTTGCCGACACGGTGATCGATGCCAATGAGGCGGCGGTGGCCGCGGGCGTCGCCACCGGATTTGTCCATGAGCCCAGCAGTGCGCCCGCGCTGCTGCACGCCATCGGCCGCCTTGCGTCTGCCTATGCCGACAACGATGTGTGGCAGTCGCTGCAGACGTCCGGCATGAGAGCCGATGTGTCGTGGGAACGCAGCGCGAAGAAATATGCCGACCTTTACAGGAACCTGCTGGCCCGCAGGCCTTCAGCCGACACGAACACAAGCGAGACCGACCAATCGATGATCAAGACCGTTCAGACCAAGCCCTATGGCGACCAGAAGCCCGGCACCTCCGGCCTGCGCAAGAAAGTCCCTGTGTTTCAGCAGGAAAACTACGCGGAGAACTTCATTCAGTCCGTATTCAACTCGCTGGAGGGGTTTGAAGGCAAGACGCTGGTGATCGGCGGCGACGGCCGCTACCTCAATCTTGAGGTGATCCAGAAGGCCATTCGCATGGCCGCCGCCAACGGATTTGGCAAGGTAATGGTCGGGCAGGGCGGCATTCTCTCCACGCCTGCGGCCTCCAATATCATTCGCAAATACAAGGCGTTCGGGGGATTGGTTCTTTCGGCCAGCCATAATCCCGGCGGACCGCATGAGGATTTCGGCATCAAGTACAATATCGGCAATGGCGGCCCGGCGCCGGAGAAGATCACCGATGCGATCTTCGCCAACACCAAGACGATCAGCGAATACAAGATCGCCGACTTCGGCGACGTGGATCTGTCGAAAATTGGTTCAGTCGAGGCTGGCGGCATGACGGTCGAGGTGATCGATCCCGTTGCTGACTATGCCGAACTTATGGAAAGCCTGTTCGACTTCCCGGCGATCTCGGCCATGTTCAAGGGCGGCTTCCGCATGGCGTTTGACGCCATGCACGCCGTGACCGGCCCCTATGCCAAGGAGATCCTGGAAGGCAGGCTTGGCGCGCCGAAGGGTACCGCGCGGAACTTCCACCCGCTGCCGGATTTCGGCGGCCATCACCCCGATCCGAACCTCGTCCATGCCAAGCACCTCTATGACGAGATGTTCGGCAAGGGCGCGCCGGATTTCGGCGCTGCCTCAGACGGCGATGGCGACCGCAACCTCATCATCGGCCGCGAGATCTTCGTCACGCCGTCGGATTCGCTGGCGGTGTTGGCCGCCAACGCGCATCTCGCCCCCGGCTACAAGGCCGGGCTGAAAGGCATCGCGCGGTCGATGCCGACCAGCGGCGCGGCCGACCGCGTTGCGGAGAAACTGGGCGTCGGCCTGTTCGAGACCCCGACCGGCTGGAAGTTCTTCGGCAACCTGCTCGACGCCGGCATGGCGACGATCTGCGGTGAGGAAAGCGCGGGCACCGGGTCCGATCATGTGCGCGAGAAGGACGGGCTGTGGGCCGTTCTGCTTTGGCTGAACATTCTGGCGGTGCGCAAGGAAAGCGCCAAGGCGATCGTCGAGAAGCATTGGGCCGAGTTCGGCCAGAACTACTATTCGCGCCACGATTATGAGGAGGTCGAATCCGACAAGGCCAACGCCGTGATGGATGCGCTGCGTGCAAGTTTCGCCACGCTGCCCGGCCGCAAGGTGCAGGGCCTCACCATCGCCAGCGCCGACGACTTTGCCTATCACGATCCCGTCGACGGGTCCGTGTCGAAGAATCAGGGCATCCGCATCCTGTTCGAGGGCGGCTCGCGCGTTGTGTTCCGCCTGTCCGGCACCGGCACTTCGGGGGCGACGCTGCGCGTCTATATCGAGCGTTTCGAGCCCGATCCAAGGAAGCACGGCAAGGACACGCAAAAGGCGCTTGCGGATCTGATCAAGGCTGCCGATGAAATCGCTGGCATCGTCAAGCATACCGGGCGCAAGAAGCCGACGGTTATCACCTGATCGTCATTCCTTGACGACACGGAAAGCCTTGCAGTCCGAGCGGGTGGGTTTTGACACCCGCCCGCTTCCGCGCCAAACCTCGGCAATGACATCAGCCGATTCCTCCCTTGGCGCCACAATTACCGATAGCGGCATTCGCTTCGCCGTCTGGTCGAACGCGGCCAAGAAGCTTTGGGTCTCGATCTTCTCGGCCAATGGCGATCGGGAGACGGCGCGTCATGAACTGAAGCGCAGTCTCGGTGGCTTCTGGGAAGTGCATGTGCCCGCCCTCAAGGAAGGCACGCGCTACGGCTTCCGGGCCGATGGCGAGTACGCGCCGACGCGAGGCTTGTGGTTCGACCCCTACAAGCTGTTGACCGATCCCTACGCGGTCGAGATAGACCGGCCCTACCAATATGATGCTCGGCTCGCAACGCCCCGCAACGGCGGTGGAGACACCGCTCCTTTGATGCCGAAAACAATCGCGAAATCGCTGCCGCAGGTCGCTCCAATGGCTCCGGTTTTCCAGCCCGGCGGTTTGATCTACGAGTTGCAGGTTCGCGCCTTCACCATGCGCCACGCGGACATTCCCCCCGCCGAGCGGGGCACGGTCAAGGCGCTGCGCCATCCCGCGATCATTGCCCATCTGAAGAAGCTGCACGTATCGGCCGTCGAGCTTATGCCTGTTACGGCCTGGATGGACGAGCGCCATCTGCAGCCGCTCGGGCTCACCAACGCCTGGGGGTACAATCCGGCGTCATTCATGGCGCTCGATCCGCGTCTATGCCCCGGCGGCGTGGAGGAATTGCGCGAGACCGTGGCGGCTCTGCGCGCGGCGGGCATCGGCGTCCTCCTCGATCTCGTTTTCAACCACACGGCCGAGAGCGACGGGCAGGGCCCGACCCTTTCCCTGCGCGGGCTGGACGCGAATGCCTACTACCGCACACGGCGTGGCAAGCTCGTCAACGACACGGGCACGGGCAATACCATCGCCTGCGACCAGCCCGCGGCCAAGCGTCTTATACTGGATTCGCTACGGCATTTCGTCAGTCATGCCGGCGTCGATGGCTTTCGCTTCGATCTGGCGCCGATCCTTGGACGCAATGCGGCCGGCTTCGACGCCGATGCGCCGCTGCTGCGCGAGATTGCGACGGACCCGGTCCTGTACGATCGCGTGCTGATCGCCGAACCATGGGATATCGGTATGGGGGGCTATCGCCTCGGCGAGTTCCAGCCGCCCTTTCTGGAATGGAACGACAAATACCGCGACGACCTGCGCCGCTTCTGGCGCGGCGACCGGGCGATGGTCGGGGCGCTGGCGACCCGGCTCGCCGGCTCGTCCGATGTTTTCCGCCACAATGGGCAGGCTTCGACGCGGACGGTCAATTTCATCGCCGCGCATGATGGCGTGACCCTGGGGGACCTGACGGCCTATGAGCGCAAGCACAATGAAGCGAATGGAGAGAAGAACCGCGACGGCCACAATGAGAATCTCTCCTGGAACAACGGTGTCGAGGGAAAATCCAGAAAGGCCGATGTGATCGCGGCGCGCCGCCGCGACGTGCGCGCCTTGCTGGCGACGTTGTTTGCCTCGCGCGGAACGATCATGCTCACGGCCGGCGATGAGTTCGGCCGCACCCAGCGGGGCAACAACAACGCCTATTGCCAGGACAATGATATCACCTGGCTCGATTGGGACGGTCGGGATCAGGAATTGGAGGCGTTCGCATTCCATCTGGCCGGGCTGCGCGCTGCTTCTTCGACGCTGCGTGAAACTCGGTTTCTCAATGGCGCGACGCCGCAGGACCCGTCGCTTGCCGATGTCTCCTGGCTGACCGAGAAGGGCGTGCCGATGGACGAAAGCGCCTGGCCGGATCAGGATCGCCACCGTTTGACGATGGTTCTCGGCGGCACCGGAGAGGGACGCCTGGCGGTGATGATCAATGGCGACCGCAGCGCCGCCGAGTTCGCTTTGCCGATACGACCCGGTTTTACATGGCAGGCAATTGCTGTTGATGGCGTTGCGCGCCTGCCAGGTGAAAGCCTCGTCGTCGAGGCACGATGCGTGGAATTTTTGCGGGAGGTAGCGATTCGGTGACCGTCGCCACACCGCGTTGCCCTATGAATCATGCCGACAAAGCTCGCGGAGATCGCCATGAGTGAAAATGCCGAGTGGTGGCGCGGCTGCGTCATCTATCAGATCTACCCGCGCTCATTCCAGGACACGACCGGCGACGGCACGGGCGATTTGCGCGGCGTCATCGAACGCCTGCCATACGTTGCTTCCCTGGGTGTGGACGCCATCTGGCTGTCGCCCTTCTTCCAGTCGCCCATGGCCGATATGGGTTACGACGTGTCGGATTACTGCGCCGTCGATCCGATGTTCGGGACCATGGATGACTTCGATGAACTGGTGACCGAGGCGCATCGGCTCGGCGTGAAGATCATCATCGATCAGGTCTTGTCGCACACTTCCGACAAGCATCCGTGGTTCATGGAAAGCCGGGCGGACCGGTCCAATCCCAAGGCCGACTGGTATGTCTGGGCCGATGCCAAGCCGGACGGCACCGCGCCGGCCAACTGGCTGTCGGTCTTCGGCGGGCCGTCCTGGGAGTGGGATTCGACGCGGCGCCAATATTACCTGCACAACTTCCTTGCCAGCCAGCCGGATTTGAATTTCCACAATCCCGATGTCCAGGACGCGCTGCTGGACAGCGTGCGGTTCTGGCTGGAGCGCGGTGTCGACGGCTTTCGGCTGGATACGGTCAACTACTACTTCCACGACCGCTGGCTGCGTGCCAATCCACCGACGGCGGACAGTGCTGCGGGCACCGCCGCCGATACGAACCCCTACATGTTGCAGGAGCATCTTTTCGATAAGACGAGGCCGGAAAACCTGGCCTTCCTTGCGCGCTTTCGAGCTCTGCTGAATGAGCATGAAGGCCGCGCTGTCGTGGGGGAGGTGGGCGACGAAGGGCGCTCGCTGGACACCGTCGCCGCCTATACCGGCGGCGGCGACAAGCTGAATATGTGCTATACCTTCGATCTGCTCGGCGAGGCGTTCTCCCCCGAACATGTGCGCGGCTGCGTTGAGGCCTTCGAGTCGAAGGTCGCCGATGGGTGGGTGTGCTGGGCGTTTTCCAACCATGACGTGAAGCGCCATGTCAGCCGCTGGACGCCGGCCGGCGGCGATCCTTCAGCCGTTGCCAAGTTCGCGATAAGCTTGCTCGCCTGCCTGCGCGGTTCGATCTGCCTTTACCAGGGCGAGGAACTCGGCATGGAAGAGGCCGAGCTTGCTTTCGAGGATCTGCGTGATCCCTACGGCATTCGCTTCTGGCCCGGCTTCAAGGGCCGCGACGGCTGCAGAACGCCGATGGTTTGGGAAGCGCTGCCAGCCGGTGCGGGCTTTACCAGCGCCAAGCCGTGGCTGCCGATTTCCGACGAATCGCGGCGACAGGCGGCCGACTTGCAGGAGGCCGACGGGGATTCCGTCCTCAATCACTATCGGGAAATTCTGCGTATTCGCGGCGAGGACGAGGTTCTCCGTAGCGGCGACATCGCATTTCTCGATGCGCCTGAGGGGGTTCTGGCGTTCATCCGGGAGCGGGCGGGCGACAAAAGAGTGTGCATTTTCAATTTTTCGAGCGAGCAGGCTCAATTCACGCTTCCTGCCCATCTGGCAGCCCTTGGCGAAACAATCTTTCCCAAAGGCGGGTGCGTGCGGACGCAAAACGAACTGGCGGTGGCGCCGCTGGGCAGCTTTGTTGCGCGCGTCGATTGAACGCCTCGCGGCGACGCCGAACTTTCCCTGGCGTCAGGCCTCCGCCCCCGTTTGCGCGCGGCCAATTGTGTTGAATTAGCCGGCACGCATGGCTAGTGTCGGTAGCCAGAACGGCGGTTGGGAACCCGCCTTCGAATAGAAATGGCGCTGCCAAAGGGCGCTGGGAAACTGTGCACGCCAAACAACAGGCGGCAACAAGGGAGTAGATTACATGCTGAAGACTCTTCTGCGGACCACTGTGTTCGCAACAACGCTGGCACTCGCCGGCGGTGCGTTGATGACGCCGGCTTTCGCCGAAGTCGTCTACAACAGGGGCAGCGCGGCTGAACCGGAATCCGTCGATCCGCACAAGACTTCCACAACCTACGAGGCGCACATCCTGCGCGATCTGTTTATGGGTCTGGTGGTTCAGGACGCAAAGGCTGAACTGACCCCCGGTGCCGCGGAAAGCTGGACCGTATCGGACGATGGGCTGGTCTACACGTTCAAGCTGCGCGCTGGCGCGACCTGGTCGGATGGCGCTCCGGTAACGGCGCAGGATTTCGTTTATTCCTTCCAGCGTTTGCAGGATCCGGCCACCGCGGCCGAATATGCTTCGATGCTGCAGAAGGTGAAGAACGCCAAGGACGTCAACGCCGGCAAGATGAAGCCGGACGAATTGGGCGTAAAGGCAATAGACGCCAATACGCTAGAAATCACGCTTGTCGCCCCGACTCCCTATTTCCTTGAAGTTCTGACACACCAGTCGACCTACCCGGTGAGCAAGGCCGCAATCGACAAGTTCGGGGCGGACTGGATCAAGCCGGGCAACCTCGTTTCCAACGGCGCCTATACGCTGGCGGAGTGGGTACCGAACGACCATCTGAAGCTTGTGAAGAACCCGAAGTTCTACGATGCCGCGAACGTCAAGATCGATACCGTCAACTATATCCCGAACGAGGATCGTTCGGCCGCTGTCAAGCGCTATGAAGCAGGCGAGTTGGACAGCTATGACGATCTGCCGACGGAGCAGTTGAAGGATCTTGAAGCCAAGTTCGGGGATCAGATCCGCATGGCGCCCTATCTCGGCACCTATTACTACGCGATCAAAACCTCCAAGGCGCCGTGGGACAATGTCAAGCTGCGCAACGCCGTTTCGGAGGCTATCGATCGCGACTTCCTCGCCGAGAAAGTCTGGAACAACTCCATGTTCCCTGCCTATTCGATGGTGCCGCCCGGTGTAGAAGGCTACACAACATCGAAGGCGGCCTATGCGGACAAGTCTCAGATCGACCGCGAGGACGAGGCCAAGAAGGTTCTCGAAGAGCTCGGCTATGGTCCCGACAAACCGCTCAAGATGGAAATCCGTTACAACACGTCGGAGAACCACAAGAATACGGCTGTCGCCATCCAGGAGCAGTTGAAGCCGCTCGGCATCGAGGTGACGCTGCTCAATACCGACACCAAGACCCATTACGGGCATCTTGAGCAGAAGGGTGACTTCGACGTTGCCCGCGCCGGCTGGATCGCTGACTATCAGGACCCGGAAACCTTCCTTGAAATTTCCCGCAAGGCGGACGGTCACAACTATTCCGACTTCGATAACCCGAAGTTTGAAGAACTGATGGATGCCGCTACCGCCGCGGGCAGCAAGCCTGAAGAGCGGTACAAACTGCTGAGTGAAGCCGAAAAAATCCTCATCGATGAGGTCGGCAACATTCCGCTGCTTTACTATAGCTACCACAATGTCGTCTCTCCGAAGCTCACCGGCTTTGAAGATAACGTGATGGACGTGCATCCGACGCGCTTCATCAGCAAGAACTAGGAGCATAACCGGCCGTCTTCCTGCGCTACGCAGGGGGACGGCCGTAAGGCTCGGAGCCCGGAAGCGTCATGCTCGCAACGGTGCCAAGGTCAGGCCGCCAAATCGTCCGGAAATTTCCGCTCGATGGCCTTGCAGCCCGCGTCGTTGCGGCATTTCTGTCCATCTCGATAAAAGACGGTTGGTACTGGTGCGCGACGCATGGCGTGGGCGGCTGCCGCCTACTGGCATGACAGATAACAAAAGGTTCAGGCCTCGCCACAGCTGAACAGCGGAGTGGAGAATGTTCTTTTATGTATTGCGGCGGCTTCTGACGGCGATCCCGACATTGTTCGTCATCGTCACCATGGCCTTTTTCCTCATCCGCGTTGCGCCGGGTGGCCCTTTTAACCAGGAGCGCGGCTTAAGTCCTGAGATCAAGGCTAACCTTGAGGCTCAGTTCGGTCTTAGCGATCCACTGTGGCTGCAGTACTGGAACTATCTGAAGAACCTGATGCACGGGAATTTTGGTCCCAGTTACAATCTCCCAGATTTCACTGTCACCGAGCTTTTCGCCCAAGGGCTGCCGATTTCGGTGCAGCTTGGTCTTACTGCGCTCGTGCTTGCTCTTCTCGTGGGCGGCACGTTCGGCATCATCGCGGCGCTGAATCAGAACAAGGGCGCAGACTATGCCGTCATCGCCACGGCGACGGCAGGCAGCACGATTCCCACCTTCGTGATTGCACCGCTGATTCAGCTGCTCTTCGGGTTGACGTGGAACTTGCTTCCCATCGGTGGATGGGGCGATGGCGCGCTGGTGAACAAGATCGGCCCGGTGCTCACACTAGCATTGCCGCAAATGGCCATCGTCGCCCGCCTGATGCGCGGTTCGATGATCGAGTCGCTGCGCTCGCATCACATCCGCACCGCCAGAGCCATGGGCCTGTCGGATTGGTCCGTCGTAGTCAAGCACGCGCTGCGCGGGGCGCTGCTGCCGATCGTTTCCTATGCCGGTCCCGCCGCTGCCGCCCTGCTTACCGGGTCCATCATCGTCGAGACGATCTTCGCGATTCCCGGCGTCGGCCGCTACTTCGTCCAGGCGGCGCTCAATCGCGACTATACGCTGGTGATGGGCACGGTGGTGGTGATCGCCCTGTTCACGATCCTCTTCAATCTGATCGTCGATATCCTCTACGCCGTTGTCGACCCGAGGGTGCGCTATGACTGAACTCGTCGCTGAAAGCCCCGACAGCCCAGTTTCCCCGGCGGGCCTCCACCCAACGTCTCCGACCGCCATCGAAGTGCCAAGCGCCGGCCGATCGCTTTTCGGCGATGCCTGGGCCCGTCTCAAGGGTAACAGGGCGGCGATGTTCAGCCTGTTCTACATCATCGCGATGGCGCTGGTTTGCATCATCGGGCCATTTTTCTCGCCGCACAGCTACTCGACGATCTATCCCGACTATGTCCGCATGCCACCGAGTTTCTCGCCTGTGCCGAAGCCGGAGATGATCGAGTCTTCACTGGACGAAACGCTTCGCCGCATGCGCGTGGATAAGAAGGAGTGGCACCAGGAGGGCGAGCGCGTTTTCGTTACGGTCACCTCAGCCAAGGAAATCGACGACCGCAACGTTCGCTATCTCGATCGCTCGGATACGTTCGACGACGCCAAAGTCGAGAGCAAGTCGCCGGATGGCAAGGAAGCGGTGTTCAGCGCCGCGGTCAAGCAGGCCTATTTCCTGTTTGGCACAGACAATGTGGGCCGCGACCTGCTTACCCGAACGCTGGTCGCCGGCCGCATCTCGCTGGCCATCGGCCTGCTTGCCGGCTTCGTGGCCGTCGTTATCGGCGTGGTCTACGGGGCGGCGGCAGGGTTTATCGGCGGCAAGACCGATGAGGTCATGATGCGCATCGTCGACGTGCTCTATTCGCTGCCGTTCATTTTCTTCGTCATCATGCTGGTCGTGTTTTTCGGACGAAATTTCGTGCTGATGTTCCTCGCCGTCGGGGCCGTGTTGTGGCTCGACATGGCGCGCATCGTGCGCGGGCAGGCGCTCTCCATCCGCCGCCAGGAATATGTGCAGGCCGCCGAGGCGATGGGCGTTTCGCAGCGAGGTATTCTCCAGCGTCACGTCATTCCCAACCTGCTCGGGCCTGTCGTCATCTACATGACCCTGCTGGTGCCGCAGGTAATCCTGCTGGAAAGCTTCCTGTCGTTTCTCGGGCTTGGCGTTCAGGAACCGATGACGAGCTGGGGCGTGCTCATTTCCGCCGGAGCAAACAACCTCGGCAGTGCAAACTGGATGCTGCTGTTTCCCGCATTCTTCCTCGTCTCGACGCTCTTTGCGTTGAACTTTGTCGGAGACGGACTGCGCGACGCGCTCGACCCGAAGGATCGCTGACATGGCAAAGGCTGAAGACAAGGTTCTCGAGGTCAAGAAACTGCGGGTCAATTTCCGTACGCTCGACGGCGTCGTCGAGGCCGTCAAAGGCATCAACATCGAGGTCAAGGCGGGCGAGACGGTGGCTATCGTCGGCGAGTCCGGTTCCGGCAAGAGCCAAACGATGATGGCGGCGATGCGCCTGCTCGCCTCCAACGGCGAGGCCACCGGTGTGGTCGATTACCGCGGACGAAACCTGCTGGAATTGTCGAAAGGCGATCTGAACAAGGTACGGGGCGCCAAGATCAGCATGATCTTTCAGGAGCCGATGACCTCGCTCGATCCGCTCTACACGATAGGCAACCAGTTGATGGAGCCCATCATGCGGCACCAGAAGCTCGGTAAGGCGCAAGCGCGCACCGAGGCGCTGCGGCTGCTCAATCTGGTGCACATTCCCGAACCGGAGCGCCGGCTCAAATCCTATCCGCATGAGATGTCTGGCGGCCAGCGCCAGCGCGTGATGATCGCCATGGCGCTAGCCAACGATCCGGATGTGCTGATCGCCGACGAGCCGACCACCGCGCTCGACGTCACCATCCAGGCGCAGATTCTGGTTTTGCTGGCGGAATTGCAGAAGAAGCTCGGCACCGCCATCGTCTTCATCACGCACGATCTCGGCATCGTCCGGCGGCTGGCCGATCGGGTCTATGTCATGCGCCGCGGCGAGGTCGTCGAAACCGGTCCGACCGAACAGATCTTCACAAGGCCGCTGCACGAGTACACCAAGATGCTGCTGGCGGCAGAGCCAACCGGGCGCAAAACCCCGCCCGAACCGAATGCGCCGATCATGATGGAAGGCAGGAATGTCGAGGTGACGTTCAAGATCGGCGGCGGCTTCCTTTCGGGAGAGCCGATGCTGCTGAAGGCGGTCGACCACATCAATCTCGTGCTTCGCAAGCGCCAGACTATTGGCATCGTCGGCGAGTCAGGATCGGGCAAATCGACACTGGGCCGCGCGCTGCTGAGGCTGCTGCCGAGCGAAGGCGTGGTCCGTTTCGGCGACCAGGACATCAGTCACGCGACCAAGCAAACAATGCGGCCTCTGCGCAGCGAACTCCAGCTTGTGTTCCAGGACCCCTTCGGCTCCCTGTCGCCGCGCATGACGGTCGGCCAGATCATCACCGAAGGGCTTTTGGTGCATGAGCCGCAATTATCGCGCAAGGAGCGCGATGCGCGCGCCATCGCAGCGTTGAAGGAGGTTGGCCTCGATCCGATCATGCGCAATCGCTACCCGCACGAGTTTTCCGGCGGCCAGCGCCAGCGCATCGCTATTGCGCGCGCGATGATCCTGAAGCCGAAGGTGGTGGTGCTCGATGAACCGACGTCGGCGCTCGACCGGTCGGTGCAGAAGCAGATCGTCGAATTGTTGCGCAAGCTGCAGATCGACAATGACCTGTCCTATCTCTTCATCAGCCACGACCTGGCGGTGGTGCGCGCGATGGCCGACTACATCATCGTGATGAAGCAGGGAAAGATCGTCGAGGAAGGCCCTACGGAAGAGATCTTCGACAATCCGCGCGAGGCCTATACGCAGACGCTGATGGCCGCGGCGATCGACTCGACGCGCTTCCGCAAAGAGGTGGCGCTGATGGAGGCGAACGCTGTAGCCTGACCATCTGACAAAAGCGAAGTGCGACCGGAACCGATCACGCTCCGCTGCATTTGAGAACCGTCGCGAATCAGCGCGTGCTGAAAGCGGCTCGTGTTCGAAGACGCTATCCGGTTCGGAGGAGACAGGCATTGGCCAAGGTGAGCTACGAGATCGTCGAGCACGATGGGGGCTGGGCCTACAAGGTCGCCGGAACGTTTTCCGAGACCTTCCGCAGCCGCGACGAAGCGGTCCAAGCCGCGCACCGCGCCGCGGACGAGCAGCAGGTGGCGGGAACTACCGAAGGCATCCGGTATGAAGACTCGCAAGGGGAGTGGCACGACGAAATTTCGCAGGGCGGCGACCGGCCCCAGGCACAAGTAGAAGACGAACCATAAGCTTCGCTTTTCGCCTTGCGGGGCCTTGGGCTGGCCGCTATATAGCGCGCTCTCTGGTCGCGGAGTGTAGCGCAGCTTGGTAGCGCACATCGTTCGGGACGATGGGGTCGCAGGTTCGAATCCTGCCACTCCGACCAGGTTTTTAAAGGCTTAAAGACGGTCTCAGAAACTTACGGCAATGAATACGGCAACGATTGAAGCCAATCAATGCCGGATCCTCCCGGCGCGGCCGCTCGTGAAGGCGTCTCCGACCTGGCCTTGATGGTCTGGGTGATGATGGCCGTACGTCTTCTCAAGCGTTTCCTTCGTCATGCCCAGATAGCCTGCCGCTTGCCACATATCGACAGCGCCCTGCATCAGCCACGTTGCCGCTGTGTGGCGCATCGTGTGGCGAACGATGCCCTTAGCCTCTTCGCCGAGAACATCATCCACAAGGTTACGGAAAGCCCTTTTCGGATCGGCCGGTCGCCCTTGATATTCCACGACATGACGTGCGCCTTGCCGCTGCCAGCGACGCATGTGCGCAAGCAGTCGAGAGGGGAGGCGAATCGGCGGTGCCTGCTTGTTGGCGGCGACGATCTCCTGGTCGGCGGCGCGATAAAACACGCCTGCGTCAAGGTCGATGTACGGCCGCCCCGGCTGGCGAGTGAACGACGCCTGCCAGACGCGAGCGGAGCGACTTCCTGTGTAAAGGGCCGTTAAGAGGAACCGAGCCACGTGCAGCGTCGGGCGCTTCTTTGTCGGTGCACCCTTCTGGACTTCCCTCTTGCGGTAAGCAGCCCAAATAAGTTTGGCCATTGTCGGGCGTTCGAGATGCTTAACCCTGCCCTTGGCCTTCGGCGGCAGTGTAACAGTCACGGCATGGCGCGTGACCTTATCGGCGATAGCCATCCGGCAGGCTGCACGCAAATCCTCAAGTTCGCGCCGCGCCATGGTCTGCGACCTGCGCGATTTCACATAGGCGTTGCAGGTAGTCGTTGTGATATCGTCGAGCGTCTTGTCGCCCCAATAAGCAAGCAACGCCTTTGCGCGCCCGGCAAGTGCCCTCGGGTTGCGGGCAGTGTCCTCTTTAATCAGAAGGTAATGCGCCAGAACTTCAGCCACGAGCACGTCGGAAGCTGCCCGATACTTCTCAGAAGGCTTCTCCAGGAATCGCTTGGCTATGTGGTCAGCTAGCGCGCGCTCAGCCGCTGAACGATCAGATTCGCCGCATCCAGTGGCGTATTGCTTGCCGCCATCGAGGATGGTCCATACCGGATCGCGGTCTTTTCCACTTGGCCGAAGCCACAGCCTTGCTGGTTTGCGGGCACGCGACATTTCCGTTTCATCTCCTCAATGGCGGCAAGCGTAGTGAAATCTTTTCCGGCGATCCGCATGATGGTCAATCGGCCGCGACCAGCTTCCCGGCGCAACCCGCTGACGGTCATACCGCCATGGGGAAATGCCACTGGCAGAATATCCATCAGCCGGACCGGAGATTCCGGTGCGATGTTGTCATTTTCCGATTTCAACCCGCCTCCTTGTCCATGTTATCGAGGGCTGGCCGACACCTACTTGCCGATTGTCTGTTCCTCGCAGTTGAGATGCAACAACCCCCGCCCAAGGGGGACCAAGGCATCATCCCTGCTTCCTTTTGAATACAAAGGCCGTTCGCTTCCGCCCGGGGGTGTCCGTCTCGACGACCGCGACCCTGTGGTCCACCCTGAGCCGCCGCAGGACCTCCTGGCGATCACGGGAAACCAGGCGTCGGAAGGGACGGTTGGCGTGACCGATTTCGTATTCGGTCATGCCCCTCTCACCCCTTTTCGCAACTAGAGCACAGACCTTCTCCGCGATGTGCTCGAACTCGGTCTTGCCGAGATTTTTGTGGAACATCTCGACCATCTTTCCGTGGTAATACATTACGTAGTCTCGCGCCCATTCGAGGTGACTAAGCCCCACCACATCCGACCAATCGGACAGGGCGACGATCAGGGCAATCCGCATGATCATTTCGCGGGTGCGGCCATAAAGCTCCGCCAAGCCAAACTCGTCTGCCTTGTCCTGTTCGGCAATCATATCCGCCTCGATCTGAGTCAGTACTGGGTGACAGCCCTCCGCAAATGGAATGATGATCGGGTCCGGCAAAAATGTCGGATCAGTCTTAATCGCAAACCTGTCCTCTTCGGACGCGACCTTGAAGGCGTAATGTTCAAGCCACATCCGGAGGCCATGCGCTATCTTGGCGGTCGGCGGAACTTTGCGGCTCATTTGCCTTCCGACCGGCGTCTCGACGACTAGGAGGCGGTTTAGGAAGCCACTTTGCACATCAGCCACGCCAATTGCATCGTACAGGGTCTTCGGCTCGTCATGGCAAACATTGTCAACGCTGGCCGGGGCACCCTTGCCCCCTCATTGCCTTGATCTGTTCCCTCGTTTTTCCGTGCGTCGTATAGCCGGTGTTCTCG
>Ga0190271_10000171_pt1 | contig 32448 bp, 29 predicted proteins | sample Popmic356T_FD_133747 | JGI IMG/M metagenome (GOLD analysis project Ga0190271, IMG submission 133747) | Populus adjacent soil microbial communities from riparian zone of Weber River, Utah, USA - 356 T | ecosystem: Environmental > Terrestrial > Soil > Riparian zone | place: USA: Utah | collected...
CGTCACCGGCCGCTACTTCGCCATCAGGACGTGCAGTCGATCCGCCTCGGTCAGCTACGACGAGGTGGTCGCCGGACGCCTGTGGCGGTCCAGTGCAGACCTGGTCGGCCTGAATTCGCGCCGACCACGATGAAGCCGGGACATCCAGAACAGGCGCCTCGCGCGAAGCTGTGTCCTGCCTCAGGACCGTGACCGCCATGTCGTGCCAGAGTGGGAGTCCTCCCGGAGGCGGAACCTCTGCAGCTTGCCGGTGGCCGTTCGGGGTAGCTCGTCGAGGAACCGGACGCTTCGCGGGTACTTGTAGGGGGCGATCTCGCCCTTCGCGTGGGCCTGGATCTGCGCCGCCAGCTCATCGCCGGCAACGGCTCCCTCGCGTACGACGACATAGGCGGTCACCACCTGGCCACGGGCCTCGTCCGGCTGCCCGACCACGGCGCAGTCCGCCACGTCGGGGTGGGTGAGCACAGCCTCCTCCACCTCCGGACCGGCGATGTTGTACCCGGAGGAGACGATCATGTCGTCGTTGCGGGCGTGGTACCAGAAGTACCCGTCGTCGTCTCGGGTGAAGGTGTCGCCGGTGATGTTCCAGCCGTTCTCCACGTAGACCTTCTGGCGTGCGTCGGCGAGGTAGCGGCAGCCGGTCACGCCCTTGACCGCCAGCCGCCCAGGGGTGCCGTCTGGTACCTCGTTCCCTGACTCGTCAACGATGCGGGCGATGTATCCGGGCACCGTGCGGCCGGTGGAGCCGGGGCGGATGTCCTCGTCGGCCGACCCGATGAAGACGTGCAGCATCTCGGTGGAGCCGATGCCGTCGATGATAACAATACCGGTTGCCGCGTGGAACATCCGCCAGGTGGCCTCGTCGAGGTGCTCCCCGGCCGAGACAGCGCGGCGGAGCGTGCGCAGTGAGTCCGCCTTCCCACCCGCCAGGATCGCTCGGTAGGCGGTCGGTGCGGTGAAGCAGATCGTGACGCCGTGCTCGGCAATCAGCGCGGCCAGCTCCAAGGGGGCGGCCTTCTCGATGAGGAGCGTGGCGGCGCCGACGCGCAACGGGAACACCACGGCGCCGCCGAGGCCGAAGGTGAACGCGACCGGCGGCGTCCCGGTGAAAAGGTCCTCCGGGACCGGCTTCACCACGTGCCGGGAGAACGTGTCGGCGATCGCCAGCACGTCTCGGTGGAAGTGCATCGTGGCCTTCGGTCGGCCGGTGGTTCCCGAGGTGAACGCCAGCAGGGCCACATCGTCCCCGGCGGTCTGAACCTCCTCGAAGTCCACCGGCTTCTGCGGCACCTGCTGAGCGAGGTCGGCATCTGCGCTTCCGCCATAGGGGACCACCGTGGTATCGAGTCCCGCTGCCTCGAGGTCGTCCAGGAACCTGTGGTCGCACAGTGCCAGGTCGATCGAGGCGATCTGGTCGATCTGGTCGATCTCCCGTTTGCGCAGGATGGGCATCGTGGTCACCGCCACGGCACCCGCCTTGAGCACGCCGAACCAGCTGGCGACTAGCCACGGGTTGTTCGGCCCTCGAAGCAGTACGCGGTTGCCGGGCACTACGCCGTACTCGTCGATGAGCACGTGGGCGATCTGGTTGGCCGTCGACCTCAAAGCTTCGTAGGTCCAGACCTCACCAGTAGGCGTGAGCAGGCACCGGCGGTCGCCGCCGTGCTCAGCGATGACTTCGTCTAGCAGGGCAGCGGCGCAGTTGAGTCGGTCCGGGTACTCCGTTTCCGGAGCCAGGATGATCTCCGGCCAGTCTTGCGGCGCGGGCAGGTTGTCCCGGCAGAAAGTGTCGATGTGGGCGGACGGCGAAAGAGACGGTGGCGTGGACATCAGTGGTCCTCGCTGGTGTGGGGTTGCCAGCGGCGGTGCGCAGTGGTTGGTCGGCCCACGCGGACCAGTTCCAGTCGGGGCTTCGGCCCGTCCGAGCGACCGGTCTGGGGCTTGCGGCGACCGGCTCGCCACGGGTCGGGCCAGGTGACCCCGGGGCCGTCGTAGTCCTGCTCGACCGAGGCATGCAGCGTCCAGTTCGGGTCGTAGAGGTGCGCCCGGCCGAGCGCGCATAGGTCGGCGCGGCCGGCGAGCAGGATCGAGTTCACGTCGTCGAAGGACGAGATCACGCCCACCGCAATGGTGGGAACCTCGAGCCGGTTGCGGATCGCGTCGGCGAACGGTGTTTGGTAGGACCGCCCGAACACCGGGCGCTCCGCAGCGGTGACCTGCCCCGTCGAAACGTCAATTGCGGCTGCTCCGGCGCTGTGGAAGGCCTCGGCGATCGCCAGGGTGTCATCCAGAGTGATGCCGTCGTCGACCCAGTCGGTGGCGGAGATGCGCACCGTCATCGGCTTGTCTGCCGGCCACACCTGGCGCATCGCGGTGAACACCTCGACGGGGAAGCGCAGCCGGTTTGCCACCGGTCCGCCGTACTCATCCTCGCGGCGGTTGCTGTAGGGCGAGAGGAACGAGGAGAGCAGGTAGCCGTGAGCGCAGTGCAGCTCGACGAGGTCGAAGCCCGCGTCGACCGCGCGCCGGGTGGCCGCGACGAACTGGTCGCGGATCTCGTCCATCCCGCCACGGTCGAGCTCCCGCGGCACCTGGTTGACCCCGGGCTTGTAGGGCAGCGGGGATGCTGCCACCACGTTCCAGTTGCCCGACTCCAGGGGTTCGTCGATCCCCTCCCACATCAGCCGGGTGGAGCCCTTCCCGCCAGAGTGGCCGAGCTGCAACCCGATCTTCGTCGCCGTCTCGGCGTGCACGAAGTCGGTGATCCGTCGCCAGCCGTCGGCCTGCTCGTCGGACCACATCCCCGTGCAGCCGAGGGTGATCCGCCCCTCGGGGGATACGCACGCCATCTCGGTCATCACCAGGCCAGGACTGCCCAGGGCCTTGCTCGTGAGGTGGCTGAAGTGGAAGTCGTTGGGCATCCCGTCGACGGCCTTGTACATGTCCATCGGGGAGACCACGACCCGGTTCTGCAGCTCCAGCGCACCGCGGCCGGGTCCGCCCAGCTGGAACGGCTGGAACATCGGCGGGCGGACGTCGCCGAAGCCGTGCCCGCGGCGCTTCTCGTGGTCGGCGAACCACTCGTCGATGCGCTGCACGAACTCCGGGTCGCGCACCTGGAGGTTGTCGTAGGTGACCCGGCGGCTGCGCGTCATGATGTTGAAGGCGAACTGAAGCGGTTCCTGGTCGACGTACTGGCCGAGGTTCTCAAACCACTCCAGGCTCGCCTGTGCGGCGCGCTGGGTCGACTGGACGACGGGCTTGCGCTCCTCCTCGTACGCGGTGAGGGCCGTCTCGAGGCCGGGCTGTTCGTGCAGGCAGGCGGCCAGCGCCAGGGCGTCCTCCATGGCGAGCTTGGTGCCGGAGCCGATGGAGAAGTGCGCGGTGTGTGCGGCGTCACCCAGGAGGACGACGTTCTCGTGCCGCCAGTGCTCGTTGCGGACGGTGGTGAAGTTGATCCACTTGGAGTTGTTGGCCATCACGGCGTGACCGCCGAGCTCCTCGGTGAACAGCTCGCGTATCCGTTCGATGGACTCGGTGTCGGACTCGCCGGGACCGAAGCCGCTCTCGGTGAACCCGGCCCGGCGCCAGACCTCGGAGTTCATCTCGATGATGAACGTGCTGCCGGTGGCGTCGAAGGGGTAGCCGTGGATCTGCATCACGCCGTAGGGCGTCTCGCGGATGTAGAACTTGAATGCGTCGAAGACCTTGTCGGTCCCCAGCCACATGTACTTGCAGTCGCGCACGTCCAGTGAAGGCCGGAACGTCTCCGCATACCGCTGCCGCACCGCGGAGTTGAGCCCGTCGGCCGCGACAACCAGGTCATGGCTCGCGGCCAGCTCCTCGACGTCGGGGGACATCGTGCAGTGGTGCACGTCGACGCCGAGCTCGGCACATCGAGCCTGCATGATCTCTAGGAGCCGCTTGCGGGCCAGCGCCGCGAAGGCGTGGCCACCGCTGGTGATCGCCTCGCCGCGGAAGTGCACGTCGATGTCGTCCCAGACGGCGAACTCGCGCTGCATGGCCTGGTGGATCACCGGGTCTGCGTGCTCGATGCCCCCCAGTGTCTCGTCGGAGAACACGACGCCGAACCCGAAGGTGTCGTCGGCGGCGTTGCGTTCCCAGACGGTGATGTCGTGATCCGGGCCGAGCTGCTTGGCCAGGGCTGCGAAGTAGAGCCCTCCGGGCCCACCTCCGATGACGGCGACGCGCATGCAGCTGTCTCCCTACTGGTCGTTCCCACAATGTATCGCCTTGTTGACGGGCGTTGTCAACCCGCTATAACGTTCGGAACATGTCCTTCGCGTTGGCTCCGGCTCAGCAGGAGTACGTCGACCGCGTCCGCCGTCTTGCGCGCACCGAGCTGGTGGCCGCCGACGGCCCCGCGGAACGACCTGGCGACGGCATGGCGGGGGCGCCCGGACACGTGGACCGCAAGCTGCTGCGCCAACTCGGAGACCTCGATCTGCTCCGCGGCCTGTTCGGCGGCGAGTCGGCGGAGGTGCCCCGCGACGCCGCGGCCATGCAGCTCTGCTTGCTCCGCGAGACGCTGGCCGGTGTGGACACCGCGGCAGAGACCGCGCTCGCGCTGCAGGGCCTCGGCAGTTACCCGATCCTGCAGTCGGGCAGTCCCGAGACCGTCGAGCGGTGGATCCCCGGCGTGGTCTCCGGCGACGTGGTCGCGGCGTTTGCCCTCTCCGAGCCCAGTGCCGGGTCCGACGCCGGCGCGCTCGCGCTTCGGGCCGAGCCCGACGGCGACGGGTGGCGGCTGAGGGGTGAGAAGGCCTGGATCTCCAACGCTCCCGAGGCCGACGTGTACACCGTCTTCGCGCGCACCACGCCGGACGCCCGCGCGCGCGGTGTCACGGCGTTCGCGGTCGCCGGTGACGCGGACGGCCTCGCCGGTGAGCACATCGACCTGCTGGCGCCGCACGCGATCGGTCAGCTCATCTTCGACGGTGTTCGGGTCGAGCAGGGCGACGTGCTCGGTGAGGTCGACGCCGGGTTCAGGGTGGCAATGCGCACCCTCGACCTGTTCCGCCCCAGCGTGGGCGCCTTCGCCGTCGGGATGGCCCAGGCGGCGCTCGACTGTGCGGTCGACTGGTCAATGGAGCGCCAGGTGTACGGCGGGCCGTTGCATGCCCAGCAGGCGGTGGCGCACACGCTGGCGGAGATGGCGACAAAGGTTCAGGCCTCCCGGCTGCTGGTCTACGCGGCGGCGTCGGCGTACGACGCGGGCGCCCCCGCTGCCGAGGTGACCAAGGCCGCTGCGATGGCGAAGCTGCACGCGACCGAGGCCGCCCAGTACGTCGTGGACCAGGCGGTCCAGCTGCATGGCGCCCGCGCCCTGCAGCGGGGCCACCTGCTGGAGCACCTCTACCGTGAGGTGCGTGCGCCGCGCATCTACGAGGGGGCGTCCGAGGTGCAGCGCACCATTATCGGCCGTGCACTGGTCCGTGAGGCGCAGCAGGACGACGACGTGACGTGAGGAGCCAGATGACCCGCTACCGCGCATCCGCCCGCTTCACCGAGGAGTGGAAGCACTTCCGCTTCGAGGTGGCAGACGGTGTGGCGACAGTGACGCTTAACCGCCCGGAGAAGTTGAACCCGCTGACCTTCGAGAGCTACGCCGACCTGCGTGACCTGCTGCACGAGCTCCCCACCCGCGAGGACGTCTCGGTGCTGGTGATCCGGGGTGAGGGCAAGGGCTTCTGCGGCGGCGGCGACGTCAACGAGATCATCGGCGAGCTGCTCACGATGGACGCCCGCGACCTGATGGGCTTCACCAAGATGACCGGCGATGTGATCCGGGCGATGCGGGAGTGCCCGGTGCCCATCGTCGCCGGCATCCAGGGGATTGCCGCCGGCGCTGGCTCGGTGGTCGCCCTGGCCGCGGACTTCCGCGTAGTCGCGCGCTCCGGGAAGTTCGCGTTCCTGTTCACCAAGGTCGGACTGTCCGGGGGCGACATGGGTGCGGCCTACCTGCTGCCGCGCATGGTCGGCGCCGGTCGCGCCACCGAGCTGCTGATGCTCGGTGACACCATCGACGCCGAGACCGCCGAGCGCTACGGCCTGGTCAGCCAGCTGGTGGCCGACGAGGAGCTGGAGGACGCGGTCGGGACGCTGGCGCGCCGGTTGGCCGACGGGCCGACCCTCGCCTACGCGCAGACGAAGTCGCTGATCACCCGCGAGCTCGACATGAGCATGGCCGCCTCGGTCGAGCTAGACGCGATGACCCAGGCACTGCTGATGACCACCGCGGACCACGCAGAGTTCCATGCCGCCTTCAACGATGGACGACCCCCGAGCTGGAAGGGCCGCTGATGGACCCGATCGACTTCCTGGGCGTTGAGGAGCTGCTCGACGAGGAGGAGCGCGCAATCGTCGAGACCGTGCGCAAGTACGCCGAAGCCGAGCTGGCGCCGCACATCACCGACTGGTACGAGCGCGGCGAGCTCCCGAAGGACCTGGGCACGGGATTCGGCCAGATGGGACTGCTCGGGATGCATCTCGAGGGCTACGGCTGCGCCGGCACCAGCGCGGTCGCCTATGGCCTGGCGTGCCGGGAGCTGGAGGCGGTGGACTCGGGGCTGCGCAGCTTCGTGTCGGTGCAGGGCTCGCTGGCGATGTTCGCCCTCCACCACTGGGGCTCAGAGGAGCACCGGCAGCACTGGCTGCCGGGGATGGCCCGGGGTGAGCTGCTCGGCTGCTTCGGCCTCACCGAGCCCGACGCGGGAAGCGACCCGGGGTCGATGCGGACCCGAGCGCGCCTCGATGGCGATGACTGGGTGCTCAACGGCAGCAAAATGTGGATCACCAACGGCACCCTTGCCGACGTCGCGGTCGTCTGGGCGCAGACGGAGGAGGGGATCCGCGGGTTCGTCGTACCCACGGACACGCCGGGGTTCACCGCGCACAAGATCGAGCGCAAGCTCTCCCTGCGCGCGTCGGTGACCGCCGAGCTGACCTTCGACGAGCTGCGGCTGCCGGCTGACGCGGTGTTCCCGGAGGTGCGCGGTCTCAAGGGGCCGCTCACCTGCCTCAACGAGGCGCGCTTCGGGATCCTGTGGGGGGCGGTCGGTGCGGCGCGCGCCTGCTACCAGGAGGCGCTGGGCTACACGGTGCAGCGGCACCAGTTCGGCAAGCCACTGGCGTCCTTCCAGATCACCCAGCAGAAGCTCGCCGACATGGTGATCGCGGTCAACAACGCCGCCCTAGCCGCCGTACGCATCGGCAGGCTCAAGGACGAGCACCGACTCGAGCCGGCCCAAGTCAGCTACGGCAAGCTCGCCAACGTGCGTTCGGCGCTCCAGGTCGCCCGGTCCGCCCGGACGCTGCTGGGCGGCGCCGGCATCACCCTGGACCACTCGGTGATGCGACACATGAACAACCTCGAGACGGTGATGACCTATGAGGGCACCGAGGAGATGCACGCACTCACCATCGGTGCTGCGGTCACCGGGATCCCGGCGTTCCGGTGACGGGCCGGGTCGCGCTGGTCACCGGAGCCAGCAAGGGAATCGGGCTCGCCGCGGCGCAGAGGCTGGGGCAGGACGGCTTCCGGGTCGCGCTGCTCTCGCGGGACAAGGATGCCCTGGAGGAGGCGGCAGCCTCGGTGCCAGGCGCGACCCTGGTGGTGCCCGCGGACGTCACAGACCTTGATCAGCTAAACGCGGCCTTCCGGACGGTCGAGGATGCCTGGGGGCCGGTCGAGGTGCTGGTCGTCAACGCGGGCAACGGATCGGCGTCCACCATCACGGAGACCTCCGACGGGGAGTGGCAGCGGATGCTGGACCTCAACCTGACCGCGCCGTTCCGCTGCATCCGGCGGGCGCTGCCGGCAATGCTCGAACAGCGATGGGGGCGAGTCGTCGTGGTCGCGTCGGTCGCCTCGAAGGTGGGGGAGCGGCAGATCGCGGCCTACACCGCGAGCAAGCACGGAGTGCTCGGCCTGGTCCGCTCGGCGGCATCGGAGGTGGCCCGCAGCGGGGTCACCGTCAACGCGGTGTGCCCCGGATACGTGGACACCCCGATGACCGACGACTCGGTGGCGGCGATCGCCGAGCGCACCGGGACGACCCTCGCCGAGGCGCGGCAGGTCCTCGAGCGCAAACAGCCGATCGGTCGACTGGTGGCCGTCGCCGAGGTGGCCGACGTGATCAGCCTGTGCGTGGCGAACGCCGCCGTCAACGGACAGGGCCTCAACGTCGATGGTGGGGCGGTGCAGTCGTGAGTCCCGAGCGGATCAACCCGCCCGGCCTGGCACAGCCGGCCGGCTTCAGCCACGCGGTGCGGACGACCGTGGGCAGCACGGTCCACCTCGCCGGGCAGACGGCGCTGGACAGGTCAGGGACGATCGTCGGCGAGGACGTGGTCGCGCAGTTCGACCAGGCGCTCAGCAATCTCCTCGCCGCGCTGGAGGCCGCTGGAGGCACGCCGGCGGACCTGGTCTCGATGACCGTCTACATCGTCGATATGGAGGATTACAAGGCGCGCTCGCGCGACATCGGCAAGGTGTGGAAGCGTCTGGTCGGTAGTCACTACCCGGCGATGGCCGGCATCGGTGTCGCGCGACTGTGGGACGCCGAGGCGCTGGTGGAGGTCCAGGCCGTCGCTGTGCTCCCAGGTACACGCGTCGCTCCCGAGGACGAGTAGGGCGCCGTGCCGTCCGTGCCCGCTCTACAGCCGCGCGCTCTGATCGTCACGCTCTACGGCCTCTACGCCCGCGAGGCCGGCGGCTGGCTCAGTGTGCGCGCGTTGATCAGGCTGCTCGCCGAGGTCGACGTCGACGCACAGGCGGTCCGCTCGGCGATCTCGCGGCTCAAGCGCCGGGGAATCCTCGTTGCCGACAGAACCGACGGGCTCGCCGGCTACGCACTCTCGGAGCATGCCCGCGAGGTGTTGCTCGAGGGCGACCGCCGGATCTTCCAGCGGCCTCGCACCCAGCGTGACGAGCGCTGGCTGGTGGCGGTGTTCAGCGTGCCGGAGTCCGAACGTGAGAAGCGGCACCAGATGCGCTCCAGGCTCTCCCGGCTGGGCTTCGGCACCGTCTCCCCGGGGGTGTGGATCGCACCGGCGCGCGTTGCCGAGGAGGCCGGCGACGTGCTGAAGAACGCCGGCCTCGATGAGTACGTCGACCTCTTCCACGCCGAGCACGTCGGATTCCGGCCGCTCCCGCACCAGGTCGCGAAGTGGTGGGACCTCGACAACCTGGAGCTGATGTACGCCGAGTTCGTTGTGGCGTACCGTCCGGTCCGCGACACCTGGCGTCGGAGGCACAGGGACGACGCGGTCGCCTTCGCCGACTACCTGCAGCTGCTGACCAGCTGGCGCCGACTTCCCTACCTTGACCCCGGACTCCACGCGGAGCTGCTGCCAGAGGGCTGGCGCGGCGCGGAGGCGGCGGAGATCTTCTTCGAGCTGCATGAGCGGCTGGCCCCGGCCGCACATCGTCACGTCGAGGAGTGTCGCGCCAGCGACCGTGCGGGTGACGATGTCGCGGCTGCGGCGCGAGGTGTGGTTCACGGTCCACCGTAACGGTCGGCAGAGTAGTTACTGGATCATCGAGACGTTCCGGAACCTGCTGGACGAGGGCCGCGAGCGGATCTGTTGTGGCCCCGCCGGTGGGCTGGATCCGGCGAGGGGACGATGGCGATCTCATCAGCTGTCGCAGGAGGAAAGGCAGGAGCGCGACCGACTGCGACGCAGCCTCCCCTGGCACGGGTTTCGGCCCGTTGAGCACGTCGACCTGGCTGACGCCGGGTGACGGCGTGAGGGTGGCACGCGAGCTGGTGGCCGCAGGATGAGCGGGCAGAGGTGCTGCGCTGTCTCCCCGACGGGCCGTAGCACGCCCGGGAGCTGACCCAGCGGTGCCGGGCCCTGGCGACCCTGGCTACGGCGTATGACGCGGTCACGTCGACCACCGGGCGCTGTCGGAGGACGGCGCCGCGTTGGAGGGCGCCGCGTTGGAGGGCGCCGCGTTGGAGGGCGCCGCGTTGGAGGGCGCCGAGGAGCTGGTCCGGGCGCTGCCCATCTCGCGATTTCGGCACTTTCCGTCCCCGGACCGACAGTTGCCCCCGTCGGTCCGGTCCGACCAGTCGCCGGGCGAGCAGGCCCACCGGATCTTCCAGGACGCGTACGCGGCCCTGGGTCCCGCGGCCAGCCGGTACGTCGGCGAGGTGTCGGCCAGTCCTCGCCGACGTGGAGACGGACTAGGGCCGGGGGATCAGTAGAGCCCGCCGGTCGCGTCGACGACCGTGCCGGTGACCCATCCTGCCTCGGGCGAGAGCAACATGGCGACCGCACCAGCGATGTCCTCAGGGGTGCCGAGCCGACGCATCGCATTGGACTTCGACATGGCCTCGATCGCGTTCTCGCCGGTGCCCGCCCGGAGGTAGTCGGTGTCAGTGGCACCGGGGCGGACGACGTTGACCGTGACGCCTCGGGGCGCAAGCTCCTTGGCAGCCACCCTGGCGACAACTTCCAGACCGGCCTTGTCCGCGGCGTAGACACTCTGACGAGCGGGGGCCACGTGCGCGGACGCGCTGGAGATGGGGACCACCCGGCCGCGGCTACGACCCTCCGGCGGACTCGCGCAGGACCAGCAGTGCCGAGACCAGGTTTTGGTCGAGCTCGGCGTGGATGCTCGCCGAGGCGAGGTCGGTCAGCCTAGGGTAGGACCAGCCACCGGCGGTCGAGACGACGACCTCCAGCGGGCCCCAGCTCCTCGGCAGCAGCAAATGCTGTCTCGAGCTCACCCGCATCGGTGGCGTCGCACCGCATGGCCCGAACCGAGCGCTCCTGGGCATCGAGCTCATCAGCGAGCGCGTCCGCACGATCTCTGTGCGAGTGATGGGTCAGGATCAGGTCCCGGTCCGCGGCGATCCGGCGACTCACCGCGGCGCCGATGCCGCCCCCTCCGCCGATTACGAGTGCGCTGCCCATGACACTCCTCCTGTCGGTCCACGACCAGTCATCGCCGACTCGGCGCCGGGTGCGGGCTCAGCCGATTCCGAGCAGCGACCGTGCCCGGGCCCCGTCCTTGCGAAAGTCCTCGACCGAGCTGCTGTGCACGATCTGTCCCTTGGACATCACCAGCACCCGGTCGGCCACGTCGAAGGCCAGCCTGAGGTCCTGCTCGACCAGCAGCAGGGCGAGCCCGGAGGACGCCAGGTTCCGCAGCACGTCGCCCACCTGCTCGACGATCGCAGGCGCCAGCCCGTCGGACGGCTCGTCGAGCAGGATCAGCTGCGGCGAGCAGAGCAGCGCCCGTCCGATGGAGAGCATCTGTTGCTCACCGCCGGAGAGCTGCGATCCCAGGTGGCTGCGACGTTCGGCGAGCCGCGGCATCAGCTCGTAGACGTCCTCGGTCGACCAGGAACCACCCTTGCGACGCGAGATGTTCAGGGTCTCCTCGACCGTGAGTGGTGCGAACACGCGCCGACCCTGGGGTACGACGGCCACGCCGGCCCGCGATAGCACGTTCGGCATCTTCCCGCGCAGGTCCCTGCCGTTGACCCTGACCGTGCCGGACGTGGGCCGGAGCATGCCCATGATGGACTCGATGAGTGTGGTCTTGCCGACGCCGTTGCGCCCCAACAGGGCCACGGTTTCGCCCGCCGCGACGCTCAGCGACACCCCGTCGATCACCCGGCTCCCTTCGTAGCCGGCGACGAGGTTGACCACCTCGAGCAGCGGCGACCCGGCGCCGTCTGTTGACGACCCCGGCGCGTTGTCGACGACCGTCATCCGGGTCCTCCGAACAGGGGTTCCTCGCCGCGACTGGTGCCCAGGTAGGCCTCCTGCACCGCCGCGTCCTGACGGACCTCCTCGGGGGTTCCCTCGGCGATCACCCGGCCGGCGGCCATCACGCTGATCCGGTCGGCGAGGCGGAACACCACGTCCAGGTCGTGCTCGATGATGACAGTGGCCACGTCGGTGGGCAACGACTCCACGAGGTTGGCAAAGCGCTGTGTCTCTGCCGCGGACATCCCTGCGGTCGGCTCGTCGAAGAGCACGATCCGGGGGTTGCAGGCGAGCACCAGGGCGACCTCGACCTGACGGCGCTCACCGTGGCTGAGCGAGGAGACGACCTGGTCGGTGCGGTGCTCCAAACCCACGTGCTCGAGGTTCGCCAGAGCGCGCTCGGTGACGGCGCGGTCGGCACGGCGGCTCGGCCAGGGCCGCAACGGCCGTCCCTGTGCCTTCTCCACCGCGATCCGGACGTTGTCCAGCGCGGTCAGGGCGGGGAACAGGTTGGAGTGCTGGTAGGTGCGCACCAGCCCCGCAGTGGCCCGGCGCGCCTCGTCGTAGCCGGTGATCTCCACACCGTCGAGGAAGATGCGCCCGGTCGCCGCGCGGTTCGCACCGGCGAGGGCCGCAAAGGCGCTTGACTTCCCGGCGCCGTTCGGACCGATCACCGCGTGCCGTCCCCCGGCAGACACGGACAGGTGGACGTCGTCCACGGCCTTGAGTGCGCCGTACTGCACGCCCAGGCCCTCCACAACCAACATCGCATCGGGCCGCGCGCTCGGGCTGGCCGGGCCGGGCGCCATGGTCCCGGGTCCCGTCTGGCTCATCCCGGCCTCCGTCGGCGCGTTCATGCGGCTGTCTCCGCGCGCTCTCGCGCGGAGGGTTCATCGGACCTGCGCTTGCCCCGGAGGATGGTTCCGGCGATTCCACGGGGCATCAGGTACACCGCAACCACGAAGAGGATCCCGAGCATCAGCTCTCCGTGCCCTGCGACGTACTGCGAGAGCCAGTCCCGGATCAGGATTACGATACTCGCGCCGAGCACCGGGCCCCAGAGCGTGCCGGCTCCGCCGACGACGACGCTGAGCAGCGCGATCGCCGACACCGAGAAGGCGAGGTCTCCTGGGGAGACGAAGCGGGTCTGCACGGCCCAGGCGGTGCCGGCCGCGCCGGCGATGCCACCGGCGATCACGAACGCGGCAAGCTTCACCACATAGGTCCGCTGTCCGACGGCGGCGAGCCGCGTCGGGGACTCCCGGACGGCACGCATCGAGCGGCCCAGGGGAGACCGCGCGACGACAACCGCGACCGCCACTCCCAACAGGAACACGAGCAGGGCCCACCAGTAGGTGTAGCCGGCCAGTAGGAGGGGTTCGGCGCCCGGGTAGACCGTGCCCGGCGGGATGCCGGCGAGCCCGTTGCTTGCTCCGAGTTGAGGCAGGCTGTCGGCGAGCTGGTGGGTCAGCTCACCGATGGCGAGCGTGACCATCAAGAAGACGATCCCCGAGGTACGCACGGCGACTGCCCCGGTGAACAGGGCCACCACTGCCGCAACCACGATGCCGATCCCCAGCTGGGCGAACAGGTTCGTGGTCCAGTGGATGCCGACGAGCCCGGCCGTGTAGGCGCCGATGCCGAAGTAGGCGATCTGGGCCAGGGTCGGCAGCCCGGTGAACCCGGTCAGCAGGTCGACACTGACCACCAGGAGCGCGAAGGACAGCATCCGCCCGGCGATGCTGATGGGGTAGGACGCAGCAACGAACGGCAGCAGCGCGAGCAGAACCAGGACGACCGCGACCAGCACCCGGCCCACTATCTGGGCCCTCTTGTTGCCTCCGCCAGCGGCCTCCGCGACGACACCGGTGCTCATGCGTGTCCACCGGTCGCCGCGCCGTACCTGGCGGGTAGCAGGCCTCCGGGCTTAAGGAGGAGCACCAGTGCCATCGCACCGAACAGCAGGAAGGAGGCGTATGCGGGAAAAAGGGCAACGCCTAGAGTCTGCACCTCTCCGACCAAGACGGCCCCCAGCACGGCCCCGCGGATCGAGCCGAGGCCACCGACCACGACCACGACCAGCGCCAGCAGCAGGATGGTGTTATCCAGCCCCGGTTGGGCGCCCAGCACCGGGCCGGCGAGGAGACCGCCCACCGAGGCCAGCGCGGCGCCGACGGCGAACACCCCAGCGAGCACCACGTTGCTGCGCACTCCGAGGGTCTCCACCATGCCGCGGTCGGCGACGGTGGCGCGGACCAGCGCACCGACCTGGGTCCTTTCGAGCACGACGTAGAGGACCACCCCGATGACGATGCTCAGCCCGATGACGACGAGGCGGTAGACCGGATAGCTCTTGCCGAGGACGTCCACCGAGCCGGCCAGGCCGTTCGGCGTCGGCACCGACTGGACGTCGGCGCCGAACAGCTGGCGGAGGATGTCGCCGGCGATCATGGCGATGCCGAGGGTGAGCAGGGCCTGGCGCAGGTGGTCCCGCACTCCTCCGGTGAGTAGCGCGAGCGCACCTCCGAACGCCAGGCCGACGGCTGCGGCCGCCAGGATCGCAACCACGAACTGGCCAGCGCCGGCGTCCGGATCGAGCAGCGCGACCCCGATGTAGGCACCGGTCAACGAGACCGCGCCGTGCGCAAGATTCAGCACGTCCATCGTGCCGAACACCAGGGAGAGGCCCACGGCGATCAGGAACAGCAGGGCGGCGAGGGCCAGCCCGTTCAGGATGCTGAGCAGGTTGGCGTCGAGCCAGTCCACCTCTTGGTACCGGCCGTTAGCTGAGCTCGTTGAGGACGGCGTTCGCGAAGCCGCCGTCAACAGCCTGCACCTCGCGCAAGAAGTACGGCTGGTCGGGGTTGTGGTCCTCGTCGAAGCTCCACGTGCCGCGCGGGCTCTCGATCTCGCCGATGCCTCCGAGGGCCTTTGCGATCGCCTCGCCGCTGGTGCCGTCGGCGTCCTTCAGGGCCAGGTCCAGGGCTGCCGCAGCGTCATAGGCCTGCACCGCGTAGACCGTCGGTGGGGCGTCATAGGCCTTGGTGTAGGCGTCGACGAACTCTTTGTTCTCGGGAGTGTCGAGCTGGTCGCTGTAGTGCAATGAGGTGCGCACGCCTTCGGCAGCCTTGCCCTGGGCGGCGAGCACGCCGCCCTCGGTGAGGAAGCCGGCGCCGTACAGCTGGATCTCCTCACCCAGTCCGAATGACTTGTACTGCTTGACGAAGTTGACCGCCTCGCCGCCGGCGTAGAAGACGTAGACCGCCTTGGCGCCGGAGTTCTGCGCCTTGCTCAGGAACGGCTGCCAGTCGGTCGTCGTGCCGAACGGGGTGAAGGACTCCCCGGCGATCTTGCCGCCGGCGGCCTCGAAGGACTTCTTGAAGCCCGCGACAGACTCACGGCCGGCCGCGTAGTCGGCCGCCATGAGGTAGACAGACTCGTTGCCGAGCTCCTCGGCGACGGCTCCGCCGAGCGCCTCGCCCACGCCGCCGTTGGTGAACGACGTCCGCCATACGTAGTCGCCGCCGTCGGCGACCTCGTCGGCGCCGGCGTTCGCCACGATCAGCGGCACCTTCGACTGGCTCACCGTGTCCTTGACGCCCAGCGCAGTGGCGGAGTTGACGATGCCGACAAGTGCGTCGACCTTGTCCTGCGTAACCAGCTTCTGCACGGCCGGGACGCCGGTGTCCGGAGCCTCGCCCTCGTCGGCCTTGACGACCTCGACCTCCTTACCGCCAAGCTTGCCCTGCTGTTCCTCGAGGTAGAGCTCGAAGCCGCGGGTCATGTCGACCCCCAGGGGCTCGTAGACGCCGGACGCGGGCAGTGCCAGGCCGACCTTCACGCTTCCCGAGCCCTCCTCGCCACCGCCCTCCTCGTCGAGGCTCCCCCCGCACGCGGCGGCGGTCAGGGCAAGGGCGGCAACGAGGGCTATCAAGGAAGTGCGACGCAGGCGTCGACGGGAGGGTCCGGGCATAGGGTGCTCCTGTGTGAGGTGGGTCACTGAGAGAAACAATCCACAAATAAGTCACGAATGTCAACAGAAATGTCAACTGTGGTGGGTCGCGAGGCCGTCGCTCGTCGGGTCGAGGCCGCAGTCAGTCAAGGTCCGTCCAGCTCTGGGTCGCAGCACTACAAGAAGATTCTCCGTATCGCCACTGGCCAGGGTCGGATGCAGCGTTTGCTGGGGAGCTCCAGACCCGCCACGCAGGTGTAGTAGCGACGATGGTGCCGGTCGTCGCCACAGACCCTGCTGCTGGCTCGGCCTTGCCGACCCCTGACCAAACGGTGGTGTCTCGGTATGGGACCGCCGCGGAGCGTGCCCTTGTGGGGGAACAAGCTCTCCATGCTGTTGAACTTCGACCCCTACGCCGGCCCCAGCTGCGAGCCTGCGCCTCAAGCCGCCGCGACTGGTTCACCGAGCTCCTGCTCACCCAGGACGCCTGAAGTCTCGGCCTTGACTATTCCGTCAACGAGAGCGGCCTGAGGTTCATGGTGCAGTCTGTAGAAGAGATGGATGGCGCACTGCCCGTCCACAGCGTCGGCCGATGGATTGAGGACTCAACTACGATGACCGAACAACCACGAATTTCGCCTAAGTCCGAGGATTTCCGCGCCAAGGTGCTGGGTCCCTTCGCGGCGTTTCTCGGACTGAATGTGACCGAGGCCGGGCCTGATCGCGTGGTGGCGACCTGGTCTGCCCGGCCGGACTTGCACCAGCCCTACGGCATCGTCCATGGCGGCGTCCACTGCGCCGTGATCGAGACGCTGGCCAGCGTCGGGGCAGCGGTGTGGATGGGGGAGCGGGGGAGGGTCGTCGGCATCAACAACAACACTGACTTCTATCGCGCCGTGACCGATGGAACCCTTACGTCCACGGCTATGCCTCTCTATCGTGGGGAGGAACAGCAGCACTGGCTGGTGGAGACGCTTGACGACGCCGGGCATCTTGCCGCCCGGGGCCAGGTACGACTCCAGAACCTGCATCCGCGAAGCTGACGAGCAGTTGGCAAACGCTACGGCACATTGACGAAACGTCGACGTTCTGTAGTCTTCGAGTTGGTCCGTGCTCACCGGGCCTACCCGCGAGAGGACTCTGCATGAACGCCACGTTGACCAGCTATCTTGGCGGCCGCTGGGTGGCAGGCACCGGAGAGGGCGCTGACGTCGCGGACGCGGTGACCGGCGAGCACCTTCATATGGTGTCGAGTGAGGGGCTGGACCTCTCGGGTGCCGTCTCATACGCGCGACAGGTAGGTGGTCGAGGGCTGAGTTCGCTGACGTTCCCCCAACGCGCCGCCCTGGTGAAGGCCACAGCGGCCGCCCTCATGGAGCGAAAGCAGGAGCTCTATGACCTGTCCGCTCAGGCGGGAGCAACCCGATCCGATGCGAAGGTCGACGTCGACGGCGGATTCGGCACCGCGATGGTGTACGCCGGACTCGGCAAGCGAGGCTTGCCTGACGGCACCGTCATCGTTGAAGACGACCCCATTCAGCTTGGCAAGGAGGGGCTCTTCCTCGGACAGCATGTGCTCACCTCGAGACGCGGTTTGGCCCTGCAGATCAACGCGTTCAACTTTCCGGTGTGGGGCATGCTCGAGAAGCTCGCCCCGGCCCTGCTCGCCGGCGTACCGACCATCGTGAAGCCGGCGACCCCGACGGCCTACATCGCCCAGCATGCCGTGCGCATTATCGTCGATGCCGAAGTCCTGCCCGAGGGTGCGCTCCAGATCGTGTGCGGCTCGATCCCGGGTCTGTTCGACCTTCTGGGTGGTCAGGACTCGGTCGGCTTCACCGGGTCCGCGGAGACCGCTGCCAAGTTGCGCGGCGACGCCGCCGTCACGCGCCGGTCAGCGCGGTTCAACGCGGAGGCCGATTCGGTGAACAGCTCGATCCTCGGCCCCGACGCGGGAGTAGGCACCCCCGAGTTCGACCTCTTCGTCAGCGCGCTCGTGACTGAGATGACGGTCAAGGCTGGCCAGAAGTGCACCGCGATCAGGCGTGCCTTCGTCCCAGAGCCGCACCTCGACGAGGTCACGGACGCGATCACCGCGAGGCTTGCCGACGTTGTGGTTGGAGCACCTGGCGCGGAAGGCGTGACCATGGGTGCGCTGGTGGGACTTGCCCAGCGTGACGATGTGCGCCGCAAGGTCACCCAGCTCGGTGCGCATGCAGCAACGGTCTATGGAGACACGCACACGGTCGATGTCGTCGGCGCAGATGCGGAGCGCGGGGCCTTCATGTCGCCTGTGCTCCTACGCGCCGATGACCCCGACGTGGGCGCGGTTCACGAGGTAGAGGCCTTTGGACCGGTCAGCACCCTGATGCCCTACACGTCCGCGGGGCAGGTCGTGCAGCTCGCAGCCCGTGGCGAGGGGTCACTGGTGGGCTCGGTGGTGACCTACGACGATGACTTCGCACGGGAAGTGGTTCTCGGGATCGCCTCGCACCACGGTCGGGTTCTCGTGCTCGACCGCGACAGTGCCCCCGAGTCCACGGGCCACGGGACGCCCATGCCTCAACTCGTACACGGGGGGCCGGGCCGGGCTGGGGGCGGCCAGGAGGAGGCCGGGCTCCGGGCGGTCTTCGATCATCTGCAGCGGACGGCCGTCCAGTCCAGCCCAGGTCGGCTCCAGCAGATCCTCGGGCCACGATAGTCGACAAACACTTGGCATGAACGCAAAGAAAGTGTAGAACTTAGGTACTGCCGACCCAACAGGAGCTGTGATGACCGCCGAGACCCGCACCGGACCCGCGCCGAAGCCCACCGGCCCGCTGAGCAAGATCGACTACTCCGAGCGGATTCCGAACAACGTCAATCTCGCCGGCGACCGCCGGCTCCAGCGCGCACTCGAGGGCTGGCAGCCGAAGTTCCTCGACTGGTGGAAGACCCTGGGCCCAGCGCTGCCCACCAAGGACGTCTACCTGCGCACAGCCATCGCTGTGGGTCGCGACGGCTGGGCGCACTTCGACCACGTGCCGATGGAGGAGTACCGGTGGGGGATCTTCCTGGCAGAGGCCAACCCTGAGAAGAAGATCAACTTCGGCAAGCACCTCGGTGAGCCGGCCTGGCAGGAGGTCCCGGGTGAGCATCGCGCGGACCTGATGCGGCTGATCGTCGTGCAGGGTGACACCGAGCCTGCGTCGGTTGAGCAGCAGCGCGTTCTCGGCAACACCGCCCCGAGCATCTATGACCTGCGCAACCTGTTTCAGGTCAACGTGGAGGAGGGTCGGCACCTGTGGGCGATGGTCTACTTGCTGCACGCCTACTTCGGTCGGGAGGGGCGCGAGGAGGCCGAGCAGCTGCTCAAACGCAACTCCGGCGACATCGACTCTCCCCGCATCCTGGGTGCCTTCAACGAGGAGACCACCGACTGGCTGCAGTTCTTCATGTTCACCTACTTCACCGACCGGGACGGCAAGTACCAGCTCGGGACCCTCAAGGAGTCGGCCTTCGACCCGCTGGCACGGACGTGCGAGTTCATGCTCAAGGAGGAGGCGCATCACATGTTTGTCGGCACCACCGGTGTGCAGCGCATCGTGGAGAAGACTGCTGAGATCATGAACGCGAACGGCGGTGTCGACGACATCTTCGAGCACGGCGGCATTCCGCTCTCGGTCATTCAGAAGTACCTGAACTTCCAGTACTCCGTCTCGATGGACCTGTTCGGCTCCGAGCAGTCGACCAACGCCGGCAACTACTACTCCTCCGGGCTCAAGGGCCGCTGGCAGGAGACTCGGCGCAAGGACGACCACACCCTCCTCGAGGACACACGGACAATGAACATCATCGAGGACGGGAAGATCGTTGAGAAGGAGGTGCCGATGCTCTCTGCGCTCAACCTGGACCTGCGCGACGAGTACGTCGCCGACTGCGCCAACGGGGTACGCCGCTGGAACCAGGCCCTCGAGGATGCGGGCCTCGAGGAGCGGCTCTTCCTACCGCACGAGGGGTTCAACCGTCGCGTCGGGGTCTATGCGAACCATCACGTCAGCCCCGAAGGTGAGGTGCTCGAGGACGCCGCCTGGGAGGCTCAGGTCAACCAGTGGCTTCCCTCCGCGGAGGATCGTCAGAAGGTTGCCGACCTGATGCAGCCCGTCTACGAGTACGGCGAGTTCGCCGGCTGGATTGCCCCGCCCAGCACGGGCATCAACGACCAACCTGTGGAGTTCGACTACGTCCACCTCGCCGAGGAAGGATTGGCCTAACCGTGCCTGAACTCACCTGGCACCACGAGGACAACCCGACCTGGGACACCGACAAGCAGCGCGTGATCGGCGGGGCGCCGGCGGGCGCGTTCGTGCTTCCGTTCGCGGAGGGCGACCCACTCCCTGGCGAGTGGTGGTCGGCCCGCGACGGTGACCAGGTGGTCGGCTACGGACGCCTGGACATCTCCTGGGGCGGCGATGCCGAGGTGCTGCTGGCCGTGGACCCGGCGCGACAGGAGCAGGGCGCCGGCAGCTTTGTGCTCGCCGGGCTGGAGCGCGAGGCCGCGGCCCGAGGCATCAACTACGTGTACAACGTGATTCGCGAGCATGAGCGTCGCGACCTGGTTCACGACTGGCTCGTGGTGCGCGGCTTCCGAGGGGCTGTGGACGGCGACCTGCGCAAGCGCGTCGGCAGCACCTCGGCCCAGCCATCGCGTGTCGCTCCTGCCGGTGCTGCCTACGACCCGGTTACCGCCGGTGACCGCGGCCCCGGTCACGAGGAGTCCGGCGGCTATGTCGACATCGACGAGCACCAGTACTGACTAGGGCACCGGATCGGACTCCTGGGCTATGCGGTCCCACTCCGCCTGCGCCGGTCGGTGCCAGCGCCCGTGACGGTCGTGGAACGCTGCAGCGGCTCGGGGTCCGGGCCAGTCGTGATCGAGCAGCTCGCGCGGCAGGTCCGGGTCGAGGAAGGGGAATCGACGCCACTCCTGGACGATCTGCACCTGCGCGATGAAGGCCTCTGTTCGGGATCCGGCTTCGCGGGACTCGAAAGCGCCGACGAACTCCAGGTAGCGGTCCTCGACGCTGGCGAGGTCCCAGGCGTCCCCCAGCAGGCGTTGCTCATCACCCAGACCTGCGGCTGAGCCGGTCCAGGCGAAGGCCTGGGACTCGAGTCCGAGGTCGCGGATCACCTCGTGGACTGCCCGGTCCTTCGTGGCATCCGGCGAGACCCAGAGTCCAGAGGTCGACGAACCCAGACCCAACCAGGTGAGCCGAGTACGCAACCGGTGACGCAGCTGCCGCTGGCTCTCCGGGATCGACACGGTCAGGATCAGCCACCGGCCATCCCAGGGCCGTCGCTCGCGCATGAAGCCGTAGATCCGTCGGGTCCCCTGCTCGAGAAGGTCTGCACCCGCTTCGGTCAGCTCCCACTGGACGCGTCGGCCGTGGCGGGTGGAGGTCAGCAGCCCCTCGTTCGCGGTGCGCGTGAGCGCCTGGCGAGCCGACTTCTCCTCCACGCCCAGTACGCGGAGCGACTGCACCAGCGTTGACGTCCACACTGGGGAGTGGCGGGGGTGCACGAACTCACCGAGGACCGTGAGCAGCAGTGACCTCGCGCTGGCAGTTCCTACCTCTCGTCGGCGGGAGACGGCGGTGGGGGTCTCGGTCACTCGGTCTCCTGATCAAGTACGACGAAACGGAAGAGGTGCGACGTCATTGTGTCAGCAACAGCAGTCCTACTCGACTGCAGACCTGAAGAATCTGCGACAGTCTATTGACGATCAGTAACAAAAGCGTAGTGTGTTGGTACTCACAGAGTCACCCACCACTTCTGAGAGGTGCCGCATGACCGTCGTGGAGACAGACCAGACCCAACAGCCGGGGTCCGACACGGCCGACGAGCCATCGGCCACCGTGCCAGTGGTCGAGTTCGACACCCATCCGGACCGGTACCGCCACTGGAAGCTCGAGGTCGACGGCGACCTCGCCACCGTCACGCTGAGCGTGGACGAGGACGGGGGACTGGCGGAGGGCTACGCCCTGAAGATGAACTCCTACGACCTCGGTGTGGACATCGAGCTCTACGACGCAGTGCAGCGACTCCGGTTCGAGCACCCCGAGGTCAAGGCCGTCGTTATGACCGGTGGTCTGGAAAAGATGTTCTGCGCTGGTGCAAACATCCGGATGCTCGCCCAGTCCAGCCACGCGTGGAAGGTGAACTTCTGCAAGTTCACCAACGAGACCCGCAACACCATCGAGGACGCGCGTGAGTCGAGCGGTCAGACGTGGATCGCGGCGCTTAACGGCACCGCTGCCGGTGGTGGATACGAACTGGCCCTCGCCTGCGACGAGATCGTGCTCATCGACGACGGGTCGTCCACGGTCAGCCTGCCAGAGGTCCCCTTGCTCGGCGTACTGCCGGGCACGGGCGGTCTGACCCGCGTGGTGGACAAACGACACGTCCGCAAGGACCGTGCTGACCTCTTCGCGACGAAGTCCGAGGGCTACCGCGGCGAGACCGCTGTGGACTGGGGCCTGATCGACGCCACCGTCGCGCGCAAGTCCTGGGACGAGGACATCGCCGGCCGGGCGCGCAAGGCAGCCGACGCGTCCCAGCGCCGTGATGGCGCGGGGATCGAGCTGACGCCACTGGATCGCCAGGAGGACGGCGACACCATCACCTACCCGTACGTCGTGGCGACCCTGGACAGGGAGGGAAAGCGGGTCAACATCACCGTGTCCGGTCCCGAGGGCGCCCCGCCCACAGATGCCGATGCGGTTCAGACACAAGGCGTCGACTGGTATCCCTTCGCCGTGACCCGCGCGCTCGACGACCTGATACTGCGTCTTCGCACCAACGAGCAGGAGCTCGGCACCTGGGTCATCCGGACCGAAGGCGAGACCGACAAGGTTCTCGGCTATGACGATCAGCTGAGTGAGCTGGCGGACTACTGGTTCGTCCACGAGACGACGGAGTATTTCAAGCGCACGGCCAAGAGGCTCGACGTCACCAGCCGCAGCTTGGTCGCCGTGATCGAGCCGGGCAGCTGCTTCGCGGGATTCCTGGCTGAGCTCGCCCTGGCCTGCGACCGGCAGTACATGCTCGAAGGCGCCTACGTGGACGTGGACCCGGACGCTGACCCGGCCGTTCTGGTATTGACAGAGAGCAACGACGGGCGCTTCCCCATGGGCAACGGCCTGTCCCGTCTGGAGTCGCGTTTCTGGGGACACGACGACGACCTAGACGCAGCACGCAAGAGGAAGGGTGAGCGGCTCGATGCGGCGGCGGCCGACAAGGTTGGGCTGGTGACCATGGCGCTCGACGACATCGACTTCGAGGAGGAGATCCGGATCGTCCTCGAGGAACGCGCGTCGCTCAGCCCGGATGCGCTGACCGGCATGGAGGCCAACCACCGGTTCGTGGGCCCCGAGTCCATGGAGACCAAGATCTTCGGTCGTCTCACGGCTTGGCAGAACTGGATCTTCATCCGGCCCAACGCCTCAGGACCGGATGGCGCACTGCGACGGTATGGCTCTGGGCAGCGCGGCAGCTACGACTACCACCGGGTCTGACGATGACTGCGCCAGGACAGGGCGAGAACTCGTTCAACGCCGCCGACTACCTCGTCAGCCGTCACGTCTCAGCAGGAGACGGCGACCGGACCGCCGTCTTGGCCTCGGAGACGTTGACCTACTCCGAGCTCGATCGGCGGGTCGGCGTGGTCGCAGCCGGGCTGCGGAGCCTCGGACTGCACCGGGACGACCGCGTCATGCTCGTGATGTCGGATGAGATCCCGATGCTCACCGGCATCCTCGGCGCCTTCCGCGCAGGGGTAGTCGCGGTGCCGGTCTCGACGATGTTCAACGGCACCGAGCTCGGCAAGATCATGGCCGACTCCGGAGCTCGGACGGTGCTGGTGACCCCCGAGTTCGCCGCACAGGTCAGCGAGGCCGTTGCGGTGTCGCCGGACGTCGAGACCGTCGTGCTCGCCGGCGCCGGATCCGTGCCAGTTCCTGACCTCGTCGGATTCATGACTTGGGAGCAGCTTCTGGCGAAGGGCGAGGTGGGAGACCAGTCCACGGCACCCACGATCGACGATGCCTGGGCGCTGTGGCTCTACACGTCCGGCACGACCGGTCTCCCCAAGGCGGCGATGCACCGGCATGCCAACATCCGCCACGTCTGTGAGACCTACGGCACCCAGGTCCTGGGCATCGCGCCCGATGACACCACATTCTCTGTGGCGAAGATGTTCTTCGCGTACGGGATCGGGAACACCGTGTTCTTCCCGCTGTCGGTGGGTGCCAAGACGGTTCTGGAGCCACGCAGACCGACACCTGACGTTGTCGCCGAGCGGCTCGAGCAAAGCCGCCCCACGCTGTTCTTCGGGGTGCCCACCTTCTATGCGGCTCTCACAGTGAGCAATCTTCCCGACGACGCGTTCTCCTCGGTACGGATGTGCGCCTCGGCCGGGGAACCGCTGCCGGCGCCGCTGCAAAAGCGCTTCACCGATCGGTTCGGTGTCGAGATCCTCGACGGCATCGGGTCCACGGAGGCGCTGCACATCTTCTTGTCCAACCGCCCCGGCGACATCCGCCCCGGCACGACCGGAATTCCCGTCCCCGGCTACGACCTGCAGATCCGCGACACCGCAGGCAACCTGGCACCCGACGACGAGCCGGGCAGCCTGCATGTGCGCGGCGAGTCGATCGCACTGGGCTACTGGCACCGCACCGACGCCACCCGCGCTGTGTTCCAGGGAGAGTGGCTCAACACCGGTGACACCTATGTGCGCAACAGCGAGGGTTATTACACCTGCCTTGGTCGCAACGGCGACATGCTCAAAGCAGGCGGCATCTGGGTCTCGCCTGCCGAGGTCGAGAGTCGGCTGTTGGAGCACCCCAACGTCCATGAGGCGGCTGTGGTCGGAGTGTCGGATGCCGACGGGTTGGACAAGCCCGTCGGCGTGGTCGTCGTCGCGGAGGGGGTCACGGAGGCTGAGCTGGTCGAGTGGTGCCGAGACGGGCTGGCGCACTTCAAGGCCCCGCGGCAGGTGGTCTTCGTTGACGACCTGCCCAAGACAGCGACCGGCAAGCTACAGCGCTTCAAGGTGCGCACCATGGTCAGACGCGATCCCGACGTCAAGCCGGCCAGCACCACCGAGCAGGAAGCAGCCGAGGTCACCTCATGAGCGACGTCGAGGTCGACATCCTGATCGTGGGCGCCGGACCGGTCGGCCTTTTCGGTGCCTACTACGCGGGTGCTCGAGGTCTCTCCGTAGCCGTGGTCGACTCGTTGAGCCAGCTCGGCGGGCAGGTCACCGCGATGTACCCCGAGAAGCAGATCTACGACATCGCCGGTCTGCCGGCCGTGTCGGGTCGTGACCTCGTCAAGGGGCTGGTCGCCCAGGCCAACCAGTACGAACCCACCTACCTGCTTGGCCACGAGGCCCAACGCCTGGCCGCGGGGGAGGACGGCCGCCAAGTGGTGACCACCAGCGAGGGCACGCAGATCACGTGCGGCGCCATCGTGCTGACCGGTGGAATCGGCACCTTCACCCCGCGCAAGCTTCCGGCCGGTGAGGAGTTCCTGGGCCGTGGGCTGGACTACTTCGTCCCCGACTCCAGTGGGTACGCCGGCAAGGACGTCCTCATCGTGGGGGGCGGCGACAGCGCCATCGACTGGTGCCTGATGCTCGAACCGCTCGCCGCGAGTGTCACCCTCGTTCATCGGCGCGAAGCATTCCGAGCACACGAGGCCAGCGTCGAGCAGGTTCGCGAGTCCGGGGTGCAGATCATCACCAACGCTGAGGTCAACGAGCTGGCTGGAGGCACCACGGTGGAGAAGGCCGTCGTCCAGGTCAAGGGTGGCGAGGCGCAGACCCTTGCATGCCACAAGGTGGTCGCCGCCCTGGGCTTCACCGCCAATCTCGGCCCCCTGCGCGAGTGGGGATTGGAGCTGCACGACAACCGGCACATCGTCGTCGACACGGCGATGCGTACCAACCTGGCAGGTGTCTTCTCCGCCGGAGACATCACCGACTACGACGGCAAAGTGCGCCTGATCGCGGTCGGTTTCGGTGAGGTGGCCACCGCCGTCAACAATGCCGCGGTCCACATCGACCCGAAGGTGCAGCTGTTCCCTGGTCACTCCACCGACACACCGCACTCCGTACCGGTCCCCGCGTGAACGACGTCCCGGGACTTCACCTTCGAGAAAGGGAGCCGCAGCATGCCCTACGTGATCGCCAGCCCGTGCATCGACACCATGGACCGCTCGTGTGTTGAGGAGTGCCCAGTCGACTGCATCTACGAGGGTGACCGCAAACTGTATATCAATCCTAAGGAGTGCATCGACTGCGGCGCCTGCGAGCCCGTGTGCCCGGTGGAGGCAATCAGCCAGGACCGCCGAGTCGCCGACGAGGACACCGACTTCGTCGAGGACAACCGGGCGTTCTTTAGCGAGGTGCTCGACGGCCGCGACGAGCCGCTAGGAGCCCCCGGCGGCGCCCACAAGACCGGAGCCCTCGGCGTGGACACCCCGCTCGTCCAGGGGCGGTAGGAACCAGCCGTGCTCGACGGACACCTCCTCATCGACGCGCACGTCCACGTGCCCGTGCTGGGTTCGCTCGCGCCTGCCTGGATCCAGTGGGCCCGTGACTTCGGGCCCGCAGGCATCCTCGACAGCCTCTGGGCAAGCGACGGGCACCCACGCCCCGAGCGGCTTGAGCGCCTCTTCGCCGAGCAGGGAGTCGATGGAGCTCTCCTGTTCTGTGAGTACAGCCCGAAGGCGACCGGCTACCAGGAGTTCGACGACTTGCTGCCCATCGTCGAGCACAACCCGGCACTCTTCCGGCCAGTCGCGAACGTCAACCCGCACCTGCACTTCCCGATCGCCGACGAGGTGACTCGGCAGCTCGAGCATGGGGCGGCAGCTCTCAAGCTGCACCCGGTGCACGGGGGTTTCCGCTGCGACGACCGAGCGCTGTACCCGGCGTACCAGGTCCTCGCAGAGCGAGGTGTCCCCTTGATCGTGCACTGCGGAACCAGCAGCTTCCCGGGCTCGAGGAACGAGCTGGCCGACCCGCAGTTCCTCCTTCCCGTGGTGCGTGACTTTCCGAACGTCGACGTGGTGCTGGCCCACGGAGGACGGGGCTGGTGGTACGACGCAGCAGCGTTCATGGCCCTGGCCAACGACCACGTCTGGATCGAGCTCTCCGGACTCCCACCCAAGCGTCTGCCGGAGTACTACGCACGCTTCGACCTCGCGAGGCTGGCACAGAAGTGGATCTTTGGCACGGACTGGCCCGGCGTACCAGGTACCGCACAGAACGCCCGCGCCGTCGCCGGCCTCGGCTTCGACGAGTCCACGGCAGCCGGGGTGCTCGGAGGCAATGCGCTGCAGGTCTACACCGGCCTCGACCATCTCAAGGACCCGAACAAGGGAGCATCGCGATGAGCACACCCAAGGACCACCTCGGTCGTCCAGTCCAGGACCTGACCGACGAGGAACTCGAGCAACAAGGCAAGAACGCCCACGACACCCGCAACTGGGTGTTCCTCAACGGAACTGCCGAGCAGTTCGCGACGCACACCTCGCGGATGCTCGAACTCGAGCAGGAGTATCTCCGCCGCCATCCCCAACGCACCTGGCAGGGCTCCGGTGGCGCCCCCGACCAGAAGTCCGACATCGAGGTGATGCGCACTGCCCTGCGCGGGATCGTGGCCCAGCTCGAGGCGCTGCTGGGTCGCGAACCACAACCTGACCTGAGCTCGAGCCCGGCGCCCGCCGACCCTGTGGTCGCCCTCCTGACCCGAATCGCCAACGCCCCCCAGGGCCGGATGCACAAGCTCGAAGTACACCAAGCGGCCCGGGAGGTTGGCCTTGAACGCGCAGCGCTCGCCACGCTCTACACCGGTGATCCGCCGCTGCTGGTCACTGAGCAACAGGACCGCGTCATCACCGAGGCGGGCCTGGCTCGGGTCAGTCAGTGAGCGTCGTGCGGCCGCAGCGCTGCGGGGTCGTTTGCGGCGGCCGGATGCGAGCCCCTCGGGCAAGCTCGCACGCTCCACATCACCGGCACCGAGCCGTGACACCGCGGACTCGGCTGGTCTGGTTTCTTGTCCATTGAACGCACCCCCTCGCGCTCGCCACCCAGCTCATCCCTCCGCTCAATCGTGCTGAGCTTGGTCATCCTGTCCGAGACACCCCGGTCTCGGCCTCTCGGCGGCGTCTTGGCATCGCTGTGCGTCGCAAGTTGCGCAACGAACCCGGGCAGGCTCAACGCCCGGCACCCTCCCCGTAGCTCGCACACGGAGGAACGGGCTCAGCCCAGCCCCGCACCAACGTCCGGGTCTCGGCTGCTTCCGGTAACTCGATCACCCATGGGCGGTGGAGTGCTGCAAGTGCGGAGCACCCGCAACGACAGCAACTCCGCGCCCGTCCAGGTGCAGGGCGGTGCAGTTCGGTTGCAGTTGATGCAGTCCCGAGACCGTCGTAGTATCTCTCGGTAAGCGCGTTTCCGCAGGTGAGAGGGCTGCTGTGGCGGCGTGTGGTGCCGGACGGGATCACTTGTAATGAGAAGGTCGTGGTTCGATTTCGACAGGCGACTCGGAGCCCCTTCCAGGCGTGATATGTGTGGGCGCTGGTCCGCACCCCTGTGGCCCCACGCTGGCCCACCATTGGCGCACCGCTCCTGAATGATTGGCCAGCTGGTCCGCTTCGCGGCATTGCCTCTTGGGTGGTCATTTAATGGACCTGTGTGCTTCCCGGGCCTGTCGTCCTTGTCATGTTGTTGACGTGTCAGGCGAGGTGTCGAAGCAGGTGTACGCACGTCATCTCTGCGAGTTCTCTGAGCGCAGGTTCTCCGTGGGTCTTTGGTCGGACGGGGAAGTCGTGGTCGACGCCCGGAAAGCATCGGTACGTGATCGGCACGCCTGCGGCGCGAGCCTTCCCCACGAACCTCTCGATCTGCGGGCGCAGGGAGTCCTGCTCCGCTGCTACCACCAGAAGTGGTGGGAGGGAGGCTATCTCCTCCTCGCCCAGCACGGGCGAGGCGAGCGGTTCCGCGCGGCGCGAGGCGTCGGCGAAGTACGTGGAGTGGATGACTCGTGCCAGGCGCGGGCTCACGAACGGTCGGCCGCCTCGCCCCGAGGTCTGTGAGAGAGGTGAGGTGTATTGCTCGGGCGGGATCGTCTGGTCGACGGTGGGAACCACCAGCTCGCATGCGCGCACCGGGGGGTCTCCGGCTTGGCGGGCGAGCTCGAGGGCACCGAGGGCGAGGTTGGCGCCGGCACTACCGCCGCCGATGGACACACGATGGTTGTCCCAGCCCATGGAGGTCCCGCAGCTCCGTACCCACGAGAGGACGTCGTAGCATTCCTCGTGGGCTTGGGGGTAGCGGACCCTGGGCCCGGTGGAGTAGTCGACATTCACGACGGTGGCTCCGACTTCCCCGGCAGTGGCGCGAACCAGATGGTCGTCCTGTCGCGGCCCGCCAACCAGGAACGCGCCACCGTGGATGTTGATGTGCACCGGAGGTCCGCCGGCGTTCTGGGCGAGCGGCGCGTCTGCTGCCGCTCGGGTGACATAGCAGCGCACATCACCGTGCCGGGTCGGCACCATCACCAGCTCCGGCTCGGGCACTGAGCGCGTGGTGAGGTCCAGTTGCGGAGCCTTGATCACGCGGGTGACGAAGGAGGAGTGAAACCAGGCCTGCAATTGGATGCCTGCGTGAGTCATGGCGGACTGCCTTTCGTCGGGTGCGCTCGTGCGCTGACCCGTGCTAATGACAGGCGCCGGGTTTCGTGCGTCAGGCCCAGTGCGGGAGCGGAGCACCTGGGACGGGGGAGCGGAAGGTAGGGAGCGAGGTGCCGTTCAGGGACCCGACGTACACGGTCTGCAGGTCGGGGCCGCCGAAGGTGATGCTGGCCATGCGGGGGGCGAGCCCGTCGCCGGGCTTGGTGCCCAGGGTCGTCCCGATGCCGGCGTCGTCGCCCGCGTCGTTGGCCTTGGTGACCGGGTCGCCGTCTTGCCAGATCGTGATTGCCTCTCCTTCGGGGGTGATCGCGATGAGTCGGTCCTGCCCGATCAGCGTGGTCCACAGGTTGCCGTGGGCGTCGAATGCGAAGCCGTCCGGGCCGCCGCCGAGTCGGGCGGGCCCGTAGACCTCCCGGTGGGTGAGTGTCGCGTCGGGTCCGACTCGGAAGCGGGTCATGTGGTCGGCCCCGGTCTCGGCGACGTAGAGCCACTCCTCGTCGGCGGAGAACCGCATCTCGTTGGTGCCGCCGAGGTCGGTGGCCACCACCCGGGCCGTGCCGGGGGTTCCTGGCTTCCAGTCGTCGATGACGGCGATGTATCCGTCGGGCTCGAGCGGGGCAGGCCGCTTGGACCAGGCGTTCGCGGACGAGGTCACGGAGAACCAGAGCCTGTCCTGGGCGTCGATGGCTGGAAAGTTTGCCTTCCCGATCGGTCGGACGGCGCCGTCGGGCCAGGTGACGGTGTCGGCGACCAGGGTGCGCTGGCCGTCGCGGGTGAGGTGCTCGACGAGGTTCGTGCCGAAGTTCGCGATGACGAAGTCGCCGGCGGAGTCGAAGCAGAGGCCGTTGGGCAGCGAGAATCCCTGGTTGCCGTCGATGTTCGGGTTCTCGTCAGGTGCGAACGGGCCGCCGCCGTCGAGGGGCCGGATGACCTCTTGGCTCCCGTCAGGGGCGATGCGTTGGACGCCGCCGGCGAGGTCGGCGACCCACAGGTCGCCGGACGGCTGGGCAAGCACGCATTCGGGCCGTCTCAGTTCGGTGCCGGTCAGGGTGATGTTGGCTGGGTCGAGCGTCCAGCTGCGCAGGGGATTGTTCACGGGGTGCTCACGTTCTGGAAGGCGTCGTGGACGCACGTGGTGGCGGGCTCGAACACTGATGTCCTCTGACTGGGCTGTCCTTCACGAGTTCGTCAGCCGCCGATCCAGGTGGTGCGGACGTTGGTGAACTCCCGGATGCCTTCCTCGGAGAGCTCGCGGCCGTAGCCGCTGCGGCCGGTGCCACCGAAGGGCAGTCGGGCGTCGGAGGCAACGACAGCGTTGATGAACAGGGCGCCGGAGGTGATGCGGCGGCCGACCGCCAGTGCCCGCTCGGGGTGTGCGGACCAGACGCTGGCGCCGAGCCCGAAAGGGGTGTCATCAGCGAGTCGTGCGGCTTCGTCGTCGTCGGCTGCGCGGATCACCGCGGCCACCGGCCCGAAGGTCTCCTCGAGGAAGACTGGCATGTCTGGAGTGACCTCCGCGAGCACGGTAGGGGAGAAGAAGGCGCCCGGTCCAGGGATGGGTGCCCCGCCTGTGAGCACCGTGGCGCCGGCTGCGACGGAGTCGTCCACCAGCCGCTGGATCGCTGCGACCTGGTCGTGGCGTGCCAGTGGCCCGATCTGCGTGCTCGGGTCAGTGGGGTCACCGACACGCAGTGCGGCGACAGCGTCGGTGAAGCGGCGGGTGAACTCGTCGGCGACGGGCTCGGCGACGATGAACCGCTTGGCAGCCAAGCAGCTCTGCCCGCTGTTGAGGAAGCGGGAGCGGACGGCCATCTCGACTGCCAGGTCGAGGTCGGCGTCGTCGAGCACCACGAACGGGTCCGATCCGCCGAGCTCGAGGACGGTCTTCTTCAGGGCTGCCCCCGCGACTGCGGCCACGGCGATGCCGGCGCGCTCACTGCCGGTCAGAGTCACCGCGGCGACCCTTGGGTGCTCGATCAGTTGGGCGGTCACCGAAGCCACCTCGATCTCGTCGACGAGGAGGGTCGTGAACACTGCCGTGGGAGCGCCGACCTTCGCAGCCGCGTCCCGGAAGGCCTTCTCCGCCGCGAGCGCGCAGCCCGTCACCGACGGAGCGTGTTTGAGCAGGGCGGCGTTTCCTGCCGCGATGGCCGGCGCGGCGAAGCGGACGACCTGCCAGAAGGGGAAGTTCCAGGGCATCACTGCGAGCACCACGCCGAGCGGCTCGTAGCTCACCCAGCTGCGCTGGGCGGGTGACTCCACGATGCGGTCTGCCAGGAACTCGGGAGCCTGATCGGCGTAGAACCGGGTGGTCCAGGCACACTTGTCGACCTCGGCAAGCGCCTCGCCGGCCGGCTTGCCCATCTCCTGAGTCATCAGGGCTGCCAGCTCCTCGCGGCGAGCTTCCAGCTGGTCCGCGATCGCTCGCAGGAGCTCGGTCCGGTAGGCCCAGCTGCTGCCGCGCCATTCCGTGAATGCGTCGTGTGCGTCCTCGACGAGCCGCTGGATGTGCGTGGAGCTGTGGGTCTCCCAGTGGCCGGCGGCCTCACCGGTGGTCGGGTTGACGCTGGTGAGCGTGCCCATGTCAGGCGCTGCTCTCATCGGCGACCGGAGCAGCGGAGGTGGCGGGAGCGGATGCGAGTACGGCGTCGGAGAGCGCCTTGACGCCCGCCTGGTTGGAGAAGCCGCCGTCCACGGCGATCTCCGCGCCGGAGATGTAGGCGGACTCGTCGCTGAGCAGGAACACGATCAGGTTGGCGACGTCCTCGACCTGTCCGACGGTTCCCAGTGGGGTGCTGTCGATGTTCGCCTGTCGGAAGCTGGCCGGGGCGTGGGCGACCATCGGGGTCTCGATGTAGCCGGGGTGGACCAGGTTGACGCGGATGCCTGCGGGGCCGAGCTCCAGGCTCGCGACCTTGGCCAGCCCGCGCACCGCCCACTTGGACGCGGTGTAGGCGACCGTGTAGTGCGGGGTGATCGCGGCGACGCTGCCGATGGTGACGATGGAGGCA
>Ga0190271_10000172_pt1 | contig 32444 bp, 25 predicted proteins | sample Popmic356T_FD_133747 | JGI IMG/M metagenome (GOLD analysis project Ga0190271, IMG submission 133747) | Populus adjacent soil microbial communities from riparian zone of Weber River, Utah, USA - 356 T | ecosystem: Environmental > Terrestrial > Soil > Riparian zone | place: USA: Utah | collected...
GTCGAGATCATGAACGAAGCCGCGATGGCGAAACGCACGTTGATACCCATTAGGCGCGCTGCATCGGAGTTCTGCACCACAGCCAGCAAGGCCTTGCCGCGCCGCGTGTGATGAAACACCAGGTGAAGCCCGAGCGCGATGCCGAGCCCAACGACAGGGATGACGAGTTGCAGCGGATAGACGCCAGCGCCAAATATCTCCACAGGCTTTGCCGCGAGCACCGAAGGAAAGCTGCGCGGCTCCTTGCCGAAGGTGAAGAGCACGGCGTTGTCGAGGACGATGCCGCCGGCAACAGTCGCCATCAGCCAGGCGTTCGAGCCGCGCTCCGCGAACGGACGCACGAGCGCTCGCTCGACCACCAGCCCGAACAACGCGCAGATCGTCAATGACAGCGCCACCGCCAGAAGCACGGGCCAGCCGAGCGTAACCGCGAAGGTGTAGCCCAGCACCGCGCCCAGCATCATCGCGGAGCCCTGGGAGAAGTTGACCGTGTTGGAGACCACGTAGGTGACGTGAAAGCCAAGCGCGATCAGCCCGTACATGCTGCCGAGGCCGAGGCCGGAGATGATCGCCGATGTGATCAGCATGCCGGCCCGGACCCCGTCGAGATGCAACGGGACGCGGCCTCGGCCGCGCCCCGTGCCGTTTCAAACAATGCTAGTTCGTCAGCGGAAGGATTTCGCCTTCCTTGAAGAACGTGAAGATATAGTCGTTCGGCCCGAGCGCATCGTGATTTTCGGGGGTGAACGGCTTCGCGTAGGTCTTGATCAAGCCGTCGTACTTGTCGATGCCATAGAACGCCTGCCGGATCGCCGGGCCTTCAGTCGAATTGGCCTTGACGATCGCAAGCGCGGTCAGGTGCATCGCGTCGTAGGCGTTGGCAATGCCGACCGCCGGCGTGACGTCGGCGAGCGACTTGATCTCAGGATACTTCTTCTTCAGGCCGTCGAGTACGGACTGGCCCTTCGGCGACAGCTTGCCCGAGAAGCTGTAGGTCTGGATGAAGTGGACTTTCGCGCCACTCGGGCCCGCAAGCTCCGAGAAACGGCCGCCGGCCGGGCCCCAGTGCGACACGATCGGTACGTCCCAGCTCATGCGGTCGAGCGACTTTACCACCTGGGCGGACGGCGCGACGTTGGCGACCATGAAGAGTACGTCGGAGCCAGCCTGCTTGAGTCTCGTCAATTGCGGCACCACGTCGACGTCATTGGTCTCGAATTTCTCGACCCCCGCGTAGGGAATGTTCTTGGCTTCGAGCGCGGCTTTGAGACCCTTCTCGTTCGACTCGCCCCACGGATTGTTGATCAGGATCATACCGGGCTTCTTGGCTCCATATTTTTTCACCGCGTAGTCGACCAACGCAAAATCGACAATCTCGTCGACGGCGGACACGCGGAATACGTAGTTCTCCGCGGCGCCGTTGCGGGTGATCGGCGTGCCTGCCGCCCAGACGCCCATGAACGGCACCTTGGCGCCGTTGACGAACGGCACGATCGCGATCGATACCGGCGTGTCGAGACCGCCGAACAGCGCAACGACCTTCTCGCGCTGCACCAGTTCGCGGGCGGCAATGACGCCCTTGGCCGGGTTGCTTTCGTCATCGCGGACCAAAAGCTCGATCTTCTTGCCGAGTACGCCGCCCTTGGCGTTGATCTCATCGACGGCGAGCGACAGGCCGCGAACGATGGCCTCGCCGGATTTTGCGGACTGGCCGGACATGGCCGCCACCAATCCCAGCTTCACGGTCTGCTGGGCGTGGCTCGGAGCAACCGCAAGCAGCGCCAAGGCGCCGGCAAGCAGCAGGGACTTGAACAGTCTGGGAAGAAGCATTCGCATGGCGGCACCTCTCGCTACGATGAACCGGCCTTCAATGACGCAAGGGACGTGCCAGACGTATTCAGAGGAATCCGCGAAAATCGGCGTATTTCCTCAGGTTGGCGCGCCTACAAGCTAGGCAAATCCGCTGAGTTCGCCTAATTTGTATTCAACCGTGTATACAATCTTGACGGCTCATGCATGCTTTTTATGGCCCGCGATGTGCATGGGTCGTAGAGACCGTTTCCCAGGAGGACCCCATGGCCCAACTCAAAGCCCCCGTCGCCACCGACGAAACCGCAGTCGCCGCTGACATTGTCATGCGGTTTCTGGTCGCCTCCATGGTGCCAGATCCGCAGACCGCGGCGCTCTACATTTCGGACGAGCTGAAAATCACCTTTACTGGCGGCCGCAAATACAGCCATCCGCGCGAGACCGCGGCTTTCAACGGCAAGCGCTACAAGCTGGTGAAGAAGAAGGTGGAACGCACCGACGTCGTTCCCGGCAACGGCGAAACCATCGTCTACAATCTCGGCACGCTTTATGGCGAATGGCCGGACGGTACGCCGTTCGAAGGCAATCGCTACGTCGACCGCTTCGTGGTCCGCGGCGGCAAGATCGTGCAGATGGACGTCTGGAACGACAGCGCCGAGCGGCTGCTGACCAGGAACGGCATCGAGGCCTGATCGGCTATTTCTTGGCTCGCTTCAGCCGTGCGCCATTGGCTTCGTCGCCGGCATAGCGGCCGAGGATGTTCTTGATGTCGCGGTCCTTGGGCGCCCGCGACACGATCAACGCGCGCCCCGCGACCGCGTCCAGATGATCATGCATCACGCCCTTGGCACGGGCCGCATCGCCCTTGGCTAGCGCCGCGATGATAGCGCGATGTTCGCTCACTGCGCATTCCGACGAATGCGGGCGGCTATAGAGCGCGAGCGTCAACCCGCAACGCGAGGCATTCTCGCTGACGTAGCGGGTCAGCACCGGACTTCCGGTCATCTCCGCCAGCAGGATGTGAAACTCAGTGGCGAGACGGATCGACAGCGCCTCGTCATTGCCGCGAGCGCGCTCTTCTTCTTCCACATGAGAATTGAGCCGGTTGATCTGCTCCGGCGTAAGGCGCCCGGCCAGCCGCGACACGACCAGTGCTTCGAGACCAAACCTGACATCGAAGATGTCCCGCGCCTCGTCCCAGCTCGGCGTCGCGACGGTCGCGCCACGGTTGCGGCGCAGCTCCACCAGGCCTTCGGCCGCAAGCTGACCCAACGCGTGCCGCACGATGGTACGGCTTGCGCCAAAGCGCTCGCCGATCGCGTCCTCAGGCAGCTTCGCACCAGGCTCGAGCGCCTGCTCGATGATCGCATGGCGCAGCGCGCGATAGATCGCGCCCGCGCGATCGGTCCCCTCTTTTGGATTGCGTTTCGCAGCTTTGGCCAAGGCCGTTCGACCGTTTTGACGCTCGTTTGGTGACCGTTGTAGCATCAGACGCCTGCTGATTTGCAAGTCAGTGCGGTTGCGCGCATTGCTCGCACCAGCGCTGCACGCGATAGGGCTCTCGCGCCAAGCCCACGCAATAATCTAGCACCACCGGCTCGAACATCTGAATGAACTCGCGCGCCCCCGCGTTGACCTTGTTCAGGTGTTCGACCGCGGCATGGGCCTCCATTGCTAGCTTCGGCATGTCCGCGCCCAGCACCTTGCCGCCCTCGACCAGCATTCGCCCGCCGACCATCACGCGGTCAACGCCGGTACCATCCTCGACGAACACGACGTGGTAGAGCGGCTCGTTCAGCGGCACGTAGTTGATGTGGTTGAGATCGAGGAACACGACATCGGCCTTGAAGCCCGGCGCGAGCCGCCCGATCGAATTCTGCATGCCGAGCGCGCGAGCGCCGCCCTTAGTCGCAGCCTCGAATGCTTCGGCGGCGCTGAGCCATTGCCGCGGATCGGGCCCCTGCACGCGGGAGATGTAGGCTGCAAGGCGCATCGCCTCGAACATGTTCTGGTTGTCGGAGGAAAGGCAACCGTCGGTGCCGAGACCGAATGCAATGCCCTTCTGAGTCATCTTTCGCGCTGCACCCATCCCCGACCCAAGCTTGAGATTGGAACCAGGATTGTGCGCGACCGTCGCGCCAGCATCCGCCAGCAAGGCCATATCGTCATCGTCGAGCCAGACCGCATGCGCGGCGGTGAAGTTCGGCGCCAGAAGACCGAGCTTGTGCAAATGGCCGACCAGCGTGGTGCCGTATTTTCGCGGACCGACCACCGCTTGCACTTTTGATTCGGCCACGTGCATCTGCATGCCGATGCCGTGCGTCTTGGCGAGGTCGCGGCACGCGATGATAAAGGCGTCACTGCAATGGTGCGGAATGGTCGGTCCCAGCGCCGGCCGAAGCTGATCGCGATTCCACGACCAGTTCTCAATCAGTTCGCGGCAGGTGGCGAGGCTGACGTCGTAAGGCGTGGCCTTGAGAGCCTCGGCTTTTTCGCGCATCCCCGCAGGCATCGCTTCAATCAGGCCCGGGATTGCGCGGAAGAATGTCGTATCAGCCATCATCGGCGCAATGACCGCCCGCATGCCGACGTCGGAATAGGCCCGCGCTACCGCATTGACGCCATCAACTGAAGGCGCGGGAATTTCGGCGGCGAGGTCGTAGCACGCGGTGCAGCCCTTCTGCAGCATCTCCAGCGCGCCAATCCGGGCGGAAAGATATTTGGTCTCCTCCGTGCGCCCTCCAGCCGTCCAGGGGTAGGCGTTTAGCAACAGTTCCAGCGACCATCGGTCGGCCATTGCCTTGCCGAGAGCGACAGTGGCGTGGGTATGTGAATTGATCAGCCCCGGAATCAGCAGGCGGTTGGTTGCGTCGATCCGTTTGGCATCGCTGCTGACGCTCTCGCCGGGCGGCAGCACGGCGGCGATCGTATCGCCGTCAACCAGTAGATCAGCATGGCCGCCATCGAGCCGGCCCGCCGTCAGCACGCGGCCGCCGTGGATGAGTTGTTTCACGATGGCGTCTCCACAAATTCGACCGCGGCCTGTTCGATCCGCAGGAACGAGGCCACGCCGGCGTCGATGCGGAAGCCATAATCGAGCCGCCCCACCACTCGAACCGGATGTTCGCTGCCTTCGCTCAGTATTGGCGAGGCGCAACAAAGCGTGATGACCGCCGGCGGCACTGCAGCGCAATCGGGGCAGACACCGGGCTGGTCGACCAGAAGCATGGACGGGCGCGGCCCGTGCGCATGGGAGAGAAATCCCTCGATCGCCACGTCGCGGCCGGACAAATCCTTCGTCGTCGCGCTGTAACGCACCTCGTCGGTGCCCAGATGATCGAACAGATCGGCAAATCCAAGCACCAACGGCATGGCGTCAGGCCGCGCTCGCGACCGCCAACCCCTCGTCCTCGGCGTGGGCGCGCGTCACCTCGCGCTCCAGCGTTTCCGTGAGGCGGGCGCGGTAGTCGTTGAAGCCGGGGTCGGTCATGCGCCGCGGCCGCGGCAGATCGATGCGAACCTCGTCGATGATGCGGCCGGGTCCCGCGCTCATTACCACCACGCGGTCTGCGAGCAGCACGGCCTCGTCGATGTGATGTGTGACGAAGATGATGGTCGGCCGGAACTCGAGCCAAACCTCCAGCAGGAACTTCTGCATCAAAACGCGGGTCTGAAAGTCGAGCGCGGCGAACGGTTCGTCCATCATGATGAAATCCGGGCTCTCGACCAGCGCTCGGCCGATCGCGACGCGCTGCTTCATGCCGCCGGAAAGCTGATGCGGCCTATGGTTGGCGAATTTCGATAGCCGCACGCGGTCCAGCAATTCATTGACGCGAGCCTCACGCTGCGGCTTCGGCACCTTCTTCATGGCGAGCCCGAAACCGACGTTGTCCTGCACCGTCAACCAGGGAAACAGCGAGTGATCCTGGAACACCATCACAACGCCCGGTGCCGGCCCTGCGACCGGCTTACCGTCGAGCGTGATCCGGCCGCTCGACAGCGGCTCAAGGCCGGCGATCAGTTCCAACAGTGTGCTCTTGCCGCACCCGCTCGGGCCCAGGATCGCGACGAACTCGCCATTCTCGACGGTCATGTCGATGTCGCACAACGCAGCGACCGAAGTGCCGCCCGCTCCCGGCCAAACCTTGCCCACGCGCTGACAGGTCAACGTGGTCATGACTGCTGCCACCAAAGGATTTTGCGCTGGATCTGTACCAGTAGCACGTCGACCGCGTAGCCGGTCGCGCCAACGATACACATGCCGAGCAGGATCAGCTTGGTGTTGAACATCTCGCGTCCGAGAATGATCATCATGCCCAGCCCGTTCTTTACGCCGACCATCTCGGCCGCCAGCACCGCCATCCACGCGGCGAAGAAATTGATTCGCAGCATCGTGAACACCTGCGGCAGCACGGCCGGGAAGATCACGCGCGTCCATACCTGCGCCTTGGAAGCGCCGAAGCTGCGTGCGGTCTTGATCAGCCGTTGATCGACCGCCTTGACTGCCGCCACCGTCGAGATCGTCAGAATGAAATAAACGCCCATGAACACGACGAACACGGCGGTCGGGTTTCCGATTCCGAACAGCACGATGCCGAGCGGTATCCAAGCGATCGGCGCGATCGGCGCAAGCCCGCGCACCAGCGGCAAGATCATGTCGGAAAACGAGCCGGACGCCGAAATCAGGATGCCGGTGGCGAGAGCTGCGGCAAAGCCGATGGCGAGCCCGGCGAGCACGCGCAACGCGCTCACCAGAATGGCGATCGGGATCGGCATGGCGTCGCCGCCGAAACCGACGCGGAAATCGCTCTCGATGGCATAACTGAGGAACGCCGAGGGCGGCGGGAACAGAACCGAGCCGCTCCAACCGCTGGCCGCCGCAAGTTCCCAGATCGTGATGACAACCGCCCAAGGCACAAGTCCCTTGAAAAGGACCCATGCCCAGGACGGCACCACGCGTTTCGCCGGCGCTTCCGCAACGGGAGCGCCGGCGCCATCCAGCGCTTCAGTACGATCGCTCACCCAAGCACTTCCTTCAGCAGCTTGGTGTCGATAATCGGCGGTGGCGACTTGAGGTAACCGAGTTGCACCATGTCGGCGACCGCGATCTCCATGCCCTTGTCCCCGCCCTTGGTGATGTCGACCTGCGGCATCTGCCGCGGCAGCGCTGATGTCAGGACCTGCTTGTTGACACGGTAGAACTTCGCAGCGTCGAGGACGTCGATCGCCTTTGGGATATCGGCCTTGATCGTCGCGTCGGCGCGCAGGAGAGCCTTGAGATACTTCTTAATCGTCGCCGGCTTGGCTTCGAGGTACTTCGCCGTGGTGTTGGTCACGCAATCCGGGCCGTGCGGCCCCCAAGCGTCGAGGCTGCTGTAGATCGGAACGCCGCCGAGCTGGTCGATCAACCGGGTGGCAAAAGGCTCGACGTGGGTGGCGAGGTCGAGGTTCTTGGACTCGAACGCTGCCGCCAGCGCGAGTGTGTCGTTGAACCAGACGATATTGTAGTCGCTGTAGGCGACGCCGGACTTCGCCAGCGCGCGATAGAGCGTCAGCTCGAAGGTGTTGAAGCGAACGGTGCCGACCTTCAGCCCCTTGCCTTTAGCCTTGGCGAGATCGTCCATGCTCTTGATGCCGGTTTCCTTCTGCGCGACCAGGAACAAGCCGCCTGCACCGCTCCCGGCGATGATCCTTACTGGCGCACCCTGCCCCGCCGCGACGAAAGCATTGGTGAACGGGTTGTGGATGATGTCCATGGCGCCGCTGTTGAGCGCAGTGAGCGCGTCGCCCGGGTTCGGCATGAACTTCATCTGGACGTCGAGGCCCTCCTCTTTGAAGATTTCGGTGGCCTTGGCGTAGAACAACGGCGACATGCAGATGCCGACCAAATGGCCGACGTTGACCGTTTCCAGCCCCTGACCACGTGCTACGTAGGGCATTCCGAATGTCGCGGCGCCAGCTGCCGCTGCAGTGCTCTTGAGGAATTCTCGACGCTTCATTGCAGCCTCCCGAAAAACGACCGAATGCCGGTCCTCCATGGAATTTCGATGCATCAAGCGTGCCAGGGCCAGAGCTCTGAAGTTGCATACACTTTCCGATACAAATCGTTGCCGAAGGCAACCCTGACCGTTCCGTGAGCAGTGCTGCCAATTCTTTTTGCAGCGTCCGGCTAGGTATTGGTGACGATCACGCCACCGGCCCGCCCCCATCCGGTCCCCGGAAAGCGACACGCGGCAACATCGACGTTGCCGAACTTGATAGCGATAGGGTGGATGGTTAGTTGGCCGTCGCTTGGCTACATCTTTGCGCCTGTGGTGATCCCGCGTTTGATCTGAGTCAAAGTCTGCCGAGCGAAACAAGTCATGTTGGTCTCGAAGCTAACATGGAGAAAACAAATGATCCGGTTGATCGCTGTTTCTGCCTTCGCCTTAGCTTTCGCGACCTCGGCGCAAGCTATCTCGCCAGCGCCGCTTTATCAGACGGACGCCATTGCCACACAGGTCGCTCTCGGATGCGGAGTTGGCAGGACACGAGTTGGTGGTGTTTGCGTGGCCAGAACCACCAAGCGCCAAGTCCGCAGACAAGTCCGCAGGTGTGCGGTGTGGGGTGCAGGGAACGTTTGCGCTTGAGCACAAGCATTGTGGCACGCCTGACGCCACGCGACGAAGTGCGCTGAGCTAGGAAGGCTCACGAATGCCGAATAACCGAAAGCGCTGGTGGTCCGACATCCGGGTTGGACCACGCTGGGTCGTTTTGGTGTTCGCCGCCTTGGGCGCATTTAGATAGTCGAGGGCCGCGCCTAAAATTTTGATCCAAGTCAATCGCAGGACCGGGGCCTTCATAAAGTTCCGGCGCTGCTCACTTTTGAGCTTGTGTGTCGGCCACCTTAGTCCAGGTCCGGTCCGGACTAAATGTAGACATCAGCCCGGCTATCTGGCCGGTGCGCCTGCCGAGGTCTTTCTGGAACACGTCGCCCCTGTGATTGACTAGGAGCGTCATAACGCCGGAGTTGCCGTACTGTGCCGGATAGGCGACCAGTGCGAAGCCGCCGATCATCTTGCCTTTAGCGACATAGTTGATCGCGCCACCAGACGCAGTCGGTCCCTGCCGCGTCAATACCCTGAAATAATAACCATGGAATGGCGCCCGAGCGCCGCTGACGCGATAGCCGCGAGAGGTCGCTGCCGCGACGGCCTCGCCGAGCGGGCTTTCCGGCTCACCCTGCGCGGCCGGCCAGTAGAGCCCATCTTTCTTGCCGAGGCGGCTGACGATGCGCTGTGCGTAAACGCCAACACCGCCGTTGGGCGCCATCTCGGCGTAGTCGTTCTGCGCATCGACATAAGCGAGGCAGGTCTGAATGGCAGCCAGTTCGTTGCGGCCAATGCGCCGATAGAGGATTTCCTCGCGCCCGGCCACCGCATCGAATCGCCAGGCGCCGTCCTTCTCCACGATCGGAATCGCGATCGGGAAGTCGTCCGGTCCCACGGTGAGAAAGGTTCGTCCCGCGGCGTCCTTCGTCAGCGAATGCTTGGCGTCATACGCCGCAAGCAGCTCTTTGCGCGTGTTGTCGTCCTGTACTTTGTCGCCCGACGACGTGATCTCGCTGGCGTCTGGGCCGAGCACTTGGGCGATCGCCTTGGCGTCGCCGGCGCGAACCGCGGCAATCAAGGCATTGGCGGCTTCATCCGCCGACTTGAAAGCTTGCTGTGCGCCGGCCGGTGAAACGAATGCGGCGGCCGCGACGACACCGATTGCAATCGCCCAGGAGCAGACTCTTTGCATCATCGCTGCCTCCATCACTTCGCGCTGCCGGCCGCTACGGCCGGAATGCGCGCACCCGAGGAAACCCAGCGATCGTAGGTCTCGAATTTCAGGCCAAGCCTGTCGTAGCGGACGCGCAGGTAGCCATCCTCACCACGCACGACCGCGCCTGGCATGACCCTCTGCACCTCCTGCGCCATCACGCCGACGTAGGCTTTGTCGCCGCCGTTGTAGACAAAGCGATAGAAGCCCAGACCGTTGTCGAGCGTTCCGAGCAACGCAACGTCGTGCTTCAACCTCACATCCGAGCGCCTGCCGCCCGCGCGACCGCCGCCGACATGCCCACCACCACGGAAGCCACCACCGGGCGGCCCACCCATGCGAGCCCCGCCCCCTGGATGTCCGCCGAGGCTGCCGCGCCCACGATCAGCATGGGCGAATGCCGAACGGCCGTGGTTGAGATTGCTCAACCCGTTTTCCCGGCCGGCTGGCCGCGCGCCGCCGCCCGGCCTCTGGCCGCCGCGGTCACCGGCGTTCGGGCGATTGGCGCCTTTACCGGCAGCAGGACGGTCACCTTTGCCGGCGCCGGGACGGTCGCCTTTCCCCGTCGCTGGCCGATCACCTTTTCCAGCGCCAGGACCGTCGCTGGGCCGACGATCTCCTGCGCCCGGGCGGTCGCCAGGGCCGCGACCCCCGGCGCCAGGACGGTCACCGCGGTCCCCGGGCTTAATGACCTGCTCGCCGTTGCGGCCGCGGAAATCCATCCGCTGTTGCGCATTGCCGCGCGGATCGCGGTTGGCAAACTTTTGCTGCACATTCGCGTTGTTGTAGCGCACGCCATGCCTATGGTCGGAATTGTGTGTCCAATTCCTATCGACGTTGATGTTGGTCGTGCGGTTGGCAATGATGTTGTTGTTGCCCCAGCCAATGCCGCCGCCCCAGAAATTGTTGTTGGCGGCCCAGGCGCCGACGGCGATGCCTGCGCCAAACGCAAGGCCGGTCGCGATCGCAGCACCGGCGTAGTAGCCCGGCACCGGCGGCCAGTAGTACGGCGGATTGGTCGGATACGGCCACGCGCCATAGACCACGGACGGATTGTAATAGGGCACGTAGATCGTGTTGGGATCGGTAGGCTCGATTGCGATCGTCTGCTTGTTGTTCGCCGAGGCCACCGAGACCTTCTGCTCCTTGGTGGTGGTCAGCTTCTTCTCCGCATGGGCTTTTGAACGCAGTCGCTGCACCGCATCCATCACATCGGCCTGTTGGGCCAGCACCGCATCACCGAGCTTTTGCGTCCATTCGAGCTGGGTGCTCATCATGTTGAGCACGCTGGGCGTGGCGGCAAGCTGTTTTATGCTGTCGTCCCAGGGCTGCTTGTCGGTTTCGGCCTTCAGCTTCTCGCCCTTGAGGCCCTTGTTCGCGCTAGCCCAGCGGTCCGCTTGCACCACTTCGAGCGGATACGTTGAAGCCATCAGAACCGAAGCGAGCAGCGTGTCGGGATAGAGCGCGACCGGGGCGACGAGCTGATCCAGCTCCTCGGTCTTCAGCAGTTGTTGAGAGGGTGCCGGGGCGGGCGGCTGCGCGCTCTGTGCCCGCACCTCGGTTGCGAACAGAAACAACAGGATGACAGCGAGAACGCGCATGGTGAGAGGCGTCATGACATTGCTCCTCACGTCTATATCCCTATCTTGCGTCGCGTTTTGATATTTCCCGCACACCAGCGATACGTGTTGATCATAATAAGATGATTGAAGCTAGCGCAATTAGGACCGCAACCACCGCTCCCACGGATGCGATCTGGAGGTGCGTAACATTCACTCTCTAGGGTCCTTGGCATACTTCATAGAAATTTGCGGGCATCCCAATGGCACGGCTCCCAATCGTTTCACGCTTGGAAGCTCAAATATTGATTTGAATCAAAAGGCTGCGTTCATGAAGAAATGCGAGACATACGCATCACGTAGCCCGTTTCGACAAAACTGACAGAGTATGGCGTGCAATCATCAACTCTTCGTTGGTCGAGATGACGTATCCCGCGACGCGGCTATCTTTTTGCGATATCCGTGGATCCCCCACTGGCATTTGCCACTGAGTCCAGGGTGACCCCAAGCCACCCGCGTCGCTCGACAATACGTGACCGCATTGTTGGCGAATGCTCGCCGACGCCAACGGTGAAAACGAATGCATCGATGCCGCCCAGAGCAGCAGCCAACATGCCTGTATTCAACGCAACACGATAGGCGAAGTAGTCCAGCGCGACCGCCGCGTGCTTGTCAGAACTCCTTTGGAGCTCGCGTACATCATTGCTCAAGCCGGACAGGCCTTTCAGTCCTTGCTCATGGTAAAGTAGGCTCTGTACCTCGGTGTAGGCTCTGTACCTCGGTGTCGCTCACGGGCGGCAGCACGGGGCTGATGCGTCCGGTTTTCGATGCCGCGGCGCGAAAGTTGAGGGTGACGCCTTAAGCCATGCCGGTCGGCAGCGCGGCAGATCGAGCGCTCACCTACAGCTTATGCGGGGGCGGCAGCCGGTCTGGTCGTGATGCCGGACGGCTTCCTCCTCGTGAACATCGAACTCGTCATCAGATTGGCCAAATTGCGGCCGCGGACGGTCTATCCGTCCGAAATTCGTCGGCCGCGGCAGCCTAAAATCCTGGCAAACGGCTTTTATTCCCGTTCAATAGTTGCAAATCGTACTTGCCGCCGGTTGTCGGTTCGACAATTGTTGCTCTTGGGGGCGGGAGTCGACTTGGAAGGGGTGGAAGTCGGGGGACCCATTTTGGGGTCCGCGGGGACCGACGTAGCAATCCCAACGGAAGTCGTTCTGGGGACGTGCTGCGATGATCGGTCTCGTGCGCATTGCGCTGCGTCGGCCATACACCATGGCCATCGCCGGCTTGCTTATCATGCTGGGCGGCTTCCTTGCGGTGAACCGCATGGTGGTCGACATCTTTCCCAACATCGACATTCCGGTGGTCTATGTCGCCTGGAATTATCCCGGTCTCTCCGCCGAAGACATGGAACGCCGCGTCGTGCTCGTCAGCGAGCGCGCTTACTCGACCACGGTGAACGGCATCGAGCGCATTGAATCGATCTCGATCCCGGGCCTCGGCATTCTCAAAGTCTATTTCAACCAGGGCACCGACATCGGCGGTGCCATCGCGCAGATTTCCGCGCAGAATAATTCGATCCTGCGTATCGCGCCGCCCGGCATCACGCCGCCCAACATGATCCGGTTCAATGCGTCGAACGTGCCGGTCGTGCAGGTCACGCTCAACAGTAAGACCATGCCTGAGCAGCAGATTTTCGACTACGGGCTGAATTTCCTGCGCATCAAGCTGTTCACCATTTCGGGGCTGTCGGTCCCGTCCCCTTACGGCGGCAAGCAGCGGCAGATCATCGTTGACGTCGACCCGGCGCGGCTCTCCGCGAAGGGCTTCTCGCAGATGGACGTGGTGAGCGCGCTGCAGACCACCAATGTGATCGTGCCCGCCGGCATCGCGCGGATTGGCGAGCGCGAATTCAACGTCAAGCTGAACTCCAGCCCGCAGATGGTCGACCAGTTCCAGGCGCTACCGGTCGGTGTGCGCGACGGCTTGACCGTGACACTCGGCGACGTCGCCAAGGTGAGCGACAGCTTCGCGACCCAGCAGAACGCCGTGCGCATCAACGGCCAGCGCGCGAGCTACATGAACATCCTGAAGAACTCGGACGCCTCGACGCTCGCGGTGGTCGCGGCGGTGCGCGACTTGCTGCCGGAGATTCAGGCGGTTGCTCCCGAAGGCCTCGAGCTGAAGCTCGATTTCGACCAGTCGGTGTTCGTGCGCGGCGCGGTGGACAATATCGTCCACGAGGGCATCCTGTCTTCGATCCTGGTGTCGCTAATGATCCTGGTGTTCCTGGGAAGCTGGCGCAACACGGTGATCGTGTCGCTGTCGATCCCGCTGTCGATCGCGGCGGGCCTGGCCGGCCTGTTCCTCGCCGGGCAGACCATCAACCTGATGACGCTCGGTGGGCTGGCGCTGGCCATCGGCCTGCTGGTCGACAACGCGACGGTGGTCATCGAGAATATCCACCGAAACCAGGCGCTGGGGAAGCCGCTCACCGTCGCGATTCTCGACGGCTCGTCTGAGGTGATTCAGCCGCTGACGGTGGCGACTCTCGCGATCTGCATCGTGTTCGCTCCGGTGCTGCTGCTGACCGGTCCATCGCGCTTCCTGTTCATCCCGCTTGCCATCACGGTCGTCCTGGCGATGCTGGCGTCCTACGTGCTGTCCTTCACCATCGTGCCGGCGCTGGCTCGTTATCTGCTCAAGGACCATGACCACGGCGGTCACAAGCCAAAGAATCTCGGGCAGCGCATGTCGGCGGCATTCGATCGCGGCTTTGATCGGGTCCGTGATGGTTATGCCAACCTGCTCGATCTGACGCTGCAGAAGCGCAGGTTCGTGCTCGGCTGTTTCGCGCTGCTGTTGGCGGTGACGGGAGCGCTGGCGCCAGTAATCGGCACCGACTTCTTCCCGACCTCCGACGTGGGCATCCTCAAACTGCACGTCCGGGCACCGACCGGCTCACGTCTGGAGGAAACCGAGAAGATCGTCGCCAAGGTCGAGGAGAACATCCGCGAAATCATTTCGGCCAAGGAGCTGCGCACCATCAACTCGACCATCGGTCTGCCGTTCTCGCTCAACCTCGCCTTCGTGCCGAGCGACAACATCGGCGGCATGAATGCCGAACTGCTGATTTCGCTGCACAAGGGCCATCGGCCGACCGTTGAGTATCAGCGCCTGATCCGCACCAAGCTGAACGCCGAACATCCCGGCAGCCGCTTCTATTTCCAGACCGCCGACATCGTCAGCCAAGTTTTGAACTTCGGGCTGTCGGCGCCAATCGACATCCAGATCCAGGATCCGAACTTCACGCGCAGTTACGCCACCGCGCAGCGCATCTTGAACGCCATTCAGAAAGTACCCGGCGTGGTCGACAGCCGCATCATCCAAATCATGGACTTCCCGGCGCTGCAGATCGACGTCGATCGCCAGCGCGCCGCCCGGCTCGGCGTGGCGCAACGCGATGTCGCCAACAATATGCTCACCTCGCTGGCCGGCAGCGCGCTGGTCGGTCCGACCTATTTCCTCAACCCGCAGAGTGGTGTGAACTATATCGTCGCGGTGCAGACGCCCGCCGACAAGATTCAGACCATCTCGGACGTGCTCAATCTGCCGGCCAATCCGGCCGCGCCGAACATCAATCCCAACATCGTCGCGACCACGCCGACCACGCCGTTGGCTTCGCCGGTGACACGCATCTCCGACATCGCCTCGGTACGCCCGTCATCCAGCATGCAGTCGATCAGCCACTACACCGTCCAGCGCGTGGTTGACGTGGCCGCCAACATCGACGGTCGCGATCTCGGCAGCACGTCCGCCGAAATTAAAAAAATCATCGCCGACGTGCAGAAGGACTTGCCGTCCACCGTCAAGATCTTTCTGCGCGGCCAGAATGAGGTGATGGAGACTTCGTTCCGCAATCTCGGTTTTGGGCTGATCCTTGCCATCATCCTGGTCTATGCCGTGCTGGTGGTGCTGTTCCAGTCCTGGGTGGATCCCTTCATCATAATGATGGCGGTGCCCGGCGCGCTGATCGGCATTCTGTGGACACTGGCAATGACCGGTACGACGATCAACGTTGCGTCCCTGATGGGCGCTATCATGTCGATCGGCATTGCAGTGTCGAACTCGATTCTGATTGTGAGCTTCGCCAACGACCTGCGCAGTCGAAACGAAAGCCTGACGCCGTTCGAGGCCATCATCGAGGCCGCCAAGACACGGCTGCGTCCGATCGTCATGACGGCGCTGGCGATGATCATCGGCATGATCCCGATGGCGCTGGCGCTCGGCGAAGCCGGCGAGCAGAACGCCCCGCTCGGCCGCGCCGTGATCGGCGGCCTGGCGTTCGCCACCTTTGCCACGTTGTTCCTGGTGCCTATTTTCTATACCCTGCTGCGCCAGCAACTGCCCACCCTACACACGCTCGACAAGCGCTTTGAGGCCGAAGCCGCTGGCGCATCGACCGGAGGTTCTTCTCATGCCTGAGGTTCAGTCGCCTGACAGTCAGCCCGCACGTGTGGGCACAGGCCGCTCGATCCGTTTCTACCTATTCGGCGTCGTTGCCGTCGCGGCGGCGGGTGCGGTCGTCGGATATTTGCATATAAGCCGCAACAACGACGTTGCGGTGGCGCGAGAAGCACGCGCCAACGTTGTCGATCGCGGGCCGCGCGTCGAAGTGGTGGCGGCTGCGCAGGGCCCGCAACGGCGCACGATTACGCTGCTCGCCGATGTACGCTCGAATCAAGTCGCGACGCTTTACGGCAAGGTCAGCGGCTACATGAAGGCCTTAAACGTCGATCGAGGTGACAGGGTCGAGGCGGGCCAGGTGCTCGCCGTGATCGAGTCGCCAGAGCTCGAGCAGCAATACGCTGCCGCGGTGTCCGATCTTGAGCACAAGAAGCGCAACCTCGAGCGCTCGCGTGAGCTTCTTGCTAAGGGCAACACCACGCAGGTCGCAATGCTGCAGTTCGAGACCGATTTCCGCGTGTCGGAGGCCAACACGAACGGCCTCGCCACCATGAGAGGTTACCAAACCATCCGTGCACCGTTCGCTGGCCGCGTGACCGCACGCTTCGTCGACCTCGGCGCGCTGATCACCAATGCGCAGACCAACATCGTCAGCGCGCTGCCGGTGATGACGATCTCCGACGACAGCCGGCTAAAGGTCTTCGCCTATGTCCAACAGCAGGACGTGCCATTCGTGAACATAGGCGACGAGGCCGAAGTGATCGATGCTAGCAATCCGGATCGCAAGGTGAAGGCGAAGGTCACACGCATGACCGGTGAACTCGATCCACGTGCTCGCGCCATGCAGATCGAGGTCAACATCGACAACAGCGAAGGCTTTCTGGCGTCGGGCAGCTTCGCCTACGTCACGATCCATATCCCGATCAAAAGCTATCCGCAGATCCCGGTCAGCGGCTTGATCGTGCGCGGCGCGGAAAATTTTGTCGCCGTGCTCGAAAACGACGTGCTCCGCTTCACGGCCATCAAGGTCGCGACGACCGACGGCAACACGATCAGCATCGCCGAGGGGCTCAAAACAGGTGAACGGATAGCGGTCAACTTGCCCGACGAAGTGAGTAACGGCAGCCGGGTGCAGCCGATTACTCGGCGCTAGACGGAGTAGGCCGCGGCGCGCAGGACTTTCACCCGACACAGTTGCAGAAATTTGCATGGACACCTTCGCGGCACGTGCCTCACTCACAGCGTGCTGCGACAGCCAAATCCGCCGAGGCGTGGGAGACTACAACCGCCCCGCCCCGCCACGCGCTGGGAAGGTACCCAGTCAGTCCTCTGAGCGAACCGCCGGTTCGCAAATTTCGGCACTTTCTGGATAGCGTAGAGCCGGAGATTCTGCCGGTACATTCTCGCGCCTCAAAGCGGGCTTGTCTGTGCGTCTTACATGTCCGCTTTGTACCAACTGCGATCATTGTCAGCATGACACCGCCCGGTACGGTGCGCTGCAAATCTACTCAACTGAATCGGGGACAAAGCGGACATGCGCGACAGCGAAACCGGGTACCTGCCTCCCATCGGAATGAACAGCGGCAGTGTCGGCCCTCAGTCAAGCGGCGGGATTCCCGCCGCCTTCACCACCGCTCCCCAGCGCTTCACGTCCCCGCTCAGCAGCGCCCGCGCTTCGTCCGGCGACGAGCTTCGCGCTTGCAATCCCATGCCGGCGACTTTCCCGCTCACCTTCGGCAAGCCCATAATCTTCACCATCGCCTCATTGAGCTTCTTCACGATGTCGGGCGGCGTCTTGCCGTGCGCCGCGACCAGGGCGAGACCCTCCAGCACGAAGCCTTGAATGCCGGCCTCGGCGAAGGTCGGCGCGTCCGGAAGCTGCGCGAGCCGGCGCGGGCAGGTCACCGCGAGCGCCCGCATCTTGCCGGATTGCACCACCGGAATGGCCGTCGCGGCGACCTCGAACGACATCGAGAGGTGGCCGCCGAGCAGGTCGTTGATGACCTGGCTCTGGCCGCGATAGGGCACGTGGGTGAGCTGCGTGCCCGTCGTCGTCTTGAACAGCTCGCCGATCAGATGACCCGCGGTGCCGACGCCGGGCGAGCCGAACGACAGCGTGCCGGGTTTCTTCTTGGCTTCGGCGATCAACTCCGCGACCGTCTTCGGACCCGCCTCCGGCACGATCAGCGCGTTGCAGGTGGTGTAGGCGACCGAAATCGGAATGAGATCGACCTCGGTGTCGAATTTCAGATTGCGGTAGAGCACCTTGTTCGACGCCATGTTACCGGAAGTGCCGAGCAACAGCGTGTAGCCATCGGCTGGCTGGTCGATCACGTACTGCACGGCGATATTGCCGCCCGCTCCAGCGCGGTTCTCGACCACAACGGACTGTCCGAGGATGGTGCCCAGCTCTTCCGCCACCATGCGCCCGATGATATCGGGCGAGCCGCCGGCGGCAAACGGGATGACCATGCGTAGCGGCTTATTGGGATAGGTCTGCGCGGAAGCCACGCCGGACGCGGCGGCGGCGAGCGATACGCCCAGCGCGGTCAGCGCCAGCCAAGAGTTGCGTGTCATTTTTCATTCCTCCCGATTCATTTCATTCAACGGAGCCCCTGGCTGTCAGCCCAGGCGATGACGTTGCGTGCGGCCTTTGCCATCGCAACATCGATCATGCGGCCATCGAACAGGACGCTGGCGTGACCCTTGGCGACGGCTGCCTCAAACACCTCGACCAGCCTGCGACTCTCCGCAATCTCCCCGCTTGCCGGGCTGTACAGCCGGTTGGCCGGCTCGATCTGCGAGGGATGAATGAGCGCCCGCCCCCGATAGCCGAGTGAGCGGGATGATTTCGTGTCGGCTTCGAAGCCGGCCAAGTCTTTCACGTTGGCGAATACGCTGTCGAGCGGGCAGCGGCACCCGGCGGCGCGCGCCGCGATCAGCACATGCTCGCGGGCGTGCTGGAGCGGCCCGCTTTCCGTGGAAAAGACGCAGCCGAGGTCGGTCATGAGGTCGCCGTCCTGCGCACCGCCGAACGCAATCGATTCCGTGCGCGCCGTCGCTTCCGCGAGATCGAGCGAACGCATCACGCCGCGCGCCGTTTCGATGGTCAGGATGACCTTGAGTGCGCCGGACGGCAATCCCGCGGCGCGCTCCTGCGCGCTGAGCGCCTGGTCGACGGCGCGCAAGGCGTCGACCGCTTCGGCCTTCGGCAGGAAGACGCCAGCAATGCCGGGCGTCTTGCAGATCGCCTCAAGGTCTTCCTGAAAGTATGGCGAGTCCGACGCGTTCGGGCGAACCCATATGGACTTTCCTTGCAGCGCCGGCGCGTAGATCGTGAGGCACTCGCGCGCGGCCGCCTTCTCCGCGTGCGGCACCGAGTCCTCGAAATCGATGATGAAGCCGTCGGCGTCGAGCGACGCCGCTTTCTCGAGGAATTTCTCGCGGTTGCCCGGCAGGAATAGCAGGCTTCGCATCAGCGCGTGCATGGTCACGCCTCGGCCGGAAGGTCGACGACCTTGTCGTCGATCAGCTTCCGAATCGCGTCGGGCGCGTAGCCATACTCCGACAGGATTTCGACAGTCTGCTCGCCGAGTAATGGCGCCATCCGGTCGAGCGCCGGCCCGTCCTTGTCGAACAGCACAGCATTGCGCACCATCCGCACCGGTCCGGCGCGCCGATGGACCCCCTCGATTTCGATCTGGCGCGCCTTCGACTGCTCGTTGTCGAACACGTCTTTGTAGGAGTTCACCTTGGAGCACGGGACGCCCAACGCGCTGAGCGCCTGGACCAACTCCGCCACCCGGCGCTTCGCGATCGCCGGCTCGATCACATCGAGCAGCGCCTGCTCGTTGGCCTTGCGCAGGCCATAGCCTGCAAACCGCGTATCTTTCGCGGCCTCGTGCAGGCCGAGCACGTTCATGATCTTTTGGAAGAGCTGATCGTTCGGACAGCCGATGACGAGAAGGCCGTCGCTCGCCCTGAACACCTGATAGGGCGCCGTGAGGCGGTGCTTATGTCCCAACGCCTGCGGCACATTGCCAGTGGCGAGATATTCGGAGGTTTCCCAAACCGCCGCCGCGACCGACGCCTCGACCAGCGACACGTCGATCTGCCGCCCCTCCCCGTGCCGCAACTTGCCCATTAGCCCTGCCAGTGCCGCGTAAGTGGCAAACATCGCCCCGAACATGTCGCCGGTCTGTACACCCGGCCGCATCGGAATATCGTCGGGCTTGCCGGTGACCGACAGCGAGCCCGACGCCGCTTCGATGACGAGATTGACGGCGGCACGGTCGCGCAGCGGTCCGGTCTGGCCGAAGCCGGAGACCGAGACGTAAACGATCTCAGGATTCACCTGGCGAATGTGCTCGATGCCGAGCCCGAGCTGGTCCATGACGCCGGGCCGAAAATTCTCCAGCACGAGGTCGGACGTCTCCGCGAGCTTGAGGACGATATCGCGGCCTGCGGACTGCTTGAGATCGATCGCGATGCTGCGCTTGTTGCGGTTGATCGCAATGTAGTTCGCGCTCTCACCCTCGAGATGAGGCTGCGTGTTGCGGATCATGTCGCCGGTGCGACGAGGCTCGATCTTGATGACATCCGCGCCCATATCGCCGAGCAGCATCCCGCAGAACGGGCCGGCAAGAAGATTGCCAAGTTCCAGGACTCGAATTCCAGAGAGGGGGCGCGCCACGATGCATGTTCTTAGGTTGTGTAAACGGCGGATCATATCGGCGGGAGGAAGCAGTGTCGAATTAAGCGTACGCGGTAGTGGGTCAGTTTGCAATTTGACCGACCCAAAGTGCTGGAATCCATCGAAGGGTTACCGGCTAATGTCCGCTTTCGGGGGGAACAGCGCTGAACCCCATCGGTTGTCTCGAAAACGTGGGCGAAGAATATCAAGGCTCGTTTAGCAAGCGTAATGCGTCAACCCAAATGTCAGGTGGCAGCAAGCTCGGCGGCCTCCGCATGTGGAGTGCCTCGGCGATCTCGATTGCGAAATCGTTGCAGTTGAAAAATACGCCGTGCCATAAGTGCTGGATCACCTGCATTTGACGTACCGCAACTACGACCCGTGCAAACTCCGATGCGCTCAATTGCCGCCGGTAGATCACCCGCGACCGGAGCCTGGTGTCGTCCCTGTATTCCCGGACCGTACCACGCACCGGGAATATCAATCCTTTCCTGGCGTCCTCCTCGGGAATAAAGCCCACACGGTCGCTTTCGAGAATCCGTCCGTCAATATCCGTGCTTCCGTAATGAATGAAGGTGTGGCCGATGTAGGTACTCGGGCGGGCGCGGAATTCGATGAAATATCGCACGCTGGCCGCAGGAGCCTTCGCCGGACTTGCAGCGCCAGTGATGGGATTACAAACGGAAATGAATGCTACAGCGCAAATAAACGCAACGAGTGGCCCCAAGCGAATCATGAGCCGTGTCGTGATCCCCGTCGCGACCCCCAAGATCCATTCCCCCCAACCCGATTGTCGGCAATATTTGACGTCGCCTGCCGCGAACACAAATCAAACACCTGAAATCGGTTAATGCCGTTTTGAGCGCACATCCGGCAAGTCAACGCTCAACAGACTTGACGTGCGGCATGTCCGCTGGGTCAAAAGTGGACATCACGCCCTTCAAATTCGATGTCCGGGGCAACAACGGACATCTGCCCTACCCTCACCGTGAACGGTGCTGAACCCAAGGCCCTCGGCCGACTCGAATATTCCGTAACCTGTCATTCTGCGAATGGCCTGATGGTCCGAAAATCTGGACGGAGAGCATGCCTGAACGTTAGCTCGCTCAGGCGGTACCAATCCATGTGGCAGACGCAGCTGGAAAATCGGATCTCTCATCAGCCCGCACCATTCTTGACGACGATCAGCGCCACCGGTCCGCCGCCATCCGGGCCCTGGTGCTCAGCGCCGCCGGACACGTAGATTTCAGCATGGCCCACGAGACCGGCGAGTGCTCCGCAGACAAATGCACGGGCATGCCGGGTCGACGAGATGTCGGAATCGTCCAGCATAGTGTGACGATGGCCGCGCAGGCGGCCGTTATGGCTGGCCTCCGCCTTCGCGAGGACCGCGACCAACCGCTCGCGCTCAGATTTCGGAATTTGTCCGGAGACTGCCAGGCCGAGACGCGCCAGCGCGAAACGTACCGGCTCGATATCGATCGCGTCCTGCATGACCGCGTGGTCGATGGCGAGCGGCCCGGACCATGATTGCGACATGCCGAACACCACGATTTCGTGGCCGAGCAATTCGACGCCGGCGGAACAACTTGCCCGAGCCGAGAACCAATCCCAGCGGCTGCCGATATCGGCGTCGCTCAGGCGCGAAGGAGCGATCTCATCAAGCGCGACCGCGACCCCAAGAGCGCTTGCAGCCCGCGACAGGCCCATGGATTTCAGCGTGTCGCGCGTCGCCACGTTTGCGCCGCGAGCCTCGGCCTCGGCCGTGCGCGCAACGGTGAGCAGCGGGCACTTGACCTGAACGAAGTGCACGTCGCCGGCATCGACGATGCCGGCATCCGCCATGGCCATGCCGATTCCGGCAGCGACCGCATCAACCTGCGCCATCCGACCAAGATGCTCAGCCGGAAGCGCCGCCGTGTGGGCGCGGCCGATCGCCAGTGCCGGCCCTGACGCTCCATTGTCGTCTGCCCGCTCGAATATCGTCCAGTGCGGCGCCATGCCACCTTCGGTACCGCCGGACATGACCAGACAGATCTTATCGGCCTGCGCTTTTGGCAGATGGCGCTGGAACAGCAGGCTCAACGCAAGGCTGGCATAGCCGCGAGCGAAGTCGTTGACGAGCCCGTTACCCTCGGTCTTGCCCAGGATCGCAATGACGCCCTTTGGATCGATGCGGCCGGCGGTGATCGCAGCCTCGATGCCGCTGACGTCATCCGGCGCGACGGCGGAGATGCGATGAACTTTTGCAATCGGCATGGCGTCGTCCTCAGCAACAAGGCGGCTCGGATGCAAAATGTTTCGTGATTGCGCAATCCAGGTGGCCGAGCGCGAACGCAAACGCACCGCTCCGCGCCATCGCCGACCGAAGCTGCGCCATAAGGGTGTCGCGCATGGCTGGATAGTCGACGCCCAGTACGCGCCCATCGCGCACGACCGATCTCCCGGCGACGATCAATTCATGAACATGGCGCGCATTGGTGCGTGCAAACAGAAGATCGAGCGGATCGAGATCGTCGCGCAGGCGATCGTCGTCGATCGCATTCCAATCGAGTAGAAGCAGGTCGGCCGGCTGCCCAGACGCGAGGGCGCCGCCCTCCTCCGTGTTCAGCACGGAACGGCGCCCGTTCTTGAACGCCATAGCGAGGACGTCCGCCCGGCTCACATCAACGCGGAACCCGGTGCCGCCGTGGAGCAGATGCGCCAGCCGCATCTCACGCAGGCCGTCGTCGTCCTCGTCGAGCGCAAGCCCGTCAAGGCCAAGCGCAACACGGCAGCCACGCCGCACCATTTCTGCCATTGGCGCGACGCCCGAACGAATTCCAAGATTTGAGCTGGTGTTGACCGAGATCGTCGCACCGCACTCGGCGATCAGTTCAAGCTCGTCGGGCCGCGCCCATGTGCAGTGCGCGAGCGTCAGGCGCGGGCTGAGCAGCCCGATCGTGTTGAGATATTTGACGATGCCCTGCGGGAATTCCGCGTCGGCCCAGGCGCGCTGGTAACGTGTCTCCAGCAGATGCATGTGGACCCGCCGCCCGGTGCGCGCCGAGGCATCGGCGACGGCTTGGAGCAGCGCCGGGGTCGCCCATTGCACGCCATTCGGCCCATACTGCACGTCGAACATCGGTCCATGCACCGCAGCAGCGACCGCATCGACCAGTGCAAGCTGATCCGCGACCGGCATTGGGCTCCGGATGAACCGCGCGACGATCTCGGCGCGGGCATCCGCTGGCAATGCGTCGAGGATCGGCTCCGAAGGGCCATAGACCAGCGGATTGCGATCGCGCATCGCCACGGCAAACCCAACGCGCACGCCGACGTCGCGCGCAGCTCGCGCCACCTCCTTCGCCTCGGTTGGGAGATCGGTCGGCCCTTGGATGCGCGTGTAATGCACCATCACGATGCCTGAGCCGCCCAGCGCGCTGCACGACAGCGAGACCGCGCTGCTGAGATACGGATCGGCAGCCGGCGGAAGCGCGAGATAGTGCAGCCAGGTTTCCAACGGCTTGCCGGCCGCGCCGTAGGAGCTTGAGCGGACCGTCCGGGCGTGGTCGTGGGCGTTTGCAAACGGCGGCAGCGCCAGCAAGGCTTCGGCTGGCCCGCGCGTCGGCTCGACCGCCGCAATGCGCTCGCCGTCGAGGCGGATGGTTCGCGCCCGTACCGCCGGCTCCGTGGCCGCCGTGAGCACATGCGCGCAGTGGATATCGCGGATCATCGCAGCCACGCATGATCAACCCATCGCAAATTCATCGTTGCGGCGGGCCCATCCCGTCACGCGGACCTCGATAAACGAAAAAATGACGTAGAGCCCAACGCCGAGCGCCGCCAGGATAATCAACCCGGCAAAAACCAGTGGCACGTCGAAACTGGAACTCGCGATCATCATCAGGTTGCCGATGCCCCGGTTCGAGGCGACAGTCTCGGCAATCACCGTGCCGACGAAAGCCTGTGTCACCGCGACCTTCAAGGACGCGAAGAAATACGGCATCGTGCGCGGCAGGCCGACGTTGAACAGGATGTCGAGCTTGCTCGCCTTCATCGCTCGCATCACGTCCTCAAGCTCTGGCTCCGTGGTGGCCAGCCCCGTCGCCACATTCACGACGATGGGGAACAGGCACAGGGTCAGCGCAGTGATGATCGCCGGCACGGTCCCCGCTCCGAACCAAAGAACCAGGATCGGCACGACTGCCACCTTGGGGATGCTGGAAAACCCGATCAGCAGCGGATAGGCCACGTCGTAGGCAAGCCGCGAGGAGCCGACCAGCGCGCCGATCGCGACACCGAATACGATGCCGAGCCCAAAGCCGACCAGCGTCGTATAGAGTGTCTGTACCGCGTGGGGCCAGATGGCCGGCATTCGGTCAAACAGCGTGAAGATGATCTGGGTCGGCCGCGGCAGTACGATGTCCTTGATGCCGAAGGCTAGGCAGCAGAGCTCCCAAAACACAAAGAAGCCGATGATGAGGGCCGCCGAGGCGACACGCCGTTGCAATTGAGAATTCATGCGACCGCATCCTTGATCGGCTGTGCGCGAACGATCATCTCTCGCAGGCTGTGCGTCAGCGCGGTGAAGTTAGGATCGTAGGACATCGCGATCGTGCGCGGCCGCGGAAACGGCACCACGCTGTCGTCGATGATGCGGCCGGGTCGCGCCTGCATCACGCAGATGCGGTTGGCGAGAAAGGCGGCCTCCTTGAGATCGTGCGTGACCAGCAGCACGGTCGGACTGCGGGTCATCCAAAGATCCTGCATCACGCCCCAGAGCTCCTCGCGGGTAAATTGGTCAAGCGCTCCGAACGGCTCGTCGAGCATGAGGAGCTGCGGTTCGTGAATCAGCGCCCGGCACAGCGACGCGCGCTGCATCATACCGCCCGAAAGCTGCCAGGGATACTTGTTGCTGAAGCCGGCGAGCCCGACCTGCGCCAGCAGCGCCTCGATGCGATCGCGGAATTCGGTCTTGCGCTTGGCGCGATACTCCTGGCGGAACGGCGGCACGATCTTCAGCGGCAGCATCACGTTCTCAAGCAGCGTCAGCCACGGTAACAACGTGGGATTCTGGAACGCCATGCCGACGCGAACGGGCTCGGCGCCGACCTGGCGCCCAGCCACGAACACGTAGCCGCTCGAAGCGTTGATCAGGCCGGTGACCAGCTTGAGGATCGTGGACTTGCCGCAGCCAGATGGGCCGACCAGCGCGATGAAGTCGCTCCTCTCGATCCGCAGATTGGTTTCGGTCAGGGCGTGAACCTCGCGCTCGCCGCGGCCGTAGGTGTGCGTCACCTTCTCCAATTCGACGAAGGCCTCGGAACGAGGGACGGGCTCAGCCGCGGAACCCGGAGAGGCGTGCGCGATGGCTACGACACTCATGCGACGTGCTCCCGTTACTGACCTGCACCGACGCGGACGATGGCTTGCATTGTGTTGTCCGTGTTGTTCAGACGTGGCGGCGGCAGATTCTGAATTGTATGAACCGATCGGCCCCATCCGCGCGTCCCGGACATCAGCGTGCGATCCTTCATTACGAAGCGCCCGCGCACCAGCGTGTGCATGGGCAGCCCTCTCACCTTGCGGTCGTGGAACGGCGTGATACGGGACAACGATTGCAGCTTGGCGTCGTCAATCGACCATTCGCGATCGAGGTCGACGATGGCGATGTCCGCGTCGGCGCCAGGCTGGATCACGCCCTTGCGCGGATAAAGTCCCCAAATCTTTGCCGGATTGGCGGCGCTCCAGCGCACATAGTCCGACACGCTGAAGCGGCCGGCCGCAGCTTCGGTCAGCATCATCGGCATCTGTGTTTCAACGCCTGGAAAGCCACAATCGATGGTCCAGATGTCCTTGCGGGTTTTCTCCTCGACCGAATGCGGGGCATGGTCGGTCGCAATCACATCGACGGTGCCATCGATCAGCGCCGCCCACAGCGGTTCCTGATTGCGCTTCTCGCGCACCGGAGGGTTGACCCGGATCACGCCGCCGAACCGTGCGTAATCGTCGGTCGAAAGGAACAGGTATTGCGGGCAGGTCTCGCCCGTGATGTCGACACCACGCGCCTTGGCTTCGCCCAGCGGCCGCAATTCCTCAGCCGAGGAAATATGCAGGATATGGATACGCGCGCCGGTCCATTCCGACAGGATCGCCGCACGGCTTACCGCCTCGATCGCAACCACCGCCGGCCGCGACGCGATATGCGCCAACGGATCTATTCGCCCGGTCTCGCGCATCCGCAACTCGCGACGCACCATGATCGAGTTGGTCTCGGCGTGCAGCGAGACGCGCTTGCAGGTGGGCGCAACCACTTCGAACGCCTCCAGCATCGCGCCAGTTGAGGGCGTAGGAATCGCACCGAAGGTGTTGCCCATGTAGAGCTTGAAGCCGATAGCGGTCTTGGCCAGCTCCGGCACGTGTGCAATCGTGTCCTCACCCAGCAATCCATACAGCCCGAAATCGACGTGCGCCTTCTCCGCCGCCATCTTGTGCTTTGCCGCGAGAATCTCCGGCGTCCCGGTGGCAGGGATAGTGTTCGGCATGTCGAACACCGTGGTGACGCCGCCGAATGCCGCCGCAGCCGTACCGCTGCCGAAGTCCTCCTTGTGCGGATAGCCGGGATCGCGGAAATGAACATGATCGTCGATCGCGCCGGGCAGCACATGCATTCCTTTAGCGTCGAGCGCCTCGCGCGCCAGCGGCATGGTCTCGTCGGCGCCGACCGAGATGACCACGCCATCCTTGATGGCGATGCTAGCGTCGATAACGCTATCCGGAGAGACAACCTTGCCGGAACGGATGACCAGATCGGCGGTAATCATCGCTCGTCCCTCACAACATTGCCCAGCCGCCATCAACCGGCAGATCGATGCCGGTAATCTGGCGGGAAGCGTCGCTGGCCAGGAACAGGCAGGCATTGGCGACATCGACGTCGCTGGTGACGCGCTTGAGCGCGTAGTCCGAAGCATGGCGTTCGATCGCCTCGTCGATGCTGATGCCCAGCTTCATCGCCATGTCGGCGCAGACCTTGTCGCGAAAGCGAGGACCATCGACCATGCCGGGCGCGACGCAATTGACGTTGATGTTGTAGGAACCGACTTCGAGGGCGAAGCTCTTGGTGATGCCGCGCAAGCCCCATTTCGATGCCGAATAGGCCATGCGGCCGGCGCGGCCGCGCATGCCGAACGTGCCGCCGACATTGACGATCTTGCCGTAGCGCTGCGCCATCATGGTCGGCAGCACGCCGCGCATGGTGTGGAAGCAGCCATGCATGTTGAGCGTTACGATGTCGTCGAACTCCTTCGGCGACGTCTCGACACCGGTCTTACCGATCGGACCCGAGCCGCCTGCGACGTTAACAAGGATATCGATGCGGCCAAACGCGTCCTTCGCCTTGGCGGCAGCGCTTTCGCATTGCTTGGCGTCGGTCAGATCGCACGGAATCAAGATCGCCTCGGCGCCGGCAGCGCGCGCTTCTTCGGCAACCGGTTTGACTGCGACGACGTCGCGGCCGAGCAGCGCCAACCGCGCCCCTTCCGCGGCAAAAGCCATGGTGATCGCCGCGCCCATCCCTTTGGCCGGGCCCGTAATCACCGTGACACGGCCTTTCAGATTAAGGTCCATGAATCATTTCCGAATAACTCGCGCGTATCGTGGGCTTGGATGCCGCGCGCCCGACGTCCGCTCCATGATGACGATGGAGCGGACCCGGAGGCTTGGCCTAGAACAGCTTCTTCGGAAGGTCCGCGACCGGCGGCAGGAACGCCGGCGTGAAGATTTCCGAAACCGACGGCGTGCGTGGCAGCGCGCTGGCGTCGACCAGGATATCGATCGACTTCTTCAGCCGTTCCGGGTTGACGTTGCCCAGTCCGATCGTAGCAATCTCAGGATGGTTCATTTCGTCTTTGATGGTCTGGACGAAACGCTCGCGCTCGACTGGCACCTTGATCAGTGCCTCGCGCTTGGCGACCGCGGCGACCGCACCGTCGATATCCTTGAGCGCATCGATCATGCCCCTGTTGAGCGCGCGAATAAGACCTGCGACCGCCTTCGGATTGTCCTTCACCAGCTTCTTCGAGACGATGATGGCGTTGGAGTAGAGATCCATGCCATAGTCACCATAATTGATGAAACGGATCTGGTTGTCCTGCACGCCCATCAGCTTGGCGGAAAAGCGAATAGTGTTGACGTAGCCGAATACGCCGTCGACTTGGCCCGCCATCAGCATCTGCTCGCGCAGATTGGGCTGCATGTTGGTCATCTTGACCTTGGCGCAGTCGAACTTGGCGAGCTTGCAGAGCGCCGGAAACAGCTTGAGCGCGCCGTCGTTGGCGGCGCCGCCCAGCGTCTTGCCCTCGAAGTCCTTCGGCACCTTGACCGGGCTGTCGGTCTTCACCGCCACCGTGAACGGCGGCTGGTTGAACATCACATAGACCGCGATCGGCGCGTCCTCCGGCTTTTTCGCGGCGAGCTCGATCAGCGCATTGATGTCGCCAAAGCCTACGTCGTAGGTGCCGTTGGCAACCAGTGGCACCGCGGCGCCGGAACCGTTGCCCTGGTCGAGCGTGACCTCAAGGCCTTCGGCCCTGAAGTACCCTCTGTCCTCCGCGAGGAAAAACATTCCCTGCGGCCCTTGGTACTTCCAGTTCAGCACCAGCTTGATCTTCGTGGTCTGAGCTTCAGCCGGAACGGCGAGCGGAGCGGCAAATCCCGTCGTGGCAATGAGCGCCAGCAGCGCGGATCGCAAGATCAGTGTCATCGTGCACTCCTTTTGAGCAATGGAAGGCGTAGGGCCCGATTCTTCATGGATTTCCCAGCAATCGGTTCGGTACGGCGGTGTTCCACCGTCGCTGCGACGCACGCTGCAATCGTCGTGCCTTGATGGCGGAAACCAGCGTGATCCAACGCTAGCGAACACGAGTGATCGCATCTGCCGCTGATTTCTTGGCGTTGTGGTGCCGAAATTGCATCACTGATTTTGAGGTGTGCGATGAAGCACTTACGTATCCTAAGATATGTCGACGAGGTCGCGCGGGCCGGTTCGATCCGCAAGGCGGCGGATCATCTCAACGTCACCGCGTCTGCGGTAAATCGCCGGATCATGGATCTGGAGGAGGAGCTTGGCGCCCAGCTGTTCGAGCGCCGCCCGGGCGGAGTGCGTCTGACCGCCGCGGGCGAGGTCTTCGTCAGTTACCTGCGGGAGCAGGATGGCGATGTCGAGCGCATGAAATCGCAAATCGAGGACCTTAAGGGCATGCGGCGCGGCACCGTCCGCATAGCCTGCAGTCAGGCTCTGGCGCTCGATTTTCTGCCGCGTGAAATAGGCGAATTCCGCAAGCGTCACCCGCTGGTGTCGTTTGACGTCAAGGTGCTCGATCACGAGCAGGCCATGACGGCACTCGCCACCTATGAGGTCGATTTGGTGCTGGTGTTTCGCCCACCGTTCCTGGCCAACTTCCAACCCCTAATGACGTTGGAGCAGCGCATCGTCGCTGTTATGGCGGCCGGACACCCGTTGGCCAGCGGCCGTATGGTGCGCTTGCGGGACTGCGCGGCCTATCCGGTGGCGCTGCCCGAACGCAGCATCGGTGGCCGTCAATTGCTGGAGGAGGTTATGGCCCGCAGTCGATTGACCTTCCAACTTGCGGCGGAGTCGAATTCCTTCGAGATGCTGCGCGGGCTGGTGCTGCAAGCCAATCTTATCTCGTTTCAGATCCGCATCGGCACCATGCCGGATGGCAACAAGTTGGGCCTCGTGGCGCGCGACATCGACGACCGCGACGTACCACGCGCCAATCTGGTTCTCGGCCAATTGCGGTCGCGCAACCTGCCAATCCCTGCGGCAATCTTCGTCGAACGGCTGGTACGCGTGCTGGAAACGATGCGCGGTAACAGCCGGAGCGTCGCCGCGGCGCGCTGATCGCCGATCCCGATTGCATCGAGGCACCGTTTTTAGGCCGACTGATTAATCCACAGGCAGCGGAATGCCACGACGTTGATCAGCAGTCACAGGCTAGACGCCTACTGCATGATCGCGCCCGGAAATTCACTGGAACAAACATTATCCGCAAGCTCACGAATTGGCGTGACGCTTGCTTGATGGCTTCAGAAACAAAACCTTCCGGAGGACCGATCCATGACCCGCATCAGCCGCCTCGCCGGTCTACTCGCAGCGTTGGCGATTGCCGGAGCTGGCACACCCCCCGCTTCGGCGCAGACGTTGACACCGATTAAGTTCACGCTCGACTTCAAGTTCCAGGGCATCCACGCCTGGTATTACGTTGCCAAGGAGAAGGGCTACTTCAAGGCCGAAGGCATCGACATCACCATCGATCAGGGCGAAGGTTCCGCAGCCACGATTACCCGGATCATGTCGGGAGCCTACGACGCTGGCTTCGGTGACATCAACGCGATCATCCAACAGGCCGCCAACAAGCCGGGCGAGCAGCCGGTAATGGTCTATCAAATCTATAACCGGCCGCCGTTTGTGATTGTCACCAAGGCAAACGGCCCAATCAAGACGCTTAAGGATCTCGAAGGCAAGAAGCTTGGCGGACCCGCTGGCAGCGCGACGCTGCGGCTATGGCCGAGCTTCGCCAAAATCAACAAGATCGACACATCCAACGTCTCGATCCTCAACATGGCGCCAAACCTGCAGGAGCAGATGCTAGTGACCGACCAGGTCCAAGGCTCCCTGGTCTTCAACGTCACAAGCTACATCAACCTACTGCAGCAGAAGCAGGATCCGGACAAGGACTTCCGGTGGATCAACTACGGTGAACACGGCCTCGATCTTTATTCCAACGGCGTCATGGTCTCGCAGAAGCTGCTCAAGGAGAACCCCAAGGCGGTCGCTGGGCTGGTCCGCGCCATCAACCGCGCGATCAAGGAAGTCATCGCCAATCCCGGTGCCGGCATCGCCACGCTGAAGTCGGTCGAACCGTTGCTCAACGCCGATATTGAGAAAAAGCGCATCGTCTACGCACTCAACAACCTGATGAACGCGCCGGAAGCCGCCGATCTTGGCGTCGGCGATCTCAAGGACGATCGGCTCGCGCGCGCGATCGGCGTCATCGTTGAGGCCTACGAGCTCAAGCGGACGCCGACACCGGCCGAAATCTTCAACCGCTCGTTCCTGCCAACCAAGGCTGATCGTCAAATCTCGATCAAGACCAACTGATCCTCCGGCCTCGCAACATGCCTCAAGACGTGCGAGGTGCTGGCAGTCAACTGCTGATTCGAGGCGCCCGGGTTTACGATCGAGCCCTCGACATTCATCGTCCTGCCGTGCGGGACGTCATCGTCGAGGGCAATCGGATCGCATCGGTGACTGCGCCAGGGGAGATGGCCGATCGCAAGACCGAGATCGCCCAGGCAGCCGAGAACAAGCGCCCCGGCATCGATGTGATCAATGGCGAGAACAAGCTACTCATCCCTGGTCTCGTCAACGCGCACTATCATTCCTACGACGTTCTCTCCAAGGGCCGGTTCGAAGACATCCCGTTCGATGTCTGGGCCCTGCATTCGCAACCTGCCTATTGGGGCAAGCGAAGCAAGGCCGAGCTTCGGATGCGCACCCTGCTCGGCGCGATGGAATGCCTGCGGCACGGCATCACCACCATCCAGGACATGAACTCCCTGGTGCCGCAGGACGAGGCGACGCTGGACGTCATCCTCGCTGCTTATGCCGAGGTCGGTATCCGGGTGGTTTTCTCGATCGCTGTGCGCGATATCGCCGCGCTGGACATCGAGCCGTTCCTGCCGCCGAACATTCCGCCGGATGTTCATGCCATCGTGGCCGGCAAGCCCGGAGATGCAGCTGCGGACCTTTCGTTCATCGAAGCGCAGATCAAGCGCCTGACGCCGCTGCCCCCACGCCTGCACTGGGCGCTGAGCCCGTCCGGCCCGCAACGCTGCTCGACGCCGTTGCTTGAAGGCCTCGCCGGGCTTTCGGAGCGCCACAAGCTGCCGGTGTTCACACACGTCTACGAAACGCGGGCACAACTCGCCAAGGCGCGGTCACACTACGCGGAAAGCGGCGGATCGCTCATCCGCTATCTGGCGGATGTCGGACTGCTCAACGTGCGGACCACGCTGGCCCACAGCATCTACATCACCAACGA
>Ga0190271_10000173_pt1 | contig 32341 bp, 57 predicted proteins | sample Popmic356T_FD_133747 | JGI IMG/M metagenome (GOLD analysis project Ga0190271, IMG submission 133747) | Populus adjacent soil microbial communities from riparian zone of Weber River, Utah, USA - 356 T | ecosystem: Environmental > Terrestrial > Soil > Riparian zone | place: USA: Utah | collected...
CGCGCCAAATGGCCCCCCCTCGTGTGGAATTGGGAGCATTAGTTGCCCGGATGTGCTATACTGATCCCCATGGCAGATCCCAACCACGTGTGGACTCGCCCATGGAGGCGACTGCAGAACCAGGTCCTCGCCGATGCCCGCCTCGCGGACTCGCCCTGCTACAGATGCGGTGGTCCCATCGACTACTCGCTCCCCGGCAATGTGCCGACCGGCCCCACAGTCGACCACCTAGAGCCGATGATCCAGGGGGGCGAGCAGATCGTCGACCCCAGCCTCCTAGCCGTTTCGCACATGAGTTGCAACTCGCGCCATGGAGCCCTGGTCGGCAACCTGGCACGAGGCCGACAACTCCATGAAGGCCCCCATCTCGAGGTCAGCCAGCTCCCAATGTGGGACCCCTCTCAGTACGAGGGAGATGGTGGGATATTCGTGGCGGTTGGTGGGGAAATGCCGCCAGTGTGGTCCAGTTGCGAGTGGATTTCCGCCCTTGCTGAGGAGCTAAATAACTTCGCAACGTGGCCCCGTCTCATGTCGCACCCGCACCCTCGCGCGGTCGGTACATATGGCCCAGCCATCGTGGCGATCATGGAAGACAGGCGCAGGAACGACCCCCTCACCCCCGAGCGAGCAAAGACCCTCAGGTGGTGGCAGAAGCTCGTAATATACCGAATGTATGAGCACGATCAGGCCGGCGAGCTGGTTTGGCGGAAGGTGCTGGTGTCCACGTCCCGGCAGGTCGGCAAGTCCGTGTGCCTGCGGGAGATAGCCCTACACCGGATGGCCGACCACCAGCGGTACGGAGAGCCGCAGTTGGTGCTGCACGTAGCCAAGGATCTGGGCATCGCCGACGAGATCCAGCGCCCCGCCCGCCAGTGGGCGAACATGGTGGGAACCCCCTGGCATGGAGTTGGAGGCAACGGTCGCTGGGCGGTGGAATTCCAGGGCGTCCTCGGCCGCTGGATCGTGCGCAGCCAGCAGGCAGTCTACGGCTACTCAGCTTCCCTGGCCCTGATCGACGAGGCGTGGGATATTGACCCCGAGCACATCTCCGAGGGCATCGAACCCACCATGGTGGAGCGGGAGCAGTCGCAGATGCTGATGGTCTCGACAGCCCACCGCGAGGCTACCCCCCTCTACCCAGACCTTCGTATGCCCGCCATCGACAACCTCACCAACCCCAGCGATGACGTGCTCCTCATCGAGTGGTCGGCTCCACCCAACGCTGATGAAGCCCACATCGCCGCCCACCGGATGGCGAGCCCGTACTGGGATCACCGGCGAGCCCACTTCATCAACTCCAAGGTGGGCCAGGAGGGGTTCCGCGAGCAGTGGCTCAACATCTGGCCCGACATGGGTGGCAACAAGGTCTTGTTCGCCCCACGTGAGCTCATCATGGCAGCCATCAACCCCGGCCTCAAGGTCACCGCAGGTACGGAGTCCCGCACCTTCGCCATCTACCCCGCCGCAGACCAGACTCAATGGCATACAGTTGTAGCGGGTATCAGTGGCGATGAAATCCTCATCCAATACGTGGACTCTTTCCCCACGGCGAAGGCTGCGATCGCACACGTAGCGCAGGAGGCTAGAACCGGGGTGCCGTCAGACCTCGTAATCCCAAGGGTCCTCAGGGGGCGGATTCCCAGGCTCGCCGGCGTCCGCACCATCGTTCAGGCCTCCGAGTCGGACATCGCAGCAGCCACCACCATCATTCGTCCGTTGCTTCTCGTGGGTAGGGTGCGGCATGATGGGCATGAGGTATTGGCGGACCACATGGCGAGGTCTGCCCTGGAAGTCCATGGCGACACCTTGAGGATTTCTTCCAAGGAGAGCGAAGGCAACGTGGAGGCAGCGAAGGCGGCAGTTCTCGCCGGCTGGTGGGCGTCCCGCCTTGACCGACCGAGCGCCGTCGTCGTATGAGACGCCACGATGTCTTTCAGCTTATTGGTGGTCTTATCGTAGCTCTGGGCCTCGGCCTCATGTGGTACCCCTTCGGCATCGTAGCCCTCGGTGGCGTCGTGTTCATGGCAGGGATCCTGATGGAACAGTCGAAGGGAGGCGTCCATGGGGCTATTGAGTCTGACAGGCGGACCGGGCCTTAAGAATATTGAATACGGCAGCGACGGCGACTGGTGGCGAGGTTACACCCCGTGGCCCGGGATCATCAACGACTCGATAACGCTACCCTACGTTACGCGCGAGATCGCGCAAGGGCTCCCAGGTATCGGTCGAGGGGCTGAACTCATCGCCGGAGTGATGTCCCAGATAGCCCCCATCCTCAAGGACGTTGAGTCTAGGCCCGAGGACATCGCCAAGACCCATGACACCCCCCTGCTCCTTCGTGACCCCACCCCGAATTGGCATGGGCTGCCCGCGTGGCTCGGTGCGGTCACGGAGGACCTTTTCTACGAGGGCGACGCCTTCGGCTATCGTGGCCCCGAGGTCTCCGACTACCGAGGTTACCCCACGAGTCTACCCCTCTTGCAGCCAGAGCGGATGGCATACCAGGAAGGCGAGTACATCTTCTCAACCGACACCGGCCAGGAGAAGCTCGCCCCCAGTGACATAGTCCACTTCGTTGTAGGGGCCAGATCTGGGTTCCGCTTCGGTGTCGGTATCCTTGAGCGCTACCAAACCGAGCTGAAGATCATGGTGGCCACCGAGGGAAGCCAGTACGTACTCATGAAGAACGGGAAGCCCATGGGGGTCCTCTCCCTCGGGATCGATGTCAACGTAGAGCAAGCTCAGCAGTACAAGGCAGGGTTCCTCGAGGCGGTCCGCGACTCCGGGGTGGCCGCGATGGGCAACGCCGACTTCAAGCCAGTGCAGTGGAACTCTACCGAGCTCTCCATGATCCCCACCAGGGAGTTCAACCTTCGTCTAGCCTCAGACATCTGTGGCGTGCCACCGTACCTGCTCGGTGTTCCCAGTGAGAGCAGGGTCTACGCGAATATGGAGACGGAGTGGTCAACTTTCATCAAGATCACCCTAGGCCGGTACGTTCAGGCAATACAGAACGGGCTGTCCCGCTGCTTCCCTCGAGGGTCCACCGTCGTGATGAACACCGATACCCTCGTCAGGTCCGATACCAAGACCAGGTTCGAGATCTACAGCAGCGCCATCACATCTGGCGTCATGACAGTCAATGAAGCCCGAGCGAGTGAGAACCTATCTCCGATCGCGGAGCCGAAGCCGATCCTACCGACGAAACCACCGCCCCCCGAAGAAGAAGAGGAGGTTGCAACCGATGAATGATGACAGGTTCACTAGGCTCACGGCGAAGGTGTCAGAGGCCGAGGCGGGAACCATCAAGGGGGTCGCTGTCCGATATGGGGTTGATGTCCCTCGCGGGGAAGGGCTGGCGGAGCGGGTCAGTCCGGGGGCATTCCGCGCTCAGCTATCGGCCCCCAACAGGGTTCAGGTTCTGTGGCAGCACGACTGGGACTCCCCCATCGGGCGCGCAGTCAAGCTCTCGGACAGTGGGGACGAGCTCCTCTTCGAGGCGCTCATCACCGAGAACGTTGACGTACCCGACGCTCGCAAGGCGCTGGCCCTCTTGCGGGAGGGGATCATCGACGAGATCAGCGTCGGTTTCGAGTGGCAGACCTGGCATGAGGAGAGGGACAAGACCCACCTCACCATCGTGCACGACAAGGCGCGGCTCCGTGAGTTCAGTGTGGTGACATTCGGCGCTCAGGGTAAGCAAGCGAAGGTCAAGTCTGTCGCCAGCAAGGGGGGATTGAGTGTCGCAGCGTACCGTGCACGGCTGGCCGCGCTCACAGCGTAGCCCCTATAGGGGCCGATGCGCTCAGACGGTTCGGACGGGCGTGGAGCAATCTAGCCTAGCCTACCCCTAGGCCCATATGCAATGATGTGCCCAGGCCCACCCCATCTCAACGGTCGCTACGGCCCCCCGGCTTCGCCGGCCCCCCGAGCTCCCAGGCTAGATGGCCCCGGCGGAAGAGTACCCACTTCTACGCCTAGGAGGCGGAATGAGCAAGAAGCTGATTGAGATGCTCCGTAAGCAGCGTGACGCTGATCGGGCCAGCGCCGAAACCTTCCTCGCCAAGCAGGAGGAAGGCACCGCGCTTACCGACTCGGACAAGAAGAACCTCGAGGACCTCACCGCATCGGCCACCGAGCTCGACGTGCGCATCAAGGAGCTCACCGAGCTCGAGATGTCCCGCATGGCCGCCCTCGAACTGGACAACAAGTTCGACAACGCGGTGCACCAGTTCAGCTCGGTCCAGGTCAAGGAGCCGGAGCGCGAGACCTCCTTTGGTGAGAAGTTCACCTCCTCCGAGGTCTTCACCAACTACATGAAGGCTGGCGGCGGGACATCTGGTGTGTTCAGCACTGAGATGGCACTGCTGACCACTGTCGACGCGAACACGGCGTACCTGCCCCCGGTCAACAGGGTCAACGAGCCAGGTCGCCCGACCTACACCACTCCCCTTCTGGACGCTGAGGGCTACGAGCCCGTCAACAGCAACAGCATCGAGTGGATCGAGTGGCCGCTCGCCATTCCGCTGGCCAGCGTGGTGGCTGAAGGTGCACCGAAGCCTGAGACGGCCTACCCGCCGGTCCTCAAGACCGCCAACCTGATCAAGCTCGCTCACCACATCCCAGTGACGCGCGAAATGCTGGAGGACCTGCCCCGCGTGCAGTCCATCATCAGTGGGGTTCTGCTTCAGGGTGTACGCCTCAAGGCCGAGGAGCAGGCTGCGTCGGCACTCGTCGCTGCTACCCTCCCCACCGCCGAGAGCGACACGCTGATGAAGGCTGTCAGGATCGGCATCGCAGAGGTCTCCAGCGCAGGGTTCCGGCCGAACACCGTGGTCCTGAACCCGATGGACTACGCGCTCATCGACCTCGAGCTCCTGTCGCTGACCTTCGCAGGTGCGCGGGCCAACCAGCCTCTGTGGGGGCTGAACGTCGTGCCGGCGAACATCGTGGCTGAGGGCACTGCCTACGTGGGTGACTTCAAGACGGGCATGACGCTCTTCGATCGCCGTGTCACCAACGTCTACATCACCGACAGCCACGCTGCTGAGTTCATCTCGAACATCCTCCGCATCCTGGCCGAGGCGCGACTGTTCAGCGCTGTGGTCCGGCCTGAGGCCATCGTCGAGTGCACGGCGGCAGTCATTCCGTGATGAGCTCCCCGGCTGGTGTTGCTCCCCCGTCGTGCCAGCCGGGGCCTGGTGAAAGGAGGTAGGGGGCATGGCCGCACTGGTGACCCCAGAGGAGCTCGCCGCTTCGTTGGACTGGCCCCCTACCTCCGTTCTCACTGAGCTCGAGCAACCCTGTGATGCTGCTGACATGGTGATTCGGTCCTACCTGGACCCCGCCCTGGTCCATGATGATCACCCCAACGACCGCGAGGCTGCCCTTGCGGTGGCAACGCAGATCTATGCGTCCCGGAAATCCCCGGGAGGGCAGATGCAGTCGAATAGCTTCCAGCCCTACATCGTTCCCCATCTCCTGGGGCCAGGGCTCACGTCGAGGGTGATGGGCCTCATCTCAGTCTGTCGCAAGTATGGGGGGCTGGTGGTGGGATGAGCCCCCTGACCGACGCCCGTCAGGCCGTGGCCGCGAAGTTGGCAGACATCGGGGTGCGGGTCTACGCTAATCCCACTGAAATCCCAACCCCGCCTTGCATTCAGATCTTCGCCCCTGAGGCCTGGTTGAGTAGGCAGCGGCTGTCGGGTGGTTCGGTGGATGTCCAAGTCGGGGTCCGCGTCGCGGTGGCCATCGTAGGGGGCAACGCCGAAGCCTACGAGTACATCGAGAATCTAGTGTGGGCCGTTGTTCAAAAGCTCCCCATCAAGGGGGACGTAGACCCACCCCGGCTTGACAACTCGCAACAGCCGAACATCTACTTCGTAGATGTTGTCACAGTGGTCCAGGCCCATGATTGAAAAGGAGTAAGACAATGCCAGCTGAATTCCACCTTCTGGGTATCGGGACCCTGACCCTCGGTACCACCCCTCAGGACTTCTCCGGTGAGGTCTTGGGTGCCAAGGTCACCCACGAGTACGAGGACGTTGGTGAGGACCGCACGATGCTCGATGGTACGGTGCGCCCCGCCTCCACCCGTCGCATCGATGGCTTCACTGCTTCGGTGGAGAACGACCTCACCAGTGCTGGGCTCTACCAGTACCTCGTCACCAACGATGGTGAGAAGGTGGCCTTCGCCTTCACCCCCAATACTGCTGATGGTGCAGCGTGGGCCGGTGAGGTCGTGGCAGCCCTCCCTGGCGAGGTAGGGGCCGACGAGTTCGGCAGCCCGATCGTGTCTGATGTCGAGCTCAAGGCTGTTGGTAACCTCGGCTTCACTGCGGCTACCATCGTCTAGTGAAGCTCTCAGCGACGATTCAGGTGGAGGGCCAGGAACCTCAGGTCATCCACTCACGCCCCGTTGATATCGTCCAATGGGAGAACGGCACGAAGAGGAAGATCACTGACGGCATGGGGCTGGGTGATGTGATGCGCATCATCCACTCGGCAGCCAAGCGCCAGGGGTTGACTGAGCAAGGGTTCGAGGACTGGGCTGCTTCACTAGAGGACTTTGATCCGGTGACCCCAGAAGTGGACCCTACCCCGAAGGATCCGTCAGCCGACTGATCCTACAACTCGCGGTGACTACCCGCCTTTCTATTGAAGAGCTCAAGCAGTTGGAGTGGCGGGAGATCGAAACCCTGGTCGATATTCTCAACCAGCAGCATGAGCGGATGAAGGGAGGCAAGCGTGGCCGGCGTTCGAGGCGTTAGGGAAACACTAGCAGCCCTCAAGAGCGTCCAGCCTCTCATCAACATTGCCAACAGGGCAGCAGTACAGGGAGCTGCCCAGAACGCAGCCAGCACCCTCCAGGGCACCGCCCCGAGCGCACCCCTGTCCAACATGGCAGGGGATGGGCCGACGCGAACAGACGTACGCTCGGGGAGGAGCGAGGGGAACAACCGTGAGCGGTTGGTGTCAGTGGTGCTCGTGGGTCCCCGGTGGACTGTGGCCTCAGACATGGCGAGGAAGGGGGAGGGCACCATGGTCCCCAACCTCAACGCGAAGTATGGTGGCGCGAGTAGGTGGGCATGGCCTGTGGTTGAGCGAGCTATGCCCACCATCCAGGGTCGCATCATAGCATCTGTTGAAGCTGTTGAGAAGGCTGTCACAGTGAAGATGAGGTACTGATGGCTATCGTCGTACCGATTGTCACAACGTTCCACCCACTCGGGATCAACCGAGCGATGGCTGCCATCGCTACTGCCACCACCTCCATGGGTCGCATGCAGGCGGTCGGCGCTGGAATGAGCAACGTGGGTCGGGCCATGACCCTCGGTGTTACAGCTCCAATCGTGGCGCTGGCAGCGGCTTCAGTCAAGACCGCTGCCCAGTTCGATGTCACTATGCAGTCCATCAGGGTGAACACCGACGCCACCGCAGGGCAGATGGAGCAGGCGCGAGCCACCGCCATCAAGTTCGGGCAGGATACGATCTACTCAGCCAACGATGCGGCTGACGCTTTCCTCGAGCTCACCAAGGCTGGCATGACCCTTGACGAGGTCAACGCCGGGGGGCTCGCATCCACCCTGAACCTGGCCGCCACCGAGGGCATGAACCTGGCCGATGCCGGGGCTATCATGGCCCAGACCATGAACGCCTTCGGTGTGGAGGCAGACAAGTCAGCAGCGATCACAGACATCCTGGCGGCAGGGGCTGTCGCATCTACAGCCACCGTGACGGACCTAGCCTTCGGGCTCAAGTACGTTTCCTCGAGTGCAGCGGCGGCAGGCTACGACGTCGACGATACCGTGACTGCGTTGGCAGCGCTGAATAACGCGGGGCTGACCGCGAGCACCGCAGGCACCAGCCTCAACCAGATGTTGATGGGGCTCCAGGCTCCCACGAAGGCAGCCCAAACGGTGATGGATGACCTGGGCATTTCGGTCACCGACGCCAGTGGCGAGCTCCTCCCAATGCAGGATGTCATTGGCGAGCTGAACAACAAGATGAAGGACCTGAGCGGCCCGGAGAAGACTGCGGCCCTCAAGGCTATGTTCAATACCCGAGGCATGAGGGCGGCGAACATTCTCCTCAAGGACGGGGTGGAGGGCTGGGCAGACCTCAACGCCGAGGTCAGTGAGAGTGGCAAGGCTCAGGAGCTCGCCGACGCCAGGATGAGCGGGATGGCCGGCTCCCTCGAGCGCCTGCGGGGCAGCGCTGAGACGGCAGGGCTCGCCTTCGGTGACGCGCTCAAGCCTCTCATTGACGCAGTGACAGCAGCCCTCAAGTTCCTACTGGATGCCTTCACCAACCTCAGCCCCGGTATGCAGAGTGCGATCGCTATCTTCCTGGTGATCGTAGCAGCCATTGGCCCACTGGTGTGGATCATTGGTTCGCTCATCACAGCTTTCACCACCATCATCGGGGTGCTGGGGATGGTGACCGCCGCTGGGATGCTGGCAGTTCTGCCCTGGGTCCTCATCGGCGTTGCGGTGGCAGCGCTAGCCTTCGTCATCATCAAGTACTGGGACGAAATCTGGGGCTTCCTCAAGGGCATCTTCGACAAGATTGTAGGCATAGTCAAGGGGTTCCTAGACTATTTCAAGACCTCCTTCCCAGAGACCTTCGCTCTCATCAAGGGAGTTATCACCACCTTCATTGACTTCTGGAAGAGTGTCTTTACGGCGGGCTTCAACTTCATCAAGTCGTTCATCTCCATCTGGTGGGACTGGATCAAGACTCTGTTTACGGTGGGGTTCAACCTCCTCAAGGGGATCATCACTGGCTGGTTCAGTGTGATAAGCGCGATCTTCTCCACAGCCTTCAACGTGATCTTCACGATAGTCGAGACGGTGCTGGGTGCAGTCAAGGCGCTGTTCTCGGGTGACTTCGATAAGATGTGGGACATCGTTAAGTCGGGCATTGGGAAGATCCTTGACATCTTCAAGGGGTTCCCAGGCAAGATCCTTTCAGCGTTGGGGAACATGGGTAGCGTCCTCTACAACGCTGGTAAGGACTTGATTGAGGGCATGATCAACGGTATCAAGTCGATGGCTAGCGCTATCGGCAGCGCAGTCAAGGGCGTGATCCCTGACTGGGTTCCCGGCATTGGGAAGTCCGGGCCAGCTCCCTCAGCGTCCAGGGCGTCAGGGGCGTCTGCCCTGGCGCTGGGGGTCCCCACTCTCCACCAGAGGGCGAGGGCCACCAAGGTCACCATCAACATCAATGGCGACCGTGACCCCTTCGTTACAGCCAGGATCGTGAAGAGGGCGGTGGAGGGCTACGACGTCTCGCAGGGGCGGGCGCGAGGAGAGCCACTGGCGGTGGCCTGGTGAGCGATCTCACACAGTACCCCGATGTCTACGTCGAGGACGTGAAGCTAAACCCTGGGATCATCCCCCGGCCCCTGAAGATCACACATGGCAGGTCCACCGCGCAGGTCCAGCCTGACGCTCCCACCTGCGAGTTTGAGTACCTCGGCCCCTACCCTCCCTGCCGCATTGGACAGCGGGTAGTAGTCAAACAAAAGATTGTTACGGGTACAGACTCCGGTGACTGGCTAGACTCGATGGTGGAGTGGGTGGACCCACTCATTGATTGGTATGGGAACCCCCTGTCCGAGTCTAGTCGCTTCGTAGGCAAGGCAGCCACGGTGGTGGCGACCGAGCAAGATGGTCAAGTAGTCTCATGGAAGGTGGTCTGCATTGGGGAGCAGGCTTCGCTGGGGCGGATCTACGTAGACATGGACCGGCCCTACGAGACAGACTTCGCCAGGGTTCTGGCTATCGCAGCGAAGGTGGGGGTGGTTGTCAACATAGCGGGGACTACGACCTCCGACCTCGGCCCTGACGCCATTCAGCGTAGCGCACTGAGTGCGTTCCAAGAGCTCTGCAAGTCTACGGGTGGGTTGTTCTGGCAAGACCACAGCGGCAACTTCTGGTACGGAGCTCCTAACCACCGAGCCGAGACTACCGACTGGGTGCTCCCTGCTGGGGCTATCCTCGATGGTGTCGAGTGGAGCTCGGGTGTGGATGACATCCTCAACCACCTCACCATCACATGGCCGGCTCCGGAGCTTCCGCCGGCTCCCATCACTGGCCCGTGGGCTTACTCTACGAGCACCGACACAGGCAACGACCCAGGCTCAGGAAACTTCCGCACGAACAATGTGGACCCCAACCAGATCACACAGTTCGTGGTTTCCCAGATTGACGCCACTGGTACCGACGCTTCGTTGTCCCTCATCCGCCGTGGACCTGGCACCAGGATCTTCGTGCAGGAGAAGGCGAACGCTAGCAAGTGGGCACGGTGGACGTTGATCGACGCAGCGCAGGACAACGGCCAGTGGTTCACGATGTCAGTGGATTTCAACGAGGACGCTGAGGCAGGCCCGCCGGCGAAGGGTGTGGCCTGTATCATCACCTTCGACTCTAGGACCCAGTTCGAGACAGAGCAGGAAACCTTCAGCGATGACGCCAGCATCGCCATGTGGGGTTTCTACGGTGTGGAGATGGAAACCCTGGTGGCCAGTGAGCAGCAGGCGTCTCTCCTAGCGCTCACCATCCTAAGCCGTAGGGCACAACCATACTGGTTGATGCCTGGCGTTCTCGTGCCATATGAGGAGCTCAACGTCCCGAACACTGTGTCCATGCAGTTCCTGGATGTCTCGGTTGGCATCCTCGCCCCAGTTCCTGACGCACCCGCGAACACCCCTGCTGAGCTTCAGCAGTGGGCGGTGGAGGGGTACGTGGAGGAGTGGCGTGAGGATGGCTACTGGGCTCAGCTGTCGTTGTCTGACTGGGGGCGTTCAAGTAGTTCCATGGTCCGGACTTACGGGAGCGTCCGCGATGGGCTAAACTACGCTCAGGCTGCGGCTAAGACCTACCAGAAGCTCCTAGTGGAGGTGGTGTAGTGACTGGTTACACTGACCCGGATCTACTCCCGTTCCCCAACGACTACAACGTACCTGCCGATGTCCCCGCTGATGTCGAAGCCTTGGCTGTGGCGACCCAGGCGCTCATCACAGAGCAGCAGGCAATCATCGCGAACCTGGCCCCTATCGGGGTTATCCTCATGTGGCCGCAGGCTTCAGCTCCACCTGGGTGGCATCTCTGCAACGGGACAGCTCACGGGTCGCCGGCGTTGCAGGCGGTCCTGGGTTCCCCCAACACCCCGAACCTGGCTGACCGATTCATCGTGGCAGCGGGGGCCTCGTATGGGGTGGGTGCGCAGGGTGGAGCGGCAGCCATTCAGCTTAGCCCAGCCGAGTCAGGGCTCCGCAACCACGCTCACACAGGCAGCACTGGGTTCATGGACCGAGCTAACGTCCACGCTCACCCCTCTCCCCTGGCCCTCGGCCCCTGGAATGGTGTCAACCAGGACGCTGACACCTCAGCTCGCTCCTCACCGACTAGGTATGCCTCGTTCGTGAACCCGACAGGGGCAGCAGCAGATACGAACCATACCCACGCTGTGACAGTGGATGCCAGCGGTGAGGCGTGGGCGGTGGCAGCGCACGAGAACCGACCACCCTACTACGCGCTCACGTACATCATTAGGAAGAGTTGACATGGTATCCGTCAATAGCTTCGGTGGTCCCGGGCAGAACCTGGACAACCCACCGCTCGGTGGGCCGAATGGTTGGGCGGCAGCAGTCGCTGCTGCACTGGACGGGTCAGACGTTCCAGTCAACACAAGGATCCAGACCGCTGAGGATGCCATCAGGGCTGACGTCGGGCTCCCCGTTGCTGGCCGGAACCGGCTCATCAATGGCGACTTCGTTGTCAACCAGCGACATTTCTACAGCACCAGCACCAATGGATATCACACCGCTGACCGGTGGTTCTTGAGTGCAATCGGTGGGACCTTTTCCCTAGAGCACTATTCGGAGTCGACCAACGACCTGCCTGAAACCCAACGCTCTTGCCTGCGGCTCACGGCAGGCAGTCAAGTAGGGGCTACCAACCAGGTCACACTCAATCAGAGGATTGAGTATGTCTACAACCTGAGTGGGAAGCACGCCACCCTGAGTTTCTGGGCGAAGGGCAGTACCGACGGCATGAAGGTCGGGCCGATGCTGGTTCAGCATTTTGGTCAAGGTGGGAACCCAGCGCCTCCCATCACTACAGTCATGCCAGTGGTGACTACTACCACTACTTGGACTCGGTACTTCGTCCCAGTTGACGTCCCCTCGATCCACGGCAAGCAGATCGGCAGTAATGGGGGGCGGGTGTCATTGATTCTATGCATCTCCAATGGGCCGTCTGGTGGGTCACACCCCGGCGTCGGGTTGCAGAACGGGTCAGTATCGTTCTTTGGTGTCCAACTGGAGGAGGGCGAGGCTACCCCCTTTGAGGAGAAATCCTATGGGGTCACCCTGAGGGAGTGCCAGCGTTACTTCCAGCGGGTCGGTGGCGCGGCTAGTGGTTATGTCGCTGCAGCGACCATCGGTAGGTTTGCCATCTGGTATCTAGAACAGATGGCCATCACACCAACAGTGACTCTAGACCCTGGCTCCCCTGGTGTTCTAAACTCCACACAGGGCAACCCGGTTGTGAATAGTATCGGCCTTCAGGGAGTCTATTCCCATGCGGCGTACATCGACGTGAACATTACGGGGACCATGATCGGTGGGCAGGGCTGCCTCTGGTACGGGTTCGTCCTTGAGTTTAATGCAGAGATTCCCTAGGAGGAATAGTGGCTGATTCATATCTGACTATCTCGGTGGTTGCGGTTGACCAGAACATGCTCAACCGGGTGACTGCCTGCGCAGCTCAGCAGGGTGTCCACAACAGCCCTCACAGTTGGGCGGCGCAGAATCAGTACGCTTGGGCTTCCTCGCCGACGTGGGCCGAGAAGTGGGACTACGCTGTGGCGAACGGTGTGGAGGAGCCCGGTGCTGATCCAGCAGTCATCACCGACATCGACATCCTGACCACCGTGCAGGGTCTACTCAATGCACCGCCAGGACAAGTGGGATGAACAAGATGGGATGGGCGCTCCTAGTCGTCACAGGGGGGCTCGTCCTCGTGGGCTGCATCGTGTACGCCTACGACTATGTTGGGGTGGCCCAGTTCCTTTGGGTGATCGCATCTGGAACAGCCGGTGGCACCGTCGCTATCTTCGTGGATGATGAGGTCAATCGCGACCACAAGATCGAAGAGCTTAGGAGGCAGCCACCGTGACCGGCGAAGACTGGGTGCCTGGGGTCATCCTAGCGTTCGTTATCTGGGTTGCCTTCATGATCGGGCTCTGTCTGCTGTTCCTGCACTGGTCCCTCAAGCGCATCGACAAGATCATCGACGCCCAGATCCAAGAGTTAGATGTCATGCCCCCGAAACCTGATGGACCCTTCCGCAACTTCAAGTTGACGAAGGATGATGATGAGCAGCCCTAGGGGTATTGAGGAAAGGATCGACTGGTTCCAAACGCACAACCCTTCAGGCTCGGGCATGTGCGCTCAGCACACGTGGCACGCCCTCGGTGGGAACAACGGGAATCCGCCAGCCTGGTCCTGCTCCGACGCTAACGAGTGTGTGGACAAGGTCAAGGCCTCGGGTCGCTACTGGACCCCTTCGACCTGGGACGGCCCACCCCCGCGTGGAGCTTGGGTCGGCTGGAAGTACGGGAGCAACGGGCACGCGGCCCTCAGCAATGGTGATGGCACCATCAGCACGACCGACCCCTCGAGCGATCAAGGGATGTGTGGGATCGAGAACCTGGACTACCCGAAGAAGTGGGGGTTCAGTACATCTAACGGGCCATACACCGTGTGGACTGACCAGTACAACGGCGTACGATTCGAGGTAGGGGCTGGCATGGTCGATGTCTATAACTACAAGTACAGTGGAAAGAGTGAGGACACCAAAGAGATCCCACTCAACGAGTACACCTGGGTCACCAAGGACACCGATGACCCTGCCGCGAGTGGGCTTGAGTTCAAGCTGATTTACCTCAACGTGAGGTTGCGGTGGGCGCGCAGAGGGGTCACCAACATCCGGGTGAAGTATGTGCGTGAGGGCGATGACCCCACTGCCTACCAGGACTATCGAGTGGTACCCCTCGAGGAAGACCCTACTGAGTACCCTCTCGAAGAGGACTTCCTGATCACCCACATGCACATGGAAGCCGGTGAGAAGGGGATCGGCGGGAAGTGGTATGTCAAGATCACTGGAGTCGGACTGACTTCAGCAGCGGTGGATACTCGCTACAACAAGTACGCGACGATCAAGGACAATGGCTGATGCCTGGTCGCTACGATCTCAATCTGTATCGGGGTGACTCCTACACCTGGCGATTCATCCTGTGGGATGACGATGCCCAGACCGTTCCCACCGACTTGACTGGGGCAACAGTCAAGGCTGAAATCCGGGAGAAGTCAGCCGGCACTCACGTGGTGATACTGACGCCGATAATCACACAGCCCAACATCATCGACATCTCGATGACCCCGGCGATGTATGTCGACTGCCCAGTCAAGGGAGTGTGGGACTTCCAGATCACCTACCCTGATGGCAAGGTGCATTCCCCCATCTATGGTGACGTGGTGGTGACTGGGGACGTTACAGATTCGGTGGTCATGCCGGTAGCGCGCCGATGACTACAGTCGTCGTTGAGCCGGGCGAGGGCGAGCCGGTTGTCGTAGTTGACCATGACCCTGTCCAGGTAATCAACATTCAGTACGACCAGGGTGTCGAGGTCGTCGCGGTGCAGATGGGTGACCTTGGTCCTAAGGTGATCGATGTCACAACAGAGCAGGACATCGAGGTCATCGCGGTGTTCACGGGACAGCAGGGAGCGACAGGGCCGCAGGGTCCACAGGGGGAAACAGGCCCGCCAGGGCCAACCGGAGCTGACTCCACAGTCCCAGGCCCGACTGGTCCACCGGGGGCGACCGGCCCATCGGGGCCAATCGGCCCTGAGGGAGCACCTGGAGCTGCGTCCACAGTTCCAGGCCCTCAGGGTCCGCAAGGTACGATCGGCCCAACAGGAGCCGCTGGCCCGCAGGGAGTACCCGGTGCTGACTCCACCGTTCCTGGGCCAGTAGGTCCAACAGGTGCCACAGGGTCGCAAGGTCCTGCTGGCGAGGATGGGGCACCCGGACCTCCAGGTGCTGACTCTACGGTTCCAGGCCCAGTGGGACCGCAGGGTATCGAGGGGCCGACTGGCCCACAGGGAGACACGGGGCCAACAGGTGCAACAGGTTCGCAAGGTCTCACGGGTGCGACGGGTGCGACGGGTCCCGAGGGACCACAGGGTATTCAAGGAACTCCAGGAGCGACGGGGCCAGCCGGTGCGGACTCCACAGTCCCCGGCCCGACAGGTCCACAAGGTGCGGCAGGTCCCGAAGGACCACAGGGAATTCAGGGCACCCCGGGAGCGACGGGTGCGACAGGCCCAGCAGGAGCTGACTCAATTGTCCCCGGTCCAGCGGGACCGCAGGGTGCGACAGGAGCGACAGGAGCTGCAGGGCCACAGGGGATTCAGGGCACGCCTGGAGCGACTGGCCCGACAGGTCCGGCAGGCGCTGACTCCACAGTTCCTGGCCCGACTGGCCCGCAGGGTATTCAAGGTAATCCTGGTGCGACGGGTGCAGCAGGGCCGAAGGGTGATACTGGTGCTACGGGTGCGGCCTCTACGGTTCCTGGCCCAGCAGGTCCAGCAGGTGCTCAGGGAGTCAAGGGCGATACAGGACTCACAGGGGCGACCGGGCCAGCAGGACCAACAGGGGCGACAGGGGCAGCTTCCACAGTCCCAGGGCCGACTGGCCCTCAGGGTGTCAAGGGTGACACAGGCGCGACAGGTGCAACAGGGTCGCAAGGTGTACAGGGACCGAAGGGCGACACTGGAGCTACTGGTACAGCAGGTCCAACAGGAGCCACTGGCAGCCAGGGTCCACAGGGGATCCCAGGCACTACGGGTGCTCAGGGGCCTCAAGGCCCAGCAGGAACGACAGGGGCGCAGGGCATCCAGGGAGTCAAGGGCGACCCCGGTACCCGGAACCGCCTGATCAACGGCAACTTCTCGATCATCCAGCGCAGCGGAACGGATGTAACGGTCAGCGGACAGTTCTGTCACGATAGGTGGTACTTCAATTTCACCGGGACTGGTGGGACCAGGGTGTACGGGAACAGAACCAACGACGCTCAGTCGCTACCCGAGGGGGCGAAGCAGTTCGCGGGTATCGGGCAGGCAGGCATCACAGACCCCACGACGAGCACGACCCTGGGGCAGAAGATTGAGGGTGCTCGGAGTCTGTCGGGCAAGCAGGTCACAGTGTCGTTCTGGGCGCGATGCGATGTGCTCCCAACGAAGATCGGGGTGCAGTTGGTGCGGAACTTCGGCACCGGGGGCACCACTAGCCCGACCGAGTTCTATGATATCGGGATCGTCACTCTGGGCGCTGGTGGGGGGCAAGGCCCGTTCCAACGGTACTCCGTAACGGGGGCGCTTCCTGTCTGGGCTGGGCAGAGTGAGGGGACAAACAAAGACAGTCGGATCACACTGTTGCTCTACACGTCATGTGGGGCGAACGCTACCTCGGTTGGTGGGATGGGAGTCATCGGTATTCAGAACCGGAACATCCACATCTGGGGCGTCCAGGTGGAGGCGGGTTCGGTCGCCACTGAGTTTGAGTTCCGCCTGCCCAGCGAGGAATTGGCCGCCTGCCGCAGATACTACCAGTACTACCAACTTCTTGCTGGTGAGATAGATTCCGCTTCGGGCGGCAACTACGTGTACTTGAACCCCCCAGACGTGGCTACCTTGCGAACAAAGGCTTATACGGCGTCCATATCGGGCATCAACCAGGTGAACACTGGTGGCAGTGTCGCAGTCAACCCTGGTGTGTACGTAGAGGCGGAGATGATTTACGTCGTTTTGAACCCGGTGGGGACCCCCGGCGCATGGTGCCGAGTGTTCGACACTATACTGAACGCCGAACTCTAGGAGGAAGCATGACCTTCCGTGACGTGATCCTCATCCTGCTCGTCATCGCAGTGGTGTTCCTGCTAGTCCTTGCTTTTGACTAGACCATCCAGGGTGTCGTGCCCCTTCAGTCGCCACTCGGTGATGGAGGGGAACCCGTCCGTACGCCGGTGCTGAACCCCGAGTCGCTTCCGCGCACTGTGCACCGCCCCCTTCTTGATCCCCATCTCGAGCGCGTGCTCCATCACCAATGAGCTGGCCACCCAGCCGCCCTTCCCGGGGTCGCCCTGCTCTTGCAGGAACCTGCTGAGGAAGTCCACCGCGTCGTTGGCGTCCATGAGCGCTTCGCCATCGGTGTTGCTAGCCTGCATGGCCTCGCGCATGGTGCCATTGAAGTCGGCCCCCCACTTAACCTTCGCCGTGGGGAGCTTGTTCCCCTCGCTATCCAGCACGGTGGCCGCTGTGATGGTGAACTCGTGACGTGGGAGAGTATCGCTCGGGCCGAGATTGTTCTTCACTGTGCCGAAGATCCGGTGCGTGTGATCCAGGGGGTGGTGGATCACCGCATGCACCGACCTCGCCACCGCAGTAAACGCCTTGCTCGCCATGACTGAGTTGAGGATGTCGTCCCCGCCTGACTTGTTGAAGTGCATGATGCCGAGGGCAGCAGCGTCGGTGGCCCCCAGCATCTTGGTCATAGGCTCGAGCGCCCTGCGTACCTCACCATCACGGTGGCTGTCCAGGCTGGCGGTCAAGCGGCTGATGAGAGGGTCGAAGAAGATGAAGGACACATCCTCTTGTCGTATCAGCGCCTCGGTCTTGTTGACATCACGGGGCAGCATCAGCTCCTCGATGTGGGTGTCGCCCTCCATGTCAACGCTGACAGCTTCCACATGCAGGACCAGGTCGAGGTTGGCATTGTTCGCCATCAGCCGGGGCACCACGACGTGCTCCCAGGAGTCCTCGGTAGCGATGATGATGACCGACTTCGGGGTGCCGTAGTCGGCTCCCAGCAGGGTGCCACGAGTGATGGCTGCTGAGGCCCAATAGCCGATACTTGACTTGCCTGTTCCCTCCTTACCAGCGAGGATGCCTAGTGTTCCCTTGGCTAGTCTACCTTCCCACAGCCAGGTGGCTGCGCTCGGTTGGATAGTGCTCGCTCTGATCACCTTCAATCCACTTGACTCGGGGGCTTTGACCTTTGGCTTCTCAGCCTTCGGCCCTATCAGCCCGTCTGTCCACGACCCCCCCGTCAATTCCCCTATGGATAGGGGTCTATTGGTGGGCAGGTCCATCGAGGAGGAGAACACGTAGACCTCCCCCTCGCCGGTGTACCCGATGGTCCCGCTGACACCCTCGCGTTTCCCCTCCCTGGTGAAGAGCACGTAGGGTTCGTCACCTCCGCCGGTGTCCAGCATCACATGGTGGACGTGGTACTGCTCTACCATCACATCGATAGCGTCTACAGTGAGCAGTGGGAGGTTGACCCGGTCACTCTCCTTCAGCGCTCGGCGGATCCCGCTAGCTCGGCCGGCGACCCCGTCCACCACCGACTGGAGCATGTCCACGAACTTCGCCGGCAGGACCTCGGGTGGATCCCAGGGGTCGCGGTCATCCCATGACCCCCACGGGGTGACGACTCCCGGGGCGACCACCCACCCCGAGTCTGCCCGGACGTCGATAAGGTTCGCCCACTGGAGCGGCACTCTGTTGCCGAACATCTTCCCCGTTGGCTTGCGGAGGTAGCGGTGTTCCCCTCCACTGGCGGTGTCCACACACCAGCCGGGGGGCAGACCGATGGAGTCAGCGAAGCCCACCCCGTCGAACCCGTGCCTGTCACAGTCGAAGACGATGTACCCCGCCGACCCGGGGACCAGCCCCACGCCGAGCACTTCACCATCTCTGTTGTTGATGGCGCGGAACCAGCTCTCGATCTGCTCGGGGTCGGTGGAGCCATCCAGGTGGCCGCGCCCCCCATTCAGGGGGCGCTTGTTCGTGAGCCCTTTCCTGTCATCCCAAGAGATCCCAACGGGGAAGACCTTGAAGCCTCGAGAGGCCCAGAGCAGGGCGAGGTTGCGCGCGGTTTCTAGCTCCAGCGCGGTAGCCACCTCAGTTTGCTTCCCCGGGGCTCACTATGGCATCCTTAGGGTAGTGGCCTCCGTCCGTGGCTTCCGTGGTGGTTCCTCCGGGCGGAGGCTGCTGTACGTGCATCCTGTCTCCTGGGTGTAGTTCGCGAGGCCCTGAGAATGACGGAGAAGCTTCGCGGGTGCCGGACCTATGGTTGTGGTAGCCCCCCGTGCCAGGAAGCAAAGGGGGTGCCCCAGCATACTCTGCTGAAGCACCCCCCCGCTACCCCCTACTTGCGAGCCTTGACCAGACCCGCGAGGGCGTCCATGCTGCCGACCGGCGGGGTGTAGACCGCTGTGTACTCCTTCGGCGGGAAGCCCTTGCCCGTCTTCGGCTTCGGCCCATCCTTCACGTAGGTGATGGACAGGATGCCACCGACGTCGATCCCCGCAGCCCCCGCCGTCTTCACCGCAGCCCTCACGGCGTTGGCCCGAGCCGAGCCCTTGGGCAGAACCACCAGGCGGTCCCCGTTGTCGTCGTCGATCTCCGGGTCGCGCTCCGCGGTGTTGATCAGGATGGTGACCTCCATCTTGGGGTCGGTCTTCGCCTCATCCCAGAAGGCAGGCTGGCCGTCGGTGAAGTCCCTGGCCTGCCGTGCCTCCGGCTCGCGCTTGACCTCACCCTTGACGGTGTGGCCGAGGGTCAGCCAACTCGCCCATGGGGTGCCACCGCTCATCAACATATCGTTTCCGCTGCTCATGCGTCACTTCTCCTTTTCAGTGTTGCGATGCCCAGCTCTGGGCACCGGTTTCATCGCGAGCAACATCGCCCGCTTCCCGAGCATCAGCCCGGAGTCAATGGCCTTGCGAGCTGTCGCCGCAGAGGCGTACGGCCCGTAGGCGATCGGTGGTGTGGTGTCAACGATGACCACCCACCTGACTTCCCCGTCCGACTCCACGACAGCGGTCGCTATCGCATCAGCGGCGGCACGGAGGTCCTCGTATGGTCCTGCTGTGAGTGCAGCGTAGGCTGACTCACGGTGGTGCTTGAGTGTGCGCTCTTTCATCATACCGCCAGTGCGATGAGTAGGATGGAGATTGTCACCATCATCACGAGCCCAACTGCGATCAGGGTGTAGACGATGATGGTGGCAGCGATGTGCACCCAGTCCCTCTTCATGCCCACGCCGGTCGCGAGGAAGACACCGCCACCCCGGACTTGCGAGCGGCCCGGACAGCGCAAGCGAGCTGGGCATACTTCCACCCCTCATTGATGTCGATCCACACCGGCTCGATCTTGGCGGTACCCCGCTCCACCTGGATGATGAGCGCCCAGTCCTGGTTGATGTCGAAGTGGCTCCACTCCCCCACCCGGTCCAGGTCCACCATCGGTCGCCCCCAGCGATCCCTCGAGGGCTCGTTGGAAAGGTAGGGCAGCCCATGGGCGTAGACCCCTGTCTGGATCGCCCACGACATCACCTTGTACCGCTCGTTGGTGATCTCCGCTACGCTCTTGGTGTCACCAACGATCACCGTGTCACTCACAACGTGGCGCAGGAGCAGGTCCATGGTTCCTGCGCAGAGTTCGGGCAGCCCCTGAGTCACGACGAACATCTCGCTGGCCAGGATCTCGAAGCCGTTGTTGTGGATGAAGTCGTACACCGCCTTGCCATCACTCCTGGCCGGCTCTGGAATCCTGCTGATGTTGACTCCCCCATGCAGAGCCTCCACCACCATGTGGATGTTCGTGCCGTCGCTGGCAGCGGTGGCATCGTTCCTCTTCTCAGCCTCGTCGTACAGGGGGCGGAAGGCTTTCCACCCCGTGTCCTTGACCAGGGCCAGCCGAGTCATGAGGTCATCGTTCTTGGCCACGGTACGGAGCGTGCTCGCGGCGATGTAGGGCATCAAGCCGGACTTGTCCTCCATCGCCCCTGCGAGGGTGCTCGGTCTGGTGGCTGGTTGGGTGCTCACTTGAATGGCCTTCCTATGTCTAGCCACGGCCACTCTATTACGAGCCGTAGGATGGTGTAGTCAGCTGCGAGAGTTGACCTGTTGAGTGGGTGCTCACTGTTCGGCCCGTGGCGGGAGCGGTTCTTCCCATTATGGCGGTAGTAGCTCTTATGGAGACGGTCCTCGAGCAGCCTAGGTGCTTTATCCTCACGCCCACCCATCCAGAGCTCACTCTCTTCTGGCATGTACTCCCACAGGAGCGGAACCAGTGGGACATAGAGCCTTGGGGACCAGCACGGGATATTGCCCTCGTAGTCCCCATGGAACACGTGGGGGTCACCCCCTGCGATTTCAGCCAGCGCCCATGTGTAGAGGCCGAGCTTCATATGGGAGGTCATGCGCCTGCTGTCGTTCCCGCTGCTACCTCCTGGTGCGGGGTTGACCATAGCCGCATAGGGTCGCGTCATGTAGTCTCGCACCCTTCATCGTGTTGGATGTGGCTGATGGAGAGGAAGGAGTCGTGGAAGCTCCCAATGGGACTGTACCAGTTGATGGCCTCAGTCATATGCGACTGCCACATGCATGGAGGGAGCAACTGGTCGTTGTAGGCGAACAGGATGCTGTAGCCATCCCTCTGCGCGGCCTGGGCGTCACGGAGGAGGAAGACTGGAACCGTCCCCGCGTTGCCCCCCCAGTTCACCACGTAGAGCCTGCGGCGCTGCGGGGTGGAGTGGTAGATGGTCCACTCAGCCCCACGGTCATGCCCGTACGCCTTCACCCGCATCGTCTCGCTGTCCCAGGTGACTGTGGTGAGGAACTTGCTCATAGTCCCACGCTCACAGCGGCTGCAAGGCTCTGCTCGTACTCGGTGGGGTCGTCCACTGGCCTGCCGGCGAGGATGGCTCGGGCTCGCCGGCTGATCTCTGCGATGCCACCCCCCACTGCTCCCCAGCGGGGGCGGTAGATGAACTCGTGGGACTCGGGCTGCGGCACGGACCTCAGCTCCCTCGCCTTGTCGATGTCGTTGAGATAGAGATGGAGGCTGCCGACGGTGTGGCAGTACTCGCCAGGCTCGACATCCAGGGCGTCTGCCATCGCACACTGCAACGACGTGAACTGGAAGAGGTCGTAGGGCAGCCCCAGCCAGACGTCGTTGCTCCTCATGCTGACCCGCATCCCGAGCCGTGGCCCTTGCCAGAGGAACTGGATGGTGAGGGTGCAGGGCACGTCAGCCACGAACCTCTCGAGGTCGTTCGGCCCGTGGTAGATGCTGACCACAGCCTGCCTGGTTCCGTGGTCCTTCACCAGCAGGGAGTGGGCGCGGGCGAGCTGACCATAGACCCGCTGCCCGTATGCCCCGTGGAAGATGCCCTCGTCGGCGTACTGTGCCATCGACTTGGAGCCACGCATCACCGTGTCAGGTGCGGCGAGCTGCCCCACGAGCTGGAGTGCCTCCACCGCCCCGATGAACTGGCGGGCCTCGCGGTCAGGGAGGTAGACCGGCAGGTGGGGGTGGATGATGTGGGTCGTGTAGTTCTGCACTTCCTTGGTGGCCATGCCTCGGGCGTTGACCTCAGTTCCGAGCATCGCTGTTTGGATCGCCCAGTAGCAGGCTTCTTGTGGGGTCAGCACGTTCATCTCCATCAGGTGGTTCCCTTTCTGATCTGCTTGAGCAGGTTACTGGTGACAACGGTCACCGGCATGTAGAGGATGTCGCCACGGATGGCGAGCTTGAGGAACTCGCGCTGCCCCATCATGGCGTGGTAGGCGTCGGTGTTGGACTCGCCCCGCCTCTGGATGGTGTCGTTGATCTCCTGGTAGGGGCGAACGATGATGTCCACTCGTGCCCCTTGGTTGGCGTACCAGAGGCAGACCAGCTCCCAGTTTGACTGGTTCAGGGTGGGCCGGTGGAACCCGAGCTTGGACCACACCTTGGACCCGATGAAGGAGCGGTCCATGACCACGTTGGCATACTTAGCGACCTTGACTACGTACTCTTCGAGAGGGTGCTTCCCGTTAGGCACCCCGTAGTGGAACAGGGTAGACCCATCCCGCTGGAATATCCAGTGAGCATGTGTCGACTTGCCGACGGCATCAGCTCCCTCGAGGATGCTGATCATCTGTGGTGGTTCCTCCTTGCCTTGTTGATAGCGGTCTTCCTGGCGTAGGCTACTGCCCACTCCTCGTCGGTAACGTCGACTGTGATAGCCAGCGCCCCCACGAAGTGTACGACGTCTACGAGTTCCTCGATGTAGGCGTCACGGTCGAAGTGGGTGGGGTCCCCTATGTCCCACCACTTCCACCCCCTGACCTCTTGCAGGACCTCAGTGGCCTCCACGATCAGCCCGAGCACCATGTTCCGCACCCATGCTATCTTCTCCTCAGGTGGCAGCACGGCAGGGTCGCCACCGAAGTAGTTGATCTGCAGGTCCCGCGTGCTCGCCAGCCAGTCGGGGGTCATCGTGCCGACCCAATGATGTGCCAGAGGTCAAGCCCGAGCTTCTCCGCGAGCTCGATGGTGGGGGCGTCAGGGTAGCGCTCCCAGTCGGGGGCGTGGAGCCAGTAGACCTTCTCGATCCCATACGAGGCTGCCAGCAGGACGCAGGGTGAGCAGGGGAAGTGGGTGACAGCCAGAATACCCCCCCGCGCGAGCGTTGGGGTGGTGTAGCGAAGGGCGTTGGCCTCGCCGTGGATCACGTACGGCCTGCGACCCTGCCTGTCGTTCCAGTCGATGCTGGCCCCTGCGATGGTCCCGTTGTAACCGACACCGAGGACGATTCCGTCCTTGTCGAGGACGCAAGCCCCGACCTTGCAGTGGGGGTCTTCGCTCCGCGCTGCCGAGGCCAGTGCGATGTTCATCGCATGGTCGGCCCAGGTGGGCCTACTCATCTTCGGCCATGTCAGCGTTGTGGAGGTCCAGGATGTGCGACATGATGTTGGGTGCCTGCATGAGCGCCTGCATGGCGGTCGTGGCCTGCATGTCGGTGTCTTCGGTGGGCAGGAGGGAGAGCTGGACGGACACCCCCGCCTCAGCAACAGCGAACCTGATGTGGCGGCCGAACTCGTCAGTCCAGACGGTGGCCTCAACTTCAACGTAGTGCATGTGGTGGCTCCTCAGTTATCTCGTTCGTCTCATCTCCGGTGTCGTGCACCCTAAGCATAGCGCACCCCCCCTAAGGAAGCAATACCTTAGAGGGGGTGATGTGCTACAGATGTCAGCCCGCGTCGCGGAGCTCCTCCACCTGCTCGAAGAGGTCCTCGATGGACAGCGTGCCTGCCTCGAGGGCGTCGAGCGTGGCGTTGGCGACCTTGTTGGAGTCCAGCCCCAGCTCGCCCAGCTCCTTCCAGGTGCACCCGAGCGCGCGGCGCAGGACGGAGCGCGGGTTCTTCTGGTAGGAGGTCGCGCCCTCGGCACCCCAGGTCTCGCGGTAGAAGCGGCCACCCCGCTCGCCCACGTCGGAGAAGGTGAGGGTGGGCTCGGCCTCGGTCTCGGGGTCGTTGGGGGCGTCGGTGGCGTCGGGGTTGACACCCGCGATCACCTTCCCGTTGCCAGCGGCAGCGTACTGAGCAGTGGGGGTCGCCTCGAAGAAGGCGAGAGCCTGGTCCTCGCGAGCGTGCTGGATGACGGTGCCATCGGTAAGGAAAACGGAGTACTTACGACTAGCCATAGCGGGTGGTTCCTCACTTCCTGTTGTAGTTGGAAAGGCCATCATACCATGTCGGGCTGCCGCCACGCAAATGTTCCAGAGCCTCATCGCAGGGCTACTTCGTGCCCGTCGGCGACGACGGCGAGGTGGACGTTGTACGCCATCGATCGGGACACCCCCGCCAGGTTCCCAGCATCGATGTAGTGCATACCATCGAGGATGGCGGCGCGGATGACGACTATGGTGGCGTCCCTGGTGGAGTCGTAGAGCTCCTGCGCAGTATGGAACCTGTCGCCGGCTCCGCGCAGGGCATCAGCGTGGTGGAACAACAGCTCAGGGTCGAGCTGCTTCCGCGGTCTGCCCAGCGACTGCTGCCTAGTTGTGCGTTTGGGGATCACTAGTGGTTTCTTCTCGTTTGCCATGGGACAATTATACTCCTCTTGCTGCCGGGAAGCAAAGCCTAGTGGTGCGGGCACACTTCAAGATCCGCTATAGCAGGTCACAATTCCTACCAGTCGTGTTAAAGGACCCCCAGACTAAACAACTGCACGACTAGTAGAGGACTCCGAATCAATCCCTAGACCAGTTGTACAGTCGTTGTAGTTGTTTGTTGTGTTTAATAAGATCTTACGAAAGCAGAACAAGGGGACCATCACAACCACCATCGGGCAGGCCCTCCTAGTCTACAACCATTGCATCCACGCTGTCAGGCTACTATAATAAGGGGGTGGGCGACCGCCCGCACTACGAGAGGAATCCACCACATGCCCGACCTTACAGACCCATCAGGGCGGAAGATCACTCGCCAGCCCCGCGTCTACAGCTCCAACCCAGGGCGGCAGAAGTCCGCGCAGATCTCACGCTCCCGCAAGGCTCAAGCCATACTGAAGGACATGGCCTACTACGGGGAGGCGATCCCGGAGCAGAGCTGGCAGGCCATGTACCGCGACCTCCTAGCCACCCCCCTCTACAACCCTGCCGGCGAGATCTACCTCATGAAGGAGGGCGAGTGACCCCGACCTGCCCGCGCTGCGGGGAGCCCCTGCCCAACCGTCGCATCCCCGCCCTCTCCCGCTGGGACAATCGCACGTACATCTGCAACAACTGCGGAATGGCTGAGGCCCTGCTCCAGTACGAGGCCATGGAGAAGGGCAAGAACCCCTACGACAACATCCACCCAACGGGAGGCTCCATCGTGTGGTCCATCTTCAAGGGGCGGGTGCGGAAGTGATGCCCATCATCACCTTCGACCTGGACAGCACGCTCGCCGACACCCGCGCCCGTCGCTACCTCATCAATCGCGAGGGTCCCACCGACTGGCGGGCGTACTCCATGGCATGCTCGTCTGACGAGCCCATCGCCCACACGGTCGCGCTCTGGCACGCGCTCGCGCCCACCTACAACCTCGCCATAGTCACCGCCCGCAACATCCTGGCCAGGGGGCTCACCGAGGAGTGGCTGCTCAAGCACCACATCCGCCCCGACCTCCTACTCATGGCCAGCGATGAGCAAGCCACCATGGATCACGGAGAGTACAAGAAGGTCAGGGTCCTCGAGGCAGGGCGGCGACTGTCGGGGCACGTCACCCTCCACATCGATGACTGGCCGCCAGTCGCTGATGCGCTTGCCGAAATCGGGGTCCCCTGCCTCATGGTAACCCCCCCGTCTAGTGAAGGGCCGGGCAACTATGTCTGACCACGACCCGCTGTGCGAGGTGGATGTCCACGGGAACTTCTGTCAGTGCTGCCTGATCGCCAAGGTCCGCGCCGACGAGCGGGAGCGGATGCACGACGTCTACCACATGGAAGAGCGCGTCCCTGATCGCCGGGAGCAGCAATGAGTAGGGCGGAGGCCGAGCAGGCCGAGAGGGAAGGGCGGTACGTGGGTGCCCTCGCCCTCTGGTACCAGGTCCTTTTCGCTGGGCACGACGACATGGAGGATGTCATGGATCACATCGACGCTACCCGCGCATGGTCGCGCGCCCCCGCCGAGCCCCCCGCCCACGGGTGCGGGAAGGAATACTGCCAGACCCTCGGCTGCCCGCACGCCAAGTTCAAGGTGGTCAAGCGAGACAGGTCCTTCCCATGGAGAGGCTGAGCCTAGCGGTCCCCTCGTCCATGCGATGGCACCGTACGAGGACTCTGGAGCAACTCGAGGAAGTGTCGCTCCGCATGGACATTTCGTACTACGTCCCCATCGAGCAGTCGGCCCGCTACCGAATGGCCATGCCCGCGTGGGTCAAGGTCGTCCCTCGAGGCGGGCGTGCCCACCAGGCTCGCACGGCCATCATGGAGGACCACCGAGGGGCCGACGTCATGATGATGGATGACGACATCCCCTGGTTCGTGGGCTGCCTGAAGGTGTTCCCCGACAAGGCCAGTGAGAAGGCACCCAAGACCCCGAAGCTCAACGCCATGGAAGTGGGGAACATGGGGTTCCGGGCGCTGGATATCACAGGGCTGAAGGCATGGGGGGTCTACCCCGTTCCCTACAGCGGCACTGCCCTCCAGCCTCGCATCGGGGTCGGGGAGGTCTTCCTCTGCGGTGGCGCGTTCGGGCTCCGTGTCCCCAGCGAGGGCATGGGGTTCAGCGTCGACCTCCACGTCAAGGAGGACTACGAGATCACGGCCCGCCTCCTCGAGCGTGACAAGGCGGTGGTGCGGCTCGACTGCGTCTGTCCCTACACCGTCGTTGGCGAGGGTGATGGTGGGATGGCGGAGCACCGAACCAGTGCTGCCGAGGAGCTGAGCGTCGCCTACCTCACGTCGCAGTGGCCGCAGTGGTTCACGAGGCGAGCCGACCGTGCTGGGCTGCCGCAGGTCAAGTTCCACAACAAGGTGGACTGGTACGATGTGGGGGAAGTGATGTCGTGACCCACGTGTGGCTGACGTGCGAGATCCAGGGGACGCCCAAGCCTCAGGGCTCCATGATGACAAGCGCCACGAGTGCAGCGCTCTGGTACCCAGAGAAGACGAAGCTCCATCGCAACTACGTCATCGACGCGCTCCGTGGGTGGTGGGAATACGAGCCTGCCACCATGCCCATTCAGCTTGACCTCCTGTTCCGCATGCCCCGCCCCGCGTGGCACTTCGGGACGGGGCGGAATGCCGGGGTGCTCAAGGCCTCGTCGCCGGCGCAGCATACGCAGACCCCCGACCTCGACAAGCTCGTCCGCCTCGTTGGCGACGCTCTCGTGGGGGCGGGGGTCATCCACGATGACTCGCAGATCCACACCATCCATGCCGACAAGGTCTGGCTGGCCACGGATGCGAGCGTGGGCAGCACCAGGGTTCGGGTCGGTATCCCTCGTTAGGCATGGAAAAGCCCCCCTGAGAACTTCAGGGGGGCTTCTCCTCGTGCTACCTACTCGTCATCACCCTCGCTTGGGGAGCAAGTACCCCCCCAGAGGAACGAGGCGACCTGGTGCTGCACCCGGTCCTCTTCGGTGGGGAAGACGTAGCCGCAGTACTCACACCTTCGCTTGTCCATCCTCCTCCTCCTCCTCCTCGTCAGCCTCGTACTCGGCCTTCTCGTCGAGAGCGTCGTACCACTCGGGGCTGCCCGGTTCGAAGGCCTGGAACTTCCGGCTGGGGTCCTGTAGGACCTCACTCCAGTAGGCGCTCGTGAACTCGGGCCTGTCCTCGCACTCGCCGTACAGATGGCCGCAGGCAGGGTAGTCCTCGCAGGTGATCATGCGACCTGGTCCTTGTGCGAGAGGCGAATGTGCTGCGACACCCGCTTGTACCCCTTTCCACAGTACTTGCAGACCTGGAGGTTGAGGGCCTCCGGGGCGGCAGCCATGATGGTGACTCGGGGGGTGGGCTTCGGCACGGGGGGCACCGGGAACTCGTACGCCATGGGGTGCTTCCCCCTACGAGACAGGAGGCGCTTCAGGGCGGTGGTGGTGATGGCACCGCTGGCGAAGCCGACGACGAGCCAGATGAGGATGTCGGGGTTCATGCCTTCACCCCGTCCATGCACTCCATGCAGAGGACCTCACCGGTCCAGAGTTTGGTGGCGTCCTCGTGCTTGACGAGCTCGTCACACCATGAGCATTCGATCACTTGCGTCCCTTTCTGTGAGCCACCCTGCGACGGATGGCCTCAATGGTCCCGTCGCTCAAGGCGAGCGCACGGGGGTCGGTGCTGTCCCAACAGTTCAAGCATCGCTGGCAAGTGACGCGGAACAGGTGGGGCTGGCGGGGGTGCTGATCTACGTACATGGCCGAACGGACAGGGAGACCCTGCCCGTCCGGCTTGTCGTAGCAGATGCCGTTGATCATGTAGCTCGGCATCAGTAGTCCTCATCCCAGTGCTCGCCCGCGTAGAGCGGGTCGAAGTCGGCGGGCTGCTCGAACGGGTAGCGCTGTTCGAGCTCGTACTGGAGGTCGAGGCGCTCGCCCCAGTGCTTGTCGCAGCGGGGGAACGACTTCCCCGTGCTGGACAGGGGGTCGCGGTACTCCACGTCGCCAGCGCAGTTGCCCTGGTGTTCGTCGATGCAGGTGGGGGGAGTCACAGCCCCTCCTCCTCGGCGCGGTACTCGAGGATGTCGATGAGGCGGTCGCCCATCTCGTCGATCTCCTCCTCGTCGTAGTCGTCCCACATGTCCTCGACCACGTCGTCGTCGACCTGCACGGAGAACTCGTAGGTCACGTGCTTGACCACGGCCTTGCACCGCAGCGCCTCCTTGACTCCTTCGATCGCACCCTCCGCGCTGTCGGCGGGGAAGTTGGGGACCTCCAGGACGATGACCTGGTTGGGGGTGCGGATCTGCACGTTCCACAGGCGCTGGATCAGGTCGCAGCCCAGCTCCTCGAGGGCGAGGTTGGCGTCCTCGAGGCTGAGCTTGCCCGCCTGGTAGAGCTGGGTGAAGACCCCGGTCACTGCCTTGCGCGGGGGGTCCAACTTCCGCTCGTCACACATGGTGGTTCCTTTCTGCTTGGGCTCCCCGATGGAGCCCTTCGCGTGCCCCCCCACGGCTCGAACGTGGGTGCCTGCCAGCAGGGCTCCTATTCAGTTAGATTCCCCGTGCCTTGCGGATGGAGCTGTCCCAGCGCCACCAGTTGGACTCCAGCCGGCTCCCGAAGACGCGGATGAACTGCGCGAGGTCGGCCTGCGTGTCGCGCAGGGGCACCCGCTCCCAGTAGATGGGGACGGTGATCATACCCGAGTTGACGGGCACGTTGAACACGTTGGCGGAAGTGGTGGCCCACCCGACGCCTTCGATGCCGATGATGCAGTGCTCCACGCCGCGCTCGGTCTTGGCCTCGGCCATCACCAGGGGCTCGACGTAGAAGGTGGCGGGCGGGGCCTCGCCGTAGATGGCGGTGTAGATGGGCACCAGTAGCTCGGCGAGGGCCTCGCTGTTGACCCGGTTCACCGGCAGGGGGGTGCGGTCGCTGTCACTCATGCGAAGAGCTCCTTCTCGGTGATGAAGTAGATGAGGCCGTTGGCGTAGACCACGTGGTAGCCGTGGTCGTTCACGTCTCCCACTGCTCGCTGGTACTGGGCGCACACGTCGCACCCGTCGATGTCGTGCTCGTCACCCTGGTGGTGCGCCCACGCGTCCTCGAGCTCGTCGACCAGCCAGTCCACGGCCTCGCCGATGGAGTGGATCTCGGCTGTTTCCATGGGCAGGTGGCCCGGCGTGTTCATGCCGCCGACCCACTGGCCTCGCATGCGGGCCACCGTGTACTTCACCAGGTTCTGCAGCGGCTCCAGCCCGCAGTCCACGAGGGTCTCGCGCACCCCGCGTGCCAGCGCCGCGCTGTTCGGCCCCCACCCCTGCTCGCGCAGGCTGACCTCGAGGGTGGCCAGCAGCCGGGCCTCGGCCTCCTGGTAGGGCTCGTTCCAGGCTGCAGCGACCTCGTTGTTGTCGTCCGTGGCCACGGCCCAGAAGTGCTCGAGCGCAGCCTCGGCTGCCGCCCGCGCTGGGGTTCTGTCGTTCTGCATGGTGGTTCCTCTCCTTGCTGAGGGTCCCGAGTGGACCCTACGTGCCCGCCCCCGGCTCGAACGGGGGTGCCTGCCAGCCGGGCTGGTGGAGCTAGTAGCAGTCGCAGCAGGACGCCTCGCCGTGGCCGAGGGGGAGCATGCCGGGCAGGTGGCACCCGCAGTCGCACGGGTCGCCGATCTCCTCGGCCAGCTCGGCCTCCAGGGCCTCGCGCCCGCTACGCTCCCAGTCGGACTGGTCGAGGTCGCGGGGCATGCGCCCCGCCGCCAGCGCCTCCATGGCCGGGGTGATGAGGCGCTGGCCGCGCCCCGTGCCGAGGGTGCACTCGGCGAGGATGAAGTGGCTGCTGCAGAGGTAGGCCCACTGCCCGCTCGGGGTGCGCGCGTCGAACTCGGCGACCGGAATGGCACGCCGCCCCTCTGCCTTGCAGAAGTCGCAGAGGGGGAGCTGGGGAACGTGGGCGGTGGTGCCGGGGCGGCTCATGGTGGGTGGTTCCTTCCAGGTAGGTGAGCGGCTCGTCAGCGGCGCTTGCTCAAGGCGGCCCGGTCCCCCCCGCGCGGGGCGGGGGGGATTCGCCGTTAGAGGGTGCGGGCGTCGAAGCGCTCGCCCGCGTACTGCCACGCGTCGTCGCAGGCGAACATTCCCCCGTCACTCCCGTCAGCCTCCTCGATGCAGAGCAGCCACGCCTGCTCGCGCATGGCGCGGGGGGCGTCGAGCCACACGGGGCCGTTGCTCCAGGCCACGGTGGCGGTGCCCGAGTCGCTCGCAATGGGGAGCACCACGCCCGTGGTGCCGTGCTCGCCGGGCACGTGGAGCATGCCCTCGGCGCAGACCTGGTTGCCCATGGTGAAGCAGTTCCAGGCTGCCTGGTCCTCGTAGACTGGTGCGGGGGCGGCGGTGCCGACCTGGGCTGCGAGGGAGGCTGCCGCCAGCGCGAGGCCGGTGGCTGCCGCAACGCGGCGGGTGCGAGTGGAGAACATGGTGGTTCCTTTCGGGTAGGTGAGCGGCTCGTCAGCGGCGCTTGCTCAAGGCGGCCCGGTACTCCCCCCGCGCGGGGCGGGGGGAGTATTCGCCGTTAGGAGGCCTTGGCGGCGGGGGCAACCTTCGCGGCCGGGGCGGCGGGCACGTACTTCCACTCCCCGCTCGCAATGGCGGCCTCGGTGGTGGTACCGGCCTCCAGCGCGGCCAGCGCTGCCTTCGCCGGCGCGGCTGCGTCGAGCTCGAGCACGTTCAGCGCGGCCCACGTAATGCCCAGCCGGTCGCGCAGTTGGGTTCGGGGGTTGGCGCTGTAGGCCACGGCGGTGCGGGGGAGGAACTTTCCTGCCTTCGCGGGGGCCGGGGCCGGGGCGGCGGCGGGGGCCGGGGCCTCCACCTTCGGGGCGGCAGCGGCGGCAGCGGCGGCCAACTTCTTCTGGGCAGCCGACTGGCGGGCAGCGGCGTTCGGGCGCGTGCGGGTGTTCGGCGTGGCGGTGGTGCTCATGGTGGTGGTTCCTTTCGGGTGGGGTGGCCCGCCGCGCGGTGCGGGGGGCCGGGGGGCGCGGCCCCCGGCGGGGGCCACTAAAAAAATCTTACGCCACCGCGCCCCAAAAAGCAAACCCGGTGATCGTGGCGTGCATTACGACAAGGAATGGAACAATGGGGCGCGAAACAATGGGAATAAACAATAGGGAATGGGGGGACAAACAATGGGAATAAACAATGCGGAATGGGGGGAGGGAGGAAGAAATGGAAATAAAAACAAATCGAAACAAAAGGAAACAAATGGAAACAAAAGAGGGATTTATACGAAAACAATCCGGCGGC